>Ga0307998_1000519_pt1 | contig 21708 bp, 25 predicted proteins | sample Davwhametageno37_FD_203147 | JGI IMG/M metagenome (GOLD analysis project Ga0307998, IMG submission 203147) | Marine microbial communities from Davis Island wharf, Antarctic Ocean - #37 | ecosystem: Environmental > Aquatic > Marine > Unclassified | place: Antarctic Ocean: Davis Island wharf... | reverse complement strand
GGCCAGTTGTTGACGGGGTCCTACATGGATTACGCGATGCCACGTGCCGATGATCTGCCATTCTATTCGGTTGATCATTCTTGCCAAACGCCTTGCACACACAACCCATTGGGTGTGAAGGGATGCGGTGAGGCTGGTGCGATTGGATCGCCTCCATCGGTTGTAAATGCTGTGATTGATGCGCTCCATTCGGGCGGTAAGAAGGTGGCGCATATAGATATGCCACTGACGCCGGACCGCGTGTGGAATGCGATCAATAACGCTTGAATTTGAGGTTGGGGCATTGCCCCAGCTCTTGTGATGTTTTGGCCATTTAACCCAGCAATGGGCGGCCAACTGAAAGGACAAAAGATGTATAACTTTGAATTTGAGAAACCCAGCAGCATTGCCGATGCAGTTGCAGCATTGGGAGGCGACGAGGCGCAGGCCATGGGTGGGGGGCAGACCCTTATCCCAACGCTGAAACAACGCCTTGCTTCGCCAACAACATTGGTAAGTCTGTCTAACATTCCTGAGATGCAAGGCATTTGCACTGGCGACGACGGCGCACTGTGCATTGGCGGGTCAACGACACACGGCGCTGTTGCATCCGGAGCTGGCGCTTATCCTGGCCTAGCAGCGCTTGCAGGGCATATCGGTGATCCTGCAGTCCGCAATCGTGGGACAATTGGCGGCTCACTAGCCAACAATGATCCATCTGCATGTTATCCTGCGGCGGCTTTGGCATCAGGTGCCACGTTGGTCACCAATACACGTGAAATCGCGGCGGATGACTATTTTCTAGGGATGTTTGAAACGGCTTTGGAGGAAGGCGAAATCGTCACCGAGGTGCGTTTCCCAATTCCAGAGGTTTCGCACTACGAAAAGTTCGTACAACCAGCATCGCGTTTTGCGCTTGTTGGTGTGATGGTGGCGAAGTTCGCTGATGGCGTGCGAGTTGCGATCACGGGGGCGTCCGAAGAGGGCGTGTTCCGTTGGGCCGAGGCTGAAGCGGCGTTATCAGCTAACTTCTCATCAGATGCGTTAGATGGTCTGATATTGGATGCGGACAATATGATTGGTGACTTGCATGGTTCCAAAGAGTACCGCGCGCACCTATGTGGTGTGATTGCCAAACGGGCTGTGGCCAAGGCAGCTTGATTTAGGCCGAGTTAAACGAAAGGCCCCGTTGGATTGTATCCAGCGGGGCCTTTTGTTCGATAAAGCGATTAGTTTTTTGAAGCGATTAGATAGAGCCAGCTTCGATCATAAAGTTTGAAGCGGTGCACATCGCTGCATCGTCTGATGCGAGGAACAATACCATTCGTGCAACGTATACTGGGTCAATCAGATCAGGCAGGCATTGGCTTTTGCGATGGGCCTCTAACCCTTCTGGTGTTGCCCACAATTCCTTCTGGCGATCCGTCATAATCCAGCCGGGGACGACAGTATTAATGCGAATGCGATGTTGCCCCAGATCACGCGCCATTGTGCGGGTCAGACCGTGAACTGCGGCCTTGGCCGTTGCATAGGCTGGAAAGCCGCCAACGGTTTCCCACCATGAGTTTGAGCCTAGATTGATGATCGATCCGCCACTCATCACAATCATCGCAGGTGCCACGGCCTGAATAGCGAAGAACATGTGGCGCAGGTTGGTGTCCATGCGTTCGTCCCAATATTCGGGTGTTACGTCCTGCCATTTGTGGCGGTCATCGCGGGCCGCGTTGTTGGCAAGGACACTGAAAGGGCCAATCTGATTGGCCAGTTTGGCAATTGCGGACTGCATCTCTGGAATATTGCGTAAATCGCATATGGCATGCGGGGCACCGGTCGCCTCCGTTACAAGCGCGGAGTTCTCAACGTCGCGATCAATGAAGGCGACGTGGGCACCTTGGGCGGCAAATGCTTCAACCGTCATGCGGCCAATACCGGATGCGCCACCTGTGACGAGAACTGATTTGCCCTTGAGGCTGGGATAATTGGCGAATTGGGACATTGAGCACTCCGGTCAGTAGAAATGAAAAAGGCCGCACGACAAGCGGTGCGGCCTTTTAAAAAGTCTTCGGTGAAACAGCCTAGCCTTTTGAAGGCAGCTGACCGATAAGCATGACCATTTGGCGGCCTTCCATCTTCGGGAAGTTTTCGACTTTGCCGTGCTCTTTTGTATCTTCTGCAACGCGTTCTAGTAATTCGCGACCCAAGTTAAGGTGGGCCATCTCGCGGCCACGGAAACGAAGGGTAACTTTTACTTTGTCGCCGTTTTCAAGAAACTTGAAAACGTTGCGCATTTTGACTTCGTAATCATTGGTGTCCGTATTCGGACGGAATTTGACTTCCTTGATCTCAATGATCTTTTGTTTCTTGCGTGCCTCAGATTCGCGTTTCTGGGTCTCGTATTTAAACTTGCCGAAATCCATGATCTTACATACTGGTGGATTGGCGTTTGGCGAGATCTCTACTAGATCAAGACTGGCTTCGTCAGCCATCACCATAGCGCGGGATGGGGAAACAACGCCTACGTTTTCGCCGTCAGCGCCAATGAGGCGGATTTCAGCATTGCGGATTTTGTCGTTGATGCGTGGGCCAGTGTCACGTTGTGGCGGCGCGTTATGAGGTCTGCGAGCGATGAGATTCGTCCTTTGGTTATTGCATGTATCTAATAGTGCAAAGTAAGCATTGGCGTAGCCCTCCGCAAGACGCAATTTCAGCTGCTATGTGCCAAAATCGTACGTATTCCCCCTTGTACCTTTCTTTTTGCCCCCTCATTTGACACCTCATACAGCGCACTACCAATATCTGCGTTTGAATGTCTGAGGGGACAAAGTTATGAAAAATCTGTTGTGGATCGTTGTTGCAGCCGTAGTCGTGGGTGGTGGCTATATGCTATATTCGGGTTCAAGCCCAAAAGAATTGATGGACACAGCAACTGATGTAGTAAATGCACCAGCCGCATTGGAAGCTGCGTCTAACGCAGTTGGTGATGCAGTTGACGCGACTGAAGGTGCTTTAGATGGTGCGGTTGACGCAGCAAGTGACGCAACTGCCTCATCAGCTGAAGCTGCAACAACGGAAGCAGCGACTGATACCGCAGCAGCAGCCGATGAAACAGCAACAGACGCCGTTGCGGGTACAGCTGAAGCAGTAACTGATACTGCAGCTGCAACAGCTGAAGCTGCTTCTGGTGGCATGGCTGATTTGTTGTCTGTAGATGGTTTCGACTTGGACAAAGTGTCTGAGATGATTGACGGTTCTGAAATTGGCGCGTTTCAGAAGATAGCGTTGAAAACAGCTTTGGAAAAAGCCAAGGACAACCCTGAAGTTTTGCAAACTGTTTTAGACAAGATCAAAGAAGCCGCGGGCCTTTAATCTAACCCACATAAAATGACTGAAACTGCGCCTGTCATGGGCGCGTTTTTATATTATTCAATTGATTTTTATGAAGAAAAAGGGGCTTCGCCCCCGCGCCAAACGGCGCTCCCCCAGAGTTTATTTGGCAAGATGAAGGTATGCCTCGACTGGAGAAACTGATTTGATTTAGCCTACAAAGGCTTTTTCGATAACGTAGTGTTGTGGGTCAGAGTTGGCGCCTTCAATAAGGCCAAAGCCCTCTAGGATGTCTTTGATGTCTTTGTTCAGCCCCATAGACCCACAAACCATCGCACGGTCCGTGTCGACGGAAATGCCGTCGATCCCTAGATCTTTGAACACTGTCCCATCTTCCAGCAGCGTCGTGATGCGGCCCATCTTTGAGCTCTCTTCACGTGTGGTCGTTGGGTAATAACGGATCTTGGCAAGGTTTTCGGCCCCGATCAGTTCTTGCATCATCTCGTCGGCTTGTAGGTCTTCGACCAGTTTGCGGCTGTATTCCAACTCTGCCACGTCGCGGCAGGTGTGGGTGATGATGACCTCTTCGTAGTCGTCATATGTTTGTGGCTCGCGCAGCAGCGATGCAAAGGGCGCAAAGCCAGTGCCGGTTGCGAAGAACCAAAGGCGTTTGCCTGGCAGCAATGCGTCATGAACCAAGGTGCCCACAGGTTTCGGGCGCATGATGATTTCATCACCTATCTTGATGTGTTGTAGGCGCGATGTCAGCGGACCATCTTGAACCTTGATCGAATAGAATTCCATCTCGTCGTCCCATGCAGGGGAGGCGATGGAATAGGCACGCAGCAATGGTTTTTGCTTGCCCGTTTCTGGATGCGGTTTACCCATCAGTCCAATCATAACGAATTCACCGGAGCGAAAACGCAAGGACGTGGGGCGCGTCACGCGAAATGAGAACAGGCGATCGGTCCAGTGCGTCACGGATGTGACGGTTTGGGCGTCGGGCAAGGTCGGGGCTTTGGGCGCGGATGTGGTGTTCACTGCTTTTTGCTCGGTCATAGCTGAAATGTCACAAGGGAACCCTTGCGCCTTTTGATCTAGGGAATGTGAAGATGTTTGGAAAGAGGGCAATCAGCCGCGCATACGGTCTTGATAGTCGTTGTCTTTCCAATCCGCCCGAAATTTCCATTGTTCTTGGGGTTGGCGTGCTGCGAGGTCTTGGCTGATTTCGACTTCGTCAAAACCTATGCGTCGCGCCATTGGATATTGATCGGAAATCACGTGCCCATGGGCACGCAAGCGTCCAGTGTAGCCCGTAAGGCGCAACATCCGCGCGATTGTGAAGCCGCGACCATCAGCAAAGCTGGGAAAGTCGATGCGCACCATTTTTAGGGTTGGCGTGATTTCGATGTCAGCAGGGTTGGTGTCCGCAGGCACATCAATGGAAACCACATCGTTGGCGGCCTCACCAAAAGGTGTGTAACCTTGATCCCAAGTGTCGGCGGTAAAGCCTGTGTCAGTAACGAGAATAGTCATGTGTTCACTCCTGTACGCACCATTTTGCCGTTCACAAAATGAATGCCGCATTCTTCTTTTTCGTTTTTACGCCAGCGTCCTGCACGTGGATCTTCATCCTCTTTTACAGGGGTAGTGCAAGGGGCGCAGCCGATGGATGGGTAGCCTTTTGCCACCAAAGGATGGCGCGGCAATTGCGTGGCTTTCATGAAACGCTGGGTGTCTTGTGCGCACCACAATGCCAGCGGATTCACTTTGATCCGTGGTGTGTTGTCCTCGGACTCAAACATATTCAGGCGCGCGCGGGTGCCAGACTGGTGGCGTTTGCGTCCTGTGATCCAGCCATCATATGAGGCCAAAGCCCCCTGCAATGGCGCGGTTTTGCGCAACGTACAGCAGGCGTTTGGATCGGTTTTATGCAGTGTTCCAGATGGATCATGCAGGTCCGCATCCTTGGCTTTGATGACTCGGACGTTTGTGAGGCCCAGCAAGTCAGCAACCCGCGTTTTGTACTCTAGCGTTTCATCAAACAACATCTCGGTGTCGACAAAAAACACCGGTGCGTGACGATCCACTTGGGCAACCAAGCGCAGCAACACAACAGAATCCACACCGAAACTTGAAACCATGGCGACCTTGCCGATTTCGTCAAAGGCGGCTTTGATCACCTCAACGGCACCCGCATGAGCGAAACGCGCGTTCAAAAACGCGGCACGACCATCGTTGCGGTATGCGGTATTAAACGCGCTACTATGCAGCATCGGCTTGGGCCTCTGGGTAAAGTGCCGCTTTAAATGGCGCGAGGCCAAGGCGGCGGTATGTTTCGATGAATTCTTCATCCTTGCCCGTGCGCAGATCAAGGTAGGCATCCACAACACGTTCAATCGCTGGAACAAGTTCCTTAGCCGTGAAACCATGACCGGCACGATCACCAACTTTGGCAGTCTCAGTGTGGTCGCCGCCAAGGGTCACTTGATAGTTTTCGACGCCAGTTCGATCTAGGCCAAGGATGCCGATGTGGCCCACGTGGTGGTGGCCACAGGCGTTGATGCAGCCTGAGATTTTGATCTTAAGATTGCCGATTTCGTGCTCAAGCTTCAAATCATCAAAGCGTGTGGCGATTTCCTGTGCGATTGGGATCGAACGGGCCGTCGCCAGCGCGCAATAATCCATACCGGGGCAGGCGATGATATCGCTGATCAGCCCGATGTTAGCCGTTGCGAGGTCTTGCTCTTTAAGCGCTGCGTGCAGCGCTGGCAGGTCAGATTTGTGAACGTGAGGAAGGATCACGTTTTGCTCGTGACTGATGCGCAGCTCGTTGTGGCCATAGGTTTCTGCTAAATCCGCCATCAGGCGCATTTGATCTGACGTTGCATCGCCCGGCGTGTCGCCTTGTTTCTTGATGGAAATCGACACGATGGAATAGCCGTCTGCCTTGTGCGCAGACAGGTTGGTGTCGGCCCATGAGCGGAAGATCGGATCGCTGTGATATGCGTCTTTGAACACAGCCTTTGCTTTCACAGTGAAGTCAGGTGCCGCAAAATGCGTTTTGTATTGGGCCAAACGGACCTGATCGATGCCAGAGAAGCTGCCTTTGACTATTGCGAAACGTTCATTCACAAGGCGGCGAATTTCTTCGATACCGTGCTCGTGCACAGTGATCTTGATCCGTGCCTTATACTTGTTGTCGCGACGACCGATTTGGTTCCAAACGGACACAACGCTTTCCAGGTATGGCAGCAGGTCTTCTTGGGGCAGGAAGTTAGTGATGACTTTGCCAATCATCGGCGTGCGGCCAAGGCCACCACCAACGATGACTTCAAAACCAGCCTCACCGTCCTTTTCAACCATGCGCAACCCGATGTCATGGGCACGGGTCACGGCGCGGTCGTTCGGGGACCCCGTGATTGCAATCTTGAATTTGCGCGGCATAAATTGGAATTCAGGGTGATCGGTGGACCACTGGCGGATCAATTCGGCCACAGGACGTGGATCAGCGATTTCATCTGCAGATGCGCCAGCAAAGTGGTCGGCGGTCACGTTGCGGATGGTGTTGCCCGATGTTTGGATCGCGTGCATGCCCACTTCGGCCAAGGCATCCAGCATATCAGGCACATCGCGCAGTTCTGGCCAGTTGTATTGGATGTTTTGGCGCGTGGTGAAGTGGCCATAACCCTTGTCCCACTTGTCCGCGATGAACGCGAGTTGGCGCATTTGGCCACCGTTCAACGTGCCATAAGGAATGGCCACGCGTAGCATGTAGGCGTGCAATTGCAGATACAGACCGTTCATCAGGCGCAACGGCTTGAACTCGTCCTCGGTCAGTGATCCGTCGATGCGGCGCTCCACTTGGTCGCGAAATTGGGAGTTGCGGGTTGCGATGAAGGATTTGTCGAAATCATTGTAGATGTACATCTTATGCGACCTCTTGTTTGCCGTGGACGTAATTGGATGGGCCTTTTGCGCGAAACGCTTCGCGAAAATGCGTGGTTTGTGGGGCTGTGCCATCTAGCGCGATATCCATCAGATAAACGCCAACAACATCAGCGATCTGCTGGCTGCCCTCGATCAGGCGCAGATCGGCGTGGGCCTCATCTGTCAGAATTTCGGCATTGGCCAAATCGTGGGTCCAGCCGTTGGCTGTTTGATAGATCACGTCGCCTTTGAGCAGATCATTGGCGGTGACGACTTTGGGTGTGAATGACTTAGACATATGCAAATTCCCGTGAGATGACGGTTGGAGCGATTTCAGAGGTCGCGCGCGGCGCAAGACCGAAGAAGGTAAGGGCGGGGCCGATCATGTTTGCTTCTGCCAAATCGGTAGGTAAATGAGCCAGCGTTGTAGAAAGAACGCGCTGATCAGGGCGCGATGCGTTTTCGATCACGGTCACAGGCGTGTTTTGGTCAGCGCCGTGCATGATCAAACGACCTTGAACGAAACGGGCAGATTTCTTGCCCATATAGATCGCGGCGACTTCATTCGGTTGGGCCAGCGCGGCCCAGTCGTGATCCGCGAAACCTTGCATATCGTGACCCGTCAGGAAGCGCACAGAGGCGTTGCGGTGGCGTTTGGTCAGGCTTTGACCGATGGAGGCCACAGCAGCAGATGCCGCGGTGATACCGGGCACAATGTGCCAGCCGATCCCTGCCGCGGTTACAGCATCCAGTTCTTCGTCGAGACGTCCAAACACCGTGCTATCGCCAGATTTCAGGCGTACCACTTGGGCACCCGTCAGGCCATGCTCGACCAGCAGATCATTGATGGTTTCCTGTGGGGTGGATGGGCCGAAGCCTTCTTTGCCCACATCCAGCATGATTGCCTCACGGCGCGCCAGTTCTAGGATTTCAGGGCTGATCAGGCGGTCATAGATAATCACATCGGCCTCATCCAACGCCTTGCGGGCCTTTAGGGTCAGTAACTCAGGATCGCCCGGACCAGCACCCACAAACGCGATGTGACCCTTACGGGCCTCGCGGTTCAAGTGATCGTCAAGCAGCGCATCAAGGGCAGGCTGAACCGCCTCAGCGCCACCCGCAATCGCGGCGGGTCCAGCATTAAAGTAATAGTCGCGCCAGAAATCACGACGGGCACGGCCAAAGGGCAGCTTGTAAGACATCTTGCGAAATGTTTTGCCAATGCGGGCAAGGGTGCCGAGCGTGCTTGGTAGTTTCTCTTCCAGGTCAGCCTTGATCGCGCGGGCCAAAACGGGGGCCGCGCCCTCGGTCCCGATGGCGATGACCACAGGATCGCGGTCCACGATAGCAGGCGTGATGAATTGGCTGTCTTCAAGGTTGTCGACCACATTCACCAATGCGCCGTCTGCGTTGGCGATGGTGGCGGTGCGTTTGTCTTCAACCGCGTCTCCGTCGGCCGCGTAGAAGATAACGGCGCACATTGTGTCGCCTGGTTCCATGCTGCGCTTGATCAAGGTCAGTTTGCCAGAGGTCGCCCAGTTTTCGATTTCTGGTGCAGCATCGGGCGCAAAGACTGTGATGTTGGCAGTGGTCTTGAGCAACAGGCGCAACTTGGCCAAGGCCGCGTCACCGCCACCGGACAGCACAATGCGGCGTCCTGCGGTTGCGAGAAAGATTGGGAAATGATCCATAATGCTTTTCCTTGCTACCTTTTTTAGCCTCAATATAGGAAATTTTCCTGATAATATGCCACCCATTGACACCAATAAGGATGTTTGTTTTATATCTGTCAGTAAATAGAACGTATGTACGCATTTATGGGAATGAAGCGAATGAACGTCCGAATTGACGAAGTAGACCGGAAAATTATGAAAGAGATGCAGCGCGATGCGAGCCAGTCTTTAGACGAAATCGCCAAAGCTGTAGGCAGTTCTAAGACGCCGGTGTGGAATCGCATCCGCAAATTGCGCGAGGCAAAAGTGATCGGTCAGCAGACCGTTTTCCTAGATGCAGAGGCGTTGGGATTTGAGGCGTGTTTCTTCGTTTTGATCCGCACATCTGAGCACGAAGCCGAATGGCAGGCCAAGTTCCTGAAGGCGCTGAACGACCGCCCAGAGGTGCAAGAGGCGCATCGATTGGCAGGCGATATCGACTATATCCTGAAGGTGCGTGTGAAAAACGCCCGCGCCTATGATGAGTTCTATCAGGCGCTGATTTCAGAGGTGCGCGTGTTCAACGTGACCGCATTGCTGTCGATGGAAGAAATAAAATCGACAACAATGCTGCCGCTTTAACGGCTGACCATCAGCTGTTCCAATTTGTGGAAATGATAGCTGTCCGCATAGACTGGGGTTTGCGCCAGTTTGAGATTGGGGCAGGCATCAAACAACATCTTTAACCCAATTTGCATCTCAAGCCGTGCAAGCGGGGCGCCGACGCAGAAATGCAAACCACCGCCAAAGGCGAGGTGTGATTTGCTGTTTTTGCTTGGCGCGAATTGGTCCGCACTTTCCCAAACCTTCTCGCAACGCCCAGCTGATCCTAGGACCAACGCGACTTCATCACCCTTTTTCAATGGCACTCCACAGACCTCGATATCCTCATAGGCATAACGGGTGAACATGTGCAGCGGCGGGTCATAGCGTAATAATTCTTCGGCGGTGCATGCGATGTTGTCAATAGCCAAGGCGCTGCGCGGGGTATTGTGTTCCAACAGCGTTTTAATGGCGTTGCCCATGCTGTGAACGGTCGCTTCGTGACCCGCGTTCAATAGTAAGACACAGGTGCCAATCAATTCGTCTGTGCTAAGTTTTACACCGTCTTCTTCGGCGGCAATAAGGTTGGTGATTAGATCATCACGTGGGTCGTCGCGACGTGTCTCAATGTAGTCACTTAAAAAAGCTGAGAACTCGGATGCTGCCGCATTGGCCGCATCTTCAATCTCGCGGCTGCGGTTTGCCTGATACATCGATACCATTGCATTGGACCATCTCAACAGGTCATCGCCGTGTTCTTCAGGCACGCCCAAAAGGCGTGTGATCACGCGCACAGGCAATTGCGTGCAATAGGCGGGAATTAAATCGAACTCACCTTTGGGGAACTTTGCAATTAGGACGTTGCATATCTCAACTACATCGTTGTTCAGGTTGGCAATGCGGTGGGATGTAAAGGCTCGCAACACCAATCCACGCAGGCGGCTATGTGTATGGCCCTCTTTTTCAAGCATTGAATACTGTTCAACAGCATCAAAGGCTTGCAGATGATCGGGCACCGGTTTGCGCAAGTCCGCAGGCACCTCGCGCCCCAAACGTTTGTCGCGCAATAGCGCGTGAACCGTTGCATGATCAAAGGCGGCTAACATGCCGTAGTCTTTCCAGTATGCGACAGGCGTGTCGCGGCGTGCTTTTGTATAGAACGCATAGGGGTCTTGGACAAAAGCGGGATCGGTTGGGGATTGATTGAGTGTGTGCATGTTTGCACAAAAGCGCATGGTCGCTGGTCAATGCAAGGGTTGCTTTGCTAAGAGAGGACATGAAGCACTATTTTTTTTATCGTCTGTCGCTGATTGTTGCGTTCCTTGTACTTGTTGGGATCGTTGCAATTGGTGTGTGGCGTTATGGTTATGTGCAAGCGCTCAACCAGTCCTCGCGTCAAGCTGAGGCAGATCTGGCGCTGGCCAGTGATCGGCTGACAGGCCAGTTGCAGCGATACCGCGAATTGGCAGTGCTGACTGCCGATCGCCCTTCTTTTCTTAATGCAATCCAAAGTGGGAGTGATGCGCGAACACGGGCCATCTTGCTGGAAATTGCCGATAAAACCGCAGCGCTGGACGTTATGTTGGTGGACAGACACGGCCGTGTGGTTTCGGCAGCTCGTGGAACCGTTGGCGTCGATCTTAGCCACACGCCCTATGTACAGCGTGCGATGCAAGGTGCACTTGGCAGAACGCATGGTGTCCGCCAGCCATTTGACGAACGGGTTTATTACTACGCCGCGCCGATTGTGGATGAGGCGTCAGAGGTCACGGGTGTTATTGTAGTGGCCGTGAATATCGCTGCGATTGAGTGGGATTGGGTGGGGGGCAACCCTGCGGTCTTTTTCACTGATGCTTCTGGTGGTGTCTTTATTTCAAACCGATCTGATCTGGTTTTCTGGAACCGTACTGTCGGGCAAGCAGGTTTAACCCCTCCAAGTGGGAAAGCACCAAAATTTGACAGCTATACTTTAGGCGGTCATGAGGTTTGGGACCTTGGCTGGGGGCCTTACTTGCCCAAAAAAGCGCTGCATTTGACGCGTAATCTACCGGTGGTTGGATTGGTCGGCGAGGTGCTGGCCGATGTGCAGCCAGCGCGACGTTTTGCTGTGTTACAAGCCGCTGCGGTTGCAGCACTGTTCTTAGCCTTTGGTGCATTTTTGTTTGTTGCAACAGAGCGACGGCGCACGTTGTCACAAGCTAATGCGATGCTTGAAGGGCGTGTTGTAGAACGTACCGTGGAGTTAGAGCAAACTAATACACAGCTGCGGCGTGAAGCGACTGAACGTGAAGAAGCACAAGCGGCTTTGGCCCAAGCACAGGTTGATTTAGAACAAGCCAGTAAGTTAAGCGCGCTCGGGCAAATGAGTGCGGGCATCAGCCATGAACTGAACCAACCGCTGATGGCAATTAGGTCGTTTGCGGAAAACGGTTTGCAATTTATGGAGCGTGATAAACTCGAAAAAGCGACAGAGAACCTTGTACGGATTTCTGACCTTGCGCGGCGGATGGGGCGGATCATCAAAAATCTAAGGGCATTTGCACGACAAGAGACCGAGAGTTTAGTACGCATTGATGTGGTTGCCGTTTTGGACAGCGCACTCGAAATGACCCAAACCCGTTTGCAAGAAGATGGCGTGGCGTTGGTATTTGAGCGGCCCAATGCGCCCGTCTGGGTTCGCGCGGGTGAAGTTCGGCTGGCGCAGGTATTCGTCAATCTGATCAGTAACGCTGCCGACGCGATGCGCGCGGTCACGGACAAACAATTCGTTATCAAAATTGATCCTGAAGAGGACAACGCACTTATCTTACGTTTCAGCGATTCTGGACCCGGTATTGATCTTCCCGAAAAGGTATTTGACCCGTTCTATACTACCAAAGAGGTGGGTGAGTCTGAAGGAATGGGTCTTGGGCTGTCCATTTCCTACGGGATCGTGCAAGGGTTTGGCGGCGAAATTCAAGGCCGAAACTTGGACCAAGGGGCGGAATTCGCGGTGAAATTGGTGCCATGGCATGAGGGCGATCAAGCATGAGTAAACAAATTTTATTGGTCGATGACGACAGTGCTGTGCGTGATGCAGTTGCTCAAACACTTGAGCTTGCTGATCTTGAACCGATAGCATTCAGTTCATTCGTAGCGGCGAAAGATACGATCTGTGCCGACTTTGAGGGCGTTGTCTTGTCTGACATTCGTATGCCCGGTCGCGATGGATTTTTCCTTTTGGATTACGCCAAAAGCCAAGATCCAGACTTGCCTGTAATATTGTTGACTGGTGAGGGCGATGTTCCGATGGCGGTAAGTGCAATGGGTCAGGGCGCGTTTGGGTTTTTAGAAAAACCCTGTGCGCCCAAAGACTTATTAGCTGTGGTTGAGCGCGCATTGCGTACGCGTAACATTGTGCTTGAGAACCGTCGTCTTCGGGTTTTGGTCGAAACAGGTGATCCTGCTGAACGGATGTTGTTTGGGCAGTCTGAGTTATCACAAGCTTTGCGTACAAGGGTACGCCGTGTTTCGCAGCTTGAGACTGAAGTGTTGATTATGGGTGCGCGTGGTGCCGGTATTTCAAAGGTCGCAGAGGTTATTCACCTGTCATCACCACGTTCCAAATCCCCCTTTGTGAAGCGTGCGGGGTCTGGCATGTCGCCAGACCAACTAAATGAAGCGGTCAGCTCTGCGAAAAGTGGTAGTCTGTTTATCGATGAAATCGCTCTTCTTCCCGCAGATTCACAGCTTGCATTATTAGAGCACCTTGAACAACTAAACAGCGTTCGCCTCCTTGCTGGCAGCACACGTGATCTTGTGCAAGCTGTTGAAACTGGTTCGTTTAATGGTGATTTATTCTATCGAATTGAGGTGACTCCATTGCGCATTCCCCCACTATCTGAGCGACCGGAAGACATACCAGTCTTATTCCGACACTATGTGGCACAAGCCAGTGAGCAGGCAGGTTTGACAGCGCCAGAAGTAACTCAAGAGTTTACCTCTAGTTTGATGACCCAAGGCTGGCCTGGAAACACACGATCCTTGATGAGCGCCGCAATGCGATTTGTTTTGGGTATGCCCGAGGACGTCACACAGGTTGTCGAACTGGGGTTAAGCGAGCAGATGGCAAGTGTGGAGAAGTCATTGTTGATTGCTGCATTGGGCCGTCACAACGGGCGCGCAGTAGAAGCGGCTGCGGGCCTGCAACTGCCGCGTAAAACATTCTACGACAAGCTGGCCCGCTATGGGATTCGCGCAGAGGACTTCCGTCGTTGAGATGTGCGGATTTTCGCACTTTGGGGTTAACAGTTGTGCGGATTTTCGCACAGAACTAAAAATGTGCAACAAAGCGTAAACAGTCAAATTACATTAAACATATGTTTTTAAAAGAATTTACCAGAATTACCTAAGTTCCCCACAAACACATTGCCGCAATGCTTTTCCTAGGCTCAACTGTGGGGGACGCGGCAAATTGGAATTGCTGCGTAAGGCTTAAAATTCTCTGGGAGGAGACCACAATGAAATTATTTACAGCTGCCGCTGTTGCACTCACCATGTCCGTATCTGCGGGCGCGGTTTCTGCGGCTTGCGATGACGGCGAGATCGTTATCAAGTTCAGCCACGTGACCAACACAGACAAGCATCCTAAAGGCATCGCAGCCACATTGCTTGAGCAGCGCGTCAACGATGAGATGAACGGCAAAGCCTGTCTCGAAGTTTTCCCGAACTCTACACTTTATAACGACAACCAAGTGCTAGAAGCGATGCTGCAAGGCGACGTTCAATTGGCGGCTCCGTCATTATCCAAGTTCGAGCAGTTCACAAAGCAATTCCGCATCTTCGATTTGCCGTTTATGTTCAAAAATATCAACGCAGTTGATGAGTTCCAAAACTCAGAGACTGGTCAAGCGATGAAGCAATCCATGACAAAGCGTGGCCTTCTTGGTCTAGCATTCTGGCACAACGGCATGAAGCAAATGTCAGCAAACGTTCCTTTGAATGTTCCATCTGACGCAAACGGTTTGAAGTTCCGCGTTCAGAACTCTGACGTTTTGAAAGCACAAATGGCAGCGATGGGCGCGTCTCCTCAGCCGATGGCTTTCTCCGAAGTTTATGGTGCTTTGCAAACTGGCGTTGTTGATGGACAAGAGAATACTTGGTCCAACATCTACGGCAAGAAGTTCTTTGAAGTGCAAGACGGTGTGACAGAAACAGACCACGGTATCATCGATTACTTGGTCGTGACCTCTACTGACTTCTGGGATGGTCTGCCTGCAGATGTACGTGAACAATTAGCGACAATCGTTGACGAAGTAACTACAGCACGTAACTCAGAGTCTACATCTGTAAACGCGTCAAACAAGCAAGCAATCTTGGATGCTGGCGGTGTTATCCGTACACTTGATGCAGCAAAGCGCGCCGAGTGGGTTTCCACTATGAAACCGGTTTGGAAGCAATTCGTTGGTGACGTCGGTCAAGAAAACATCGACGCAGCTCAAGCGATCAACGCTAAGCACTAAGATCACGTGATCTTATCTGCCTGCCCACTGATATCAGTGGGCAGGCATTTTTCTAGATAATCCAAATTTGATCCAAAAGGGGGGTGGGACGTGGCATCAAGCTATGAACCCAAAACACCACTGGGCCGTTTCGTGAACGAGTTGGAAGAGACCGTCATCGCGCTGCTGCTTGGGGTGATGACGCTTATCACATTTACCAATGTTATTTTGCGCTACGGTTTTAACACTGGCCTCATCTGGGGTCTGGAGATGGTGACATTTCTATTCGCGTGGCTTGTCCTGTTCGGTGCTAGTTATGCGGTTAAGGTCACAGCACACCTTGGAGTGGATGTGATTGTTAATCTGTTTGGTCCGCGTGGGCGCAAAGTTTTTGCGCTTGTGGGTGGCACAATCTGTATTGGCTATGCCTTCCTTGTCTTTAAAGGGTCCTGGGATTACTGGGCGAACTTTGCCAACCTTCCACAGACAACAGGCCGTTGGTTCCCAACTGGTTTTGAAGAGATGCGCGGCACATCATATCGCGGCTGGTATGAAGTGATCGATATTCCGCTGCCTGAGTGGATGCGCTTTATCGAACCCATTATGAATGACGGCGACGCATACGAGAAAATTCCGCGCTTTATTCCGTACACGATCATGCCGTTTGGTATGGGCCTGTTCTTGTTCCGTATTGTTCAAGCAACCGTGCGTATTTACACGGGTGAAAATAAAACCCTGATCGTTAGTCACGAAGCTGAAGAAGCAATCGAAGACGTCAAACATATGAACGCTGGGGACTAAGACATGGAAATTGCAATTCTTTTCGCGATGGTCATCGGATTGATGTTGATCGGTGTCCCGATCGCCATCAGCCTTGGTATGTCCTCTATTTTGTTTCTGCTGGTCCTTAGTGATGCATCTCTGGCCTCGATTGCACAGACCTTGTTCCAAGCGATGGCGGGTCACTACACCTTGCTGGCGATCCCGTTCTTCATTTTGGCTTCAACATTCATGTCGACAGGCGGTGTGGCGAAACGGATTATTCGCTTTTCAATCGCTATTGTTGGTCACTTCCCTGGTGGTCTGGCAATTGCGGGTGTTTTCGCTTGTATGATGTTCGCGGCTTTGTCGGGTTCATCGCCTGCGACTGTTGTGGCCATCGGGTCCATCGTGATCGCGGGTATGCGTCAGGTCGGTTACACTAAGGAGTTCGCGGCAGGCGTGATTGCCAATGCGGGGACTTTGGGCATCTTGATCCCACCAAGCATCGTTATGGTGGTTTATGCCTCCGCAACCGACGTTTCCGTTGGCCGTATGTTCCTTGCGGGTGTTATCCCAGGCCTTATGGCCGGTTCTATGCTGATGATTACCATCTACATTATGGCGCGAGTCAAGAACCTGCCAAAAGGTGAATGGCAAGGTTGGGGCGAAGTCGGTGCATCTGCTCTGAGTGCATCAGGTGGGCTGTTTCTGATCGTTATCATCTTGGGCGGCATCTATGGGGGGGTATTTACACCAACAGAAGCCGCCGCTGTGGCGTCGGTCTATGCGTTCCTTGTGGCCTGTTTTGTGTACCGCGATATGGGACCACTGCACGTCAAAGGGGACCACACTAAAAACCATAGTTTGTTCCAAAGACCTTGGACGTTGATCACGGTGTTCTTCCACCGTGACACCCGTGATGCCTTGTTTGAGGCAGGTAAGCTGACTGTCACCCTGATGTTCATCATCGCCAATGCGTTGATCCTAAAGCACGTTCTTACGGATGAGCAAATCCCACAACAGATTGCCTCGGCGATGTTGTCTGCGGGCTTTGGCCCAATCGTGTTCTTGATCATCGTCAACATTATCTTGTTGATCGGTGGGCAGTTCATGGAACCGTCAGGTCTGCTGATCATCGTCGCCCCATTGGTGTTCCCAATTGCAATGGAGCTGGGCATTGATCCAATTCACCTTGGGATCATCATGGTTGTGAACATGGAGATTGGGATGATTACGCCGCCGGTTGGCTTGAACCTCTTTGTGACTTCTGGGGTTGCGGGTATGCCAATGATGAGCGTTGTACGTGCTGCGCTGCCGTTCTTGGGCGTTATGTTCATTTTCTTGATTATGGTGACATACATTCCTGCGATCTCAACGTGGTTGCCGACCTTAATGATGGGGCCCGAAATCATAACGAAGTAACGAAAAAGGCCCATCCCTTTGCAGGGGTGGGCCGCTGAGTCATACGATAATGAGTGATTAAGAAGCGCTAAGTGTGTCCACAATGGGCGAGAAATCAGCAGCTTTCAGGCTTGCGCCGCCGACCAGTGCACCATCCACATTTTCAGCGGTGAAGATCTCTGCAGCGTTGCTCACTTTGACTGAACCACCATAGAGCAATGAAATACTGTTGCCGATTTCTGCGCCAAAGCGTGCATTAAGCTCTGCGCGGATAAAGTCATGCACTTCAATGATTTGCGCAAGGGTAGGGACCTTACCTGTTCCGATGGCCCAGATGGGTTCATAGGCAATAACCAAGCTGTTAGACGTTGCGCCCTCTGGAACGGAGGCGGCCAACTGTGCGCCGATAACATCAAGTGTTTTGCCCGCTTCACGATCGCTGAGGCTTTCCCCGATGCACAAGATTGCAATCAAACCAGCATCACGTGCAGCAATCGCCTTGGCGCATACATCGTCGTCTGTTTCGCCGTAGATCTCGCGCCGTTCAGAGTGGCCAGCGATAACATATTTTGCACCCGTATCTTTGACCATAGGGGCAGAAATATCACCAGTATGCGCGCCAGATTGCGCTGTGTGGCAATCTTGTGCACCAATAGCGATTGATGACCCATGGGTCATTTTGACAGCTGGAAACAGCAATGGGGAAGGTGGGCATATCACAACCGTGCATTCCGCGCTGGTTTGGCTTTTGGCAAGTTCGCTCAGCTGGTCCAGTGAATGAGACAACCCATTCATTTTCCAATTGCCTGCTGCTATTTTTGTGCGCATTTGATGCACTCCTATTTAATCTTTTTCTAAGCTAGCATTTGGGTTAATTGGGGGCAACGCGAGGGTTTCGCGAAGTTTAAGAACAAGGCCATTCCATGATCCCTAGATTAGACGCCGCATTGATCCGTAAAGGTGATCCAAAAACACTTGCCGCTTTGAAAGAAGCAGCAACAGGGGTTGGGTTTGCGACTGTATACAACACAGCATTGACGGCTGATCAGTGTGACTGAAGTCATTGAAACCTACCGTGCTTTTTTCAAACTCCCAGAGGCTCAAAAGCGTGAAATCGATATGTCCGTCACGGGCAGCAATCGTGGCTGGGGTGCTGCAGGATCAGAGCAAGTTGATCCTGATGTGAACCCAGATTATAAGCAATATTTCGACAGTGGTGTGGAATTGGCGAAGGGTGATCCACGGGTAGAAATGCCTGTGTATGGATTGAACCAATGGCCGTCTGACGATCTTGAGTTTAAAAAAATCATCCTTGAATATTATGACGACGCGATCTATGTAGCGATGGGCGTTTTGCGCGGTATAGCGAACGCGATTGATATGCCTGATGATTACTTTGACAAAGCGTTTCGAACACCGATGGCGCTACTGCGCGGTAACTTTTACCCAGAGCGTCCAAAGGATGCGACGGATATGGATTTCGGAATCGCGACACACACCGACTATGGCTGTTTGACCTTGCTGGCGACGGATGGATCACCCGGTTTAGAGGTGCGTAAACGGGGTGGGGGCTGGATACCAGTTTCTGCGCAACCCGGTCAATTTGTTATTAATTTCGGGGAAATGTTGGGATTTTGGACTGGTGGTATTGTCCAAGCGACGCCGCACCGTGTTGTGGGCGGGGAAGCTGAACGTATATCTGTTCCACTGTTCTTTAATCCATCCCATGACACCAATGTTGCACCACCCGAAAGTGGCGAAGTTGTGCGTGCAGGGAAACATTTGGAACGCCGTTTTAACGAGACGTATCTGCACCTTCAAAAGCTCTAAGGGCCTTTTGCGCAATCTGCTTATATTTCAGCAAATTTGATGGACTCACCACAGCCACAGGCTTCGGTTACATTAGGATTTCGAAACTTGAAGCTGGACTCTAACAGACTGGTTTCATAATCAATTTCTGTTCCAAACAGGAACATTTGCGCCATTGGCGCGATCAAAACACGGGCACCATCCTGTTCGACAACTTCGTCGTTCGGATCCTGTTCAGCCACATAATCCATCGTGTATTCCATGCCCGCACAGCCGCCTTTTTTGACGCCAATACGCAGGCCCTGATGCCCGCCAGAGGCCATCAGTTTTGCAATCTGAGCAGCCGCTTTTTCAGAAATGGAAACGGCCTGTTTGCCTGGAATTGAAAACATGATACGTACTCCTTTTCCCCTAATCTAGGGACGATGTTGGGCTGGCTCAACCCTTGTGTAAAATAGCCCGTTCACAACGTCGGTATTACGTCGGTAAGACGTTGGTGCACACAGCGGTGTGCCAAAATTAAAAAATTACATGAAACCTAGTTCAAGACGGGCTTCGTCAGACATCATGTCCATGCCCCAAGGTGGTTCCCAAACAAGGGCCACATCCACAGTTTTGACACCAAGGATCGGTTCAACCGCATCCGCAACCCAGCCCGGCATTTCGCCAGCGACAGGGCAACCCGGTGCCGTGAGGGACATCTTGATGTTCACTTCGCTCTCGGCGTTGATGTCGATCGTATAAATCAAACCAAGTTCGTAAATGTTTACCGGAATTTCAGGGTCATAAACCGATTGGCAAGCGGCCACCACGGCCTCGTACAAAGGATGGTCAGTTGATGATGGGGCGATCAGTGGTACGCCTTCTAGCATTTCTTTAGACTGGTCCATATTGGCTCCGGTGTGTTCCTGACTCTTTATATAGAGTTTAGGCGTCGGGGCGTCCAGTGGGGCACTGGTTGAAAGTGGTTTCTTTATTTAGGTCACTTAAATGTCGGTACATTCTCAATTCATTTGACGGATGAGATATTGATTCGTATCAATATTTTTGTGTAAATTTAATTATTTACAAGCCTAACGGGAATTTTCGTTTGGCGCAGATAAGGATAACCAGCATGACAGAAAAAAATGATTACCACGTAGGTGAACGCGCAAGCGAAATTCTACAGCCAACCCAGTATAAGCCAAGCCCTTTTAAAAAGGGCCGCCCACCAGAGCCGTTGCAGTTTGAGGTCAATCTGACCGCACAAGCGCATGACCGTCAGAAGAAATCTGGCATGGTGCAGGTGAACATTCCAGGGTTCTCGCCGCTGAAACTATATTGTGATGAGCAAACACCGGTTGGTGATGACACTGCTCCGCCCCCGTTGGCTTATTTTTGTGCAGGTATCGGTTTCTGCCTGATGACCCACCTGACAGACATCTACACCGCGCGTGGGATCAAGATTAAGTCGATGAACCTTGAGCAAAAGCTGCGGTTCCAAACGAACCTAAGCAACATGCGCGACTTGGGCCACACTACAGAGGGCGAGACATTGGGCATTGAAACTCACGTGTTGATCGAAAGCGATGAGTCCCAAGAGGTCATTCGTGGATTGATGGAAGAGGCCGAAAACGCCTGCATGGCACACCACGCCTTGCGCAACCCGATCCCCTGGTCGTCACGCCTTATTCACAACGGTGAAGAACTGTTGAACAAAAACGGTTGATAAGAATGTAGGGCGGGGTGAAGCCCCGCCTTATGTATATCATACCTCATTCCACAAACGACGAATTTCTCGCTGTTGTCTCAAGCAATTTTCAGTCCTGTACTCGTGGTCGGGATCTTTGAATTTTTGCGTGATGTGTTCGTCCCATTGAGCTGCGAGCCAATCAATCTTTTGGAAGACATGCAGGTTTTTGACGGTTTCTTTGTGGACAATATCCAAATGTCTTTTGGTGTTCTGCGCGATGTTTTTAATGATTATAGAATTGTCGTAAATTTCTTGCCTCAAAACCTATACAATGGCGTTTGACGACCAGACACCATCATCATCACGAACTATTAGTTTGTTATCTTCTTTTTTGGTCATGCTTTCTTGTATAAATTTCAGAGCCATCTTATCCAGTGCAATCCTCGAATTTACTTCCAAAGTGCTTTCGAATTTATATGCTGCTACAACCGCTGGGCCCCATGGTGTGGTTTCCCTCTTCGAAATCGGCCCGAGCGATGCTCCGCCCCGTATCCAAATGCCCATTGCCATTAGGTCTATTGTTAGCTTGGCTAACTCCATGAACAGCCGGGAAACGGCTTCTGGCTTTGGAGTGACGGAGAGCAAAATGCAGTCTGAAAAATGTGACTTCTTAAGCTGCTAATTGATCGTAAACGCTGGATGTCTTCGATCCTGTTGAGTGCGCAGTCCACGTGCTGAGCACCATCTCCCTCTGGTGATCTTGACGTGTCCTTAACCAGTGCTTCAAAGCCTAAGATGTTGATAAAAAAGACCATGCGCTCTTCAAAAATAGTGCTCACTAATTGTCCCGATTCATATCTAAAATTGCGATTTTTATTCTCAGTAGGGTATTTTGAGCGACCGATGTTTTCCAATCGCATACCTAATCGAAGATTAGGTAGCGCCCGAACCTCCCCCATGGGGAGGGCGCGATTGCGTATGGGGCTAGGTAAAAGAAGAAGGCGGGGTTAAGCCTTATGTGCGGCTCGAATGTCAGCTTGCAGGCCAGAGTGCGTGCTAACTTTCAAGAAGGCTGAGTTCTTCCTCCTCAAGTAAC
>Ga0307998_1000518_pt1 | contig 21720 bp, 17 predicted proteins | sample Davwhametageno37_FD_203147 | JGI IMG/M metagenome (GOLD analysis project Ga0307998, IMG submission 203147) | Marine microbial communities from Davis Island wharf, Antarctic Ocean - #37 | ecosystem: Environmental > Aquatic > Marine > Unclassified | place: Antarctic Ocean: Davis Island wharf... | reverse complement strand
TTTCCGAACAGAGAAGTTAAGCCCATCTGCGCAGATGGTACTGCCTATTGGTGGGAGAGTATGTCGTCGCCTTCTTCAAAGACCCGTAACTTATGTTATGGGTCTTTTTTTTTGCTGTAAAGTCAACTGTAAACAATCCAATACAACCATATGCCTAAGCTCAGTTTACTCGAGCAGTTTATAAATGGGTTTCTACGAGGCTCTAATAAGTAAGTTCCTCCAAATTGGGTATTAGAATTCTTAGTTTAATGTTCCATTATTATTTCCTTCCTAACTTTTGATGCGCACTACTGAAATGATTAGCTGCCATTGCGGCTACTATAGAGATTTCTCCCGCTAGTGATACAGGACAACATATTTCTGCAAACTTATTTGCATTTCCTGCTCCGCTACATTTCAGCATTTCAAGGCATTCTTTCTGTGTTGGGAGAGCAGTTCCACCACCCACAGTTCCAACAATCAATGCTGGTAGGGTTAGGGCAACATATAAATCACTCTTTTTATTAACCTCCATTCTAGTAAGACCAATAGCAGATTCTGCTATACAGGCAACATTTTGACCACAAGCAATAAACAATGCCGTAAGCCCATTCGCAATATGACCCTGAGCACCAATTGCTTTCGGTATAATTACTTCAGATGTTATTTTTTTACCTCGTACATTCAAAATGCTCTAGCAGTAGCTTTCTTATCTTCAGAATAATTACCTTCTATATACCAATGTTCAGGTTGTATTGGTACGTTGGCTATAATGTATTGGCATAACTGATCCGTACAAAGGGTTACCATATTCTGACCTGCAGCATCCCCCGTTGTATACTCGAAGGTGACTATTACACTATTGCCAATATCCGTTACTCCTTGTGATAAAAAATGTAATGCTAGTGCTTTTCCAATACCACGACTGGTACCAGTTATTAAAATGGTTGTTTTAATGAAAGTATAGATTTGGGTTAACCTATTCAAAATTAATCAAAAACAATACCAAAAGCATACAGCAGATCATTTTATTTAGAAGCCTTTTTATGTAGACCAAAGAAAGGATTGAAATCAAAAAACTAACCCAATTTTCCAGCGCAATATCCGCCACTCCAAGCCGCTTGAAAATTATATCCACCGGTTATAGCATCTACGTCAATTACTTCTCCTGCAAAATAAAGATTGGATAGTTTTTTACTTTGCATCGTTTTCAGATCAATCTCACTCAAGTCAACTCCACCACAGGTTACAAACTCTTCTTTAAAGGTTGTTTTACCTGCAACTTGATAACTGTCTTGGGTAAGAAGAGCTGCTAGTTGACGGAATTTCTTTTTCCCTATTTCAATCCATTTTCTATCTGTTGGAATTGCTGCTTTCTCTAATAAAAAACTCCAAAGACGGTTGGGAAGTGGAAATGCTTTTTGGTTTCCAATTCCCTTTTGAGGATGTTGTTGACTGAATTCTTGAAGTTGTTCAAAAAGAAGCTCGGTATTGGTTTGATCAACCCAGTTGATTTGAATTTCAAAGTTATAATCTCGTTCGCTCAATTCACGAGCACCAAATGAAGAAGCCTTCAAAATCGCCGGACCACTCATTCCCCAGTGGGTTATGAGAAGCGGACCTTGGGTTTGAATTTTAGTGTCCTTTATTTTTACACATGCATTTTCAACAACCAGTCCCATAAGTTCTTTAATGGGTTCGTTCGGCATGTTGAAGGTAAACAAGGAAGGAATAGGAGGGACAATACTGTGACCTAAACGACTCAACCAATCAAACCCTTTAAGTTTTGGGCTGCCGCCAGTGGCAATGATAACTGCATCGAAGTTTTGAGACTCTGCGTCCGCAAATTCTAGTTTCCAATGCTGACCTTCTTGTTCCATTTTGGTAATACTATGCCCCAGCCGTAATGCCACTTTTAAACGTGTCATTTCTGTAACCAAACAATCGATGATGCTTTGAGATTGATCCGAAACAGGAAACATACGTCCATCTTTTTCGGTCTTTACAGCTACGCCTCGACTTTCAAACCACGCAATCGTATCGGTAGTATTGAATTGATAAAAGAGTGATTTTAATTTTCTACCACCCCGAGGATACGCTTCACAAAGGGTAGCAATATCAGAACAATCGTGGGTTAGATTGCAACGTCCACCTCCAGATACTTTTACTTTGGATAATACTTTTGAAGTTTTCTCAAAGAGAATTACTTCATGATCGGGATGATGTTCCTTTACCGATAAGGCAGCGAAAAAACCTGCGGCACCCCCGCCAATTACGCCAATTTTTTTTGATTCCATATTAGAGTGTAAAACGGTCTCCCGTACGTGCAATGTTAAATCCTAATGCTTCTACTTGTTTTGATTCAGAACTCTTTGGTTTCAACAGTGGATTGGTGTGATTCATGTGTATGAAATGGATTTTGGCTTTTTCTGTGGGCGATAATCCCTTGAATAATTTCATACTTTCTATTACAAAAGGATGGGGAATTTCGGAGATGTCACGAGCTTGTATTTCTTTTCCACTAAAGAAAGTTGCATCGATAAAAGCATAATCTACTTTCTGAATTGCATCGATTATTGAGGTTTCCCACTTTTCCCATTTGTCAATATCTGGAATAAAAAGAGCACTTTTTTCTGGACCATTAATTTGATATCCGACTGTTTCCGAAAACTCATCTCGGTGCGGAACCTGAAATGGGAGGACACTTAATTGAGAATTCAATTGTTGAAGCTTGTTTGTCTGCATTGTTTTAAGAACAATATTTTTATTGGAGACCAACTGACTCCATGGGCCATTGTTTTCTAAAAAGACTTGCATTTTGGGGTATACATAAACTGGTACTTGCTGTGCATTCACAGCCTCTTTCCCCAAATATATTAAACCTGTATAATGACCAATATGGGCATGGGTAAGGAAAATTGCAGTAGGAATTTCGCTTATTTCCATGGGAGCACTATTTTTTAATGCCCGTAACTGAAGTGTGATGTCTGGTGTAGCTTCGAATAAGAATTGTTCATGATTGACAGGATCAATTAAACCTAGGGCAACTACAGGAGTGGCATTTTGTTTACCATCGAAAATGGCCTGACAACAAATTTTTGTGCAATTAATTTGCGGACTTCCAGCATCTTGAGCAGTACCCAAAACAATTAAAGTAGTTTGGTTTACAGCAACTGATTTTAAATCCTGATTTTGACCAAATGACCTCTCAGAAAAACTCAGTAATAGCAATATAAGTAAGCAATTTCGCATTCTTATTTTAGTTTTTTAACATCCGCTTGAAGTTGCGAATTGTTCAGTCAAATGTACTCTATTTTCTTTTTGTGTGGACTACGTGGTTTGGGATCATTTTTATTCAAAAAAAAACCCCCGCATCGCGGGGGTCTATGTTTATTTCTTGTTATCTAAACAGAAACTAAATCTCCAGAAGCTTCCTTTTGAGGTAAAGTAGATACTCCCATGAGGAAGGTGTCGATTTGGTGAGCCGCTTCACGTCCTTCGGAAATTGCCCAAACAATTAATGATTGCCCTCTTCGTACATCACCAGCAGCGAAAATATTAGGTTTAGATGTTTGATATTGCTTTATGCCTTCGACATTTCCACGCTTGTCAAAACCTACACCCAATTGCTCGGGTAATGATTTTTCTGGACCAGTAAAACCTAAAGCAAGTAAGGCCATATCACAAGGCCATTCTTTTTCAGAACCTTCTTTTTCTATGAGTTGTGGACGATTGCCAGGAACTTTTTTCCAGCGTACTTCAACTGTTTTTAGACCAACAACATTTCCTTTTGCATCCCCAACAAACTCTTTAGTTAAAATACTCCATTCTCGATGTATTCCTTCTTCGTGTGATGAAGTTGTTTTGAGTTTGAAAGGCCAGTAAGGCCAAGGATTTTCTTCTGTTCTTTCGTCTGCCGGCTTGGGCATGATTTCGAAATTTGTAACACTTTTTGCGCCCTGACGATTGGAAGTTCCGATACAGTCAGATCCTGTATCTCCACCACCAATAACAACTACGTTTCGATCGGTTGCAAGATATTTTAATTCGCGTTCCAATTGCCCATCAACTGCTTTGTTGTTATGGGGCAAAAAGTCCATTGCCTGTACCACACCATTCAATTCAGAACCTGGAATGGGTAGGTTTCTTTTTATGGTTGCACCAGCAGCAAGTAAGATGACATCAAAATCGGTTTCTAATGCCGCAGCGCTAATATCTTTTCCAATTTCAACGCTACATTTAAAGATGATTCCTTCCGCTTCTAAAATTGCTATACGACGATCAATTATATTTTTTTCCATTTTGAAATCTGGAATTCCATAACGCAATAAGCCTCCAATTTTATTATCACGTTCAAAGACAGTAACTGTATGTCCAGCGCGGTTCAATTGCTGAGCCGCAGCTAATCCGGCAGGGCCAGAACCAACAATTGCAATTGTTTTTCCAGAACGTTCTGTTGGTGGTTGCGCCTTAATCCAACCTTCGGCAAATCCGCGCTCTACAATATACTTTTCTATTAATTCAATAGATACTGGTGGGTTTGTAATTCCTAAAACACAAGCTTCCTCACAAGGTGCAGGGCACAGACGACCCGTAAATTCAGGGAAGTTGTTTGTTGCTTGTAAAATGTGCAATGCCTTTTCCCATTGATTCTTATAAACCGCATCGTTGAAGTCAGGAATTAAATTTCCTAAGGGACAACCACTGTGACAAAATGGGACACCGCAGTCCATGCACCGACCTCCTTGTTCTTGGAGCTCTTCTGTTTTTGGGGCTATTGTAAATTCTTTGTAATTACCAATACGCTCTTTTGGAGCAATAGTCTCTTCCTTGATTCTGTCGTATTCTAAAAATCCTCTTAATTTTCCCATGGCCTAAGCGTTTAGTTTATTTTCTTCCTCTGCAGCAAGCATTGCTAATGCGTTTTTATAATCCGTTGGCATTACTTTAATGAATTTCTTCGAACTGTCTGGCCAATCTTTTAGGATATGAGCTGCTTTAGAACTGTTTGTGTAGTCCGAATGGTTATGAAGTAAACCTTGAACTGTTTCTTTATCTTGATCGGTTAGGTCTTCGAGCTCAACCATTTCTAAGTTGAATTTCTTTTCATCAAAAATCCCATCTTCACTGTATAGGTATGCAATTCCACCACTCATTCCAGCAGCAAAATTACGTCCTGTTTCTCCTAGGATTAAAGCGATACCTCCAGTCATATATTCACAACCGTGATCTCCAATCCCTTCTACAACAGCGGTTGCTCCGGAGTTTCGAACACAAAAACGTTCTCCGGCAATTCCGTTTATGTAGGCTTCACCTGTTACTGCCCCATAAAGTGCAACGTTTCCAATGATGATGTTTTCATCAGCTTTGAATGTCGCTTCTTCGGGTACCTGAGCAATTAGTTTTGCTCCAGAGAGTCCTTTCCCGAAGTAATCGTTACAGGTTCCAGATACTTTCATGAACAAGCCTTTTGCAGCAAATGCGCCAAAACTCTGTCCAGCAGTTCCCGTAAACTTCAAATTTAAGGTGTCTTCTGGTAATCCGTGAGCACCGTGCATTTTAGAAATTTCATTACTCAAAATCGCTCCAACGGTTCGATCGGTATTGCAAATATGGAAGTCCAAATGTTGTTGGTCCTTTCTATAGATTGCTGGGTGAGCAGCTTCAATTATTTTGAAATCAAGGACATTTTCGAGTCCGTGATCTTGTTTTTGTGTATTGTGAAGTTTTACATCAGCCCTAACTTCTGGCTTGTATAGGATTTTAGAAAGATCAATACCCTGAGCTTTATAATGTTCAACCGCTTTTTTCATATTAATTTTTTGCGATTGACCAACCATTTCGTCTATACTTCGGAATCCAAGTTGTGCCATAATCGCTCTCAATTCTTCTGCAACAAAGTACATGAAGTTGATTACGTGTTCTGGTTTTCCTTTGAAATTCTTTCTCAATTCGGGGTCTTGCGTTGCAATTCCAACTGGGCAGGTGTTCAAGTGACACGCACGCATCATAATACAACCTGAAGCTACAAGCGGTGCTGTTGAGAATCCGAATTCTTCAGCTCCCAGTAAACATGCTATGGCTACATCACGTCCAGTTTTCATTTGACCGTCACACTCCAAAACAATACGGTTACGAAGATCGTTCATAACGAGTGTTTGTTGTGCTTCGGCAATTCCTAATTCCCACGGAAGTCCGGCGTGTTTTAACGAGGTAAGGGGAGAAGCTCCCGTTCCACCATCGAAACCAGAGATCAAAATCACATCTGCTTTGGCTTTGGCCACACCAGCTGCAATGGTTCCTACACCTACTTCAGAAACTAATTTTACGTTTACACGAGCTTCCCGGTTGGCATTCTTTAAATCAAAAATTAATTGTGCTAAATCCTCGATCGAATAAATATCGTGATGCGGAGGTGGAGAGATTAACCCAACATAAGGTGTTGAGTTTCTTACCGACGCAATATAAGGATTGACCTTGGGACCAGGAAGTTGTCCTCCTTCTCCAGGCTTGGCTCCTTGAGCCATTTTAATTTGTATTTCTTTTGCAGAACTCAAATAGTGACTGGTAACACCAAAGCGTCCAGATGCTACCTGTTTGATGGCACTGTTTCTCCAGTTTCCATTGTTATCGGGTTGGAAACGTTTGGCATCTTCCCCACCTTCACCAGAATTACTTTTTCCTCCAATACGATTCATCGCAATGGCTAAGTTTTCATGTGCTTCTGCACTGATAGATCCCAACGACATGGCACCAGTTTTGAATCTTTTTACGATTTCCGTCCATGGTTCTACCTCTTCAATTGGAATAGGATCAAAGCTAGAAAATTCAAACAGCCCTCTTAGGGTCATTAGCTTTTCGGTTTGTTCATTTACCATTTTCGAGTAAACCTCATAACTTTCAAAATTGTTTTGGTTTACGGCTTGCTGAAGTTTTGCAATTGTTGTTGGGTTTAGCATATGCGCTTCGCCATTTCTTCTCCAGCGATATTCGCCACCAATTTCTAAATCCAATCCAGAAAGACTTTCTAGATCAAATGCTTTTTTCTGACGGCGTGAAATTTCTTTTTCGATTTCATACAGCCCAATTCCTTCAATACGAGTAGCTGTATTACAGAAGTAGTTATCAACGAGTTGATCACTCAATCCGAGGGCTTCAAAAATTTGAGCACCACGGTAGGACTTTAACGTTGAAATTCCGATTTTATTCATCACTTTAACAATCCCAGTAGCAATGGCTTTGTTGAAATTTTGAATTGCAACATCAGCATCAATTCCTTTTATGTTTTTCACTTGAACTTGATCCGCAATAATCTCATTAACCATATAAGGATTAATTGCACTTGCACCATATCCGAACAAGCAGGAGAAGTGATGCGGTTCACGTGGTTCAGCAGATTCGATTACAATTTCAAATTTGGATCTTTTCTTGAGACGCTTAAATGAATTATGTGTGTGAGCACAAGCCAACAACATTGGAATAGGAGCCATGGTAGCCGCAACGCCACGATCGGATAGAATAACAATATTGACTCCAGTCTCAATTGCTTTTTCAATTTCAGTTATGATATTTTCTAGTGCATTTTCTAATCCATTTACACCTTTTTCAAGAGGATAAAGTGTAGAGATAGAAACTGACTTATAATCCGCATGATCAATGTATTTGATTTTATCTAAATCTTCATTTGAAATAACGGGGTTTTGGATGCTTAGTTTTTTGGCGTGATCTTCAGAAACATCAAAAAGATTCATTTCACTTCCTATAGATAACGATGTATCGGTAACGATCTCTTCTCGGATTCCATCTAAAGGTGGATTGGTAACCTGAGCAAAAAGTTGTTTGAAGTAGTTGTATAGTAATTGTGGACGATCTGAAAGTACAGCCAAAGGTGTATCGGTTCCCATAGAACCAATTGCTTCTTTCCCTTGAATACTCATCGGGAGGATTAAGGTTTTAAAATCTTCTTGGGTATATCCAAAAATTCGCAACCGCGTATCATAATCTTCAGACTCAACAGTCACGTGATTTCCGGTGTAAGGAACTTCAGATAATTTTAGCAAGTGTTTGTCGATCCATTCTTGATACGGACGTTCAGAAACAACTTTAGTTTTAATTTCTTCGTCTTCAATAATACGGCCTTCATCCATATTTACAAGGAACATTCTTCCAGGCATTAAACGTCCATGCTTTTCTACATTGGCAGGTTCAATATCCAAAACTCCAGCTTCAGAAGACATTACTACATAACCATCTTTTGTGACGGTATATCGGGAAGGGCGAAGCCCATTTCGATCCAATAATGCTCCAATGTATTTACCATCGGTAAACGGTATGGAAGCAGGACCATCCCATGGCTCCATTACACAAGAGTTGTATTGATAAAATGCTTTTTTAAGCGGATCCATTGATTTGTGTTTTTCCCAAGCTTCGGGAACCAACATCATCATTACTTCTGGGAGTGATCTTCCTGTAGCCAATAATAATTCTACGACCATATCCATAGATGCAGAATCTGACTTTCCTTTTAATATAACCGGGAGTATTTCTTTGATTTCATCACCAATCAAATCACTTTTAAAGAGTTCTTCACGTATTTGCATACGACTAGCATTCCCTCTAAAGGTGTTGATTTCTCCATTGTGGCACATATAACGAAACGGTTGTGCTAAATCCCATGTAGGGAAAGTGTTGGTCGAAAAACGTTGGTGAACTAATGCCAAACGAGTTACTACTAGAGGCTCTGATAAGTCTAGGTAATATGCTTCAATATCTTCAGGAACTAACAATCCTTTGTATATGAGTGTGTGGGTAGAGAGGCTTGGAAAATAAAAATATTGACTCTGTGAGAGTTTTGATGCAATGATTTTATGCTCAGCTATTTTCCTAGCAATGAAAAGTTTTACATTGAATTCGTGATCCGATAAATCTTCTTCGCCTTTGCCAACAAAAACCTGCCCTACATAGGGTTCAGTTTGTTGCGCAATACGACCAACGACAGAACGGTTTACAGGAACCTTTCTCCATCCTAAAATGGATAAACCTTGTTTTGTAATCTCTTCTTCAAAAAGCGCAGTACAGAAATCACGTTGATTCTCTTTTTGAGGTAAAAAAACCATCCCAACTGCATATTGATGGGCTTCAGGAAGTTCGAAAGAACAATTTTTCACCATGAAATCATGTGGAATTTCAATGAGAATTCCAGCTCCATCTCCTGTTTTTCCATCAGAACTAACAGCACCTCTGTGTTCTAATTTTACTAGGATATCAAGGGCTTTACCAATGATGTCATTGGTTTTTTTCCCTTTAAGACTGCAAATGAATCCTGCTCCGCAATTATCGTGTTCATAATCAGGAGAATACAAGCCTTGTTTTTCTGGTAACATATATTGTTGGTTTTGTTAGTGTCTCAAAAATAAAGTATTTTGATTCCTTCTAGCCATGTGGGTCATCAAAAATTTATCTTGTTAAAGAGAATTGATTTTCTCAAACCCTTTTTTTAGAATTCATTAAATTATCTTCCTATTTTTGGGATTAATTCAAAATTCAGTCTCATTTACTGTTGTTTAATGTTTGGCCTGTATTTAATTGAAAATTAATTCAAGATGAAAAAAGAACACTTTTACGTGATTGGAGTCATGTCTGGAACCTCTCTGGATGGTCTTGACTTAGCTTTGGTTGAGTTTAATTTGATCAAAGGGAAATGGACGTATCGTTATGTGTCAACAACAACAACACCCTATCCTGATTCTTGGCAGAAACAACTAGAAAATGCACGTTTTTTGGAGGCTGAGGTATTGGCTATTTTAAATCGAGATTATACAACTTATTTGGCGGAACAAATTCAGCTTTTCATAGCTCAAAATCCCTCTTATACCATTGATTTGGTCTGTTCTCATGGGCACACTGTGCATCATAAACCAGATCAGGGCATTACGTTTCAAATTGGAAATCAAAGTGAATTGTCTTCGTATTTAAAGACAACTGTTGTTTGTGATTTTAGAGTTCAGGATGTTGCCTTTGGAGGTCAAGGTGCTCCTCTAGTTCCCGGGGGTGAATTCCATCTTTTTTCGGATTATGCGGCCTGTGTCAACTTAGGCGGTTTTGCAAACATCAGTTTATTGAAACAAGAACACCTCATTGCCTTTGATGTGGCAGCTGCGAATTTGGTTTTTAATACGTTTGCCCAAAAACTTAATCTCCCCTATGATGCTGATGGAAAGATAGCCGCTCAAGGACATTTGATTCCAGACCTTCTCGAAGAGCTTAACTCGTTAGCTTATTACAGCTTGGCTTTTCCGAAATCGCTTGGAGTAGAGTGGATAACGGAGCAATTAACGCCGATTTTTGTTACCTACCAACAAGAGCGAGTTGCTGATTTAATGCATACGTATTCAGCTCACCTTGCCACGCAACTTCTAAACGTATTACCTACATCTGGAAAAATATTATTTACCGGTGGCGGGACTCATAATCTTTTTTTAATGCAACAAATTCAAAAAACAAGTACAGCAGAAATATGCATTCCAAGCGACTTAATGATTGATTATAAGGAGGCAATGATTTTCGGGTTTTTAGGACTCCTAAAGTATTGTGGGGTGGATAACTGTTTTGCTTCTGTTACAGGCGCTCGACATAACCATTCTACTGGAGTTATATTTGAACATAATAAAGCTTTAATTGGGATATAATTTATATTTTAGTCCGGTTATTTAAAAGTAAAAAATCACCTCTTTTGGTTTTAAAAGAGTTTCAAAACGTATCTATATGGAAACCATTTTAGTATCTATTTTTATTTTAGGCTACCTAGCCATCACATTAGAACACACGTTGAAAATAGATAAATTAATCCCAGCTCTAGCCATGATGGCTATACTCTGGGCAATAATAGCTTTAAATCACATGCCGGTTTTTGAGGTAGACACTAGTTTAAAGCAATTGGTTCCAACACATATTGAAGAGATTTTATTACACCACTTAGGGAAGACAGCCGAAATCATAATTTTCCTTTTGGGCGCAATGACTATTGTTGAAATCATCGATTATTTCAATGGGTTTTCTACTATCAAATCATTCATTAAAACCAAATCCAAGAAAGCCCTTCTCTGGATTTTTGCAATACTCGCATTCATATTGTCAGCAATCATCGACAACCTTACCGCAACGATTGTTCTAATAACAATTTTACAAAAGGTAATTGGTGATCGTGATACACGACTTTGGTTTGCAGGACTCATTATTATATCGGCGAATGCCGGGGGTGCTTGGTCTCCAATCGGCGATGTGACCACAACCATGTTGTGGATTGCAAACAAAGTAACTACGTTGAAACTGATCTCATACCTCTTCATTCCTTCTGTAGTTTGTGTAGTAGTACCTGTTTTTGTTGCCTCTTTATTACCTGCTTTCAAAGGAGATATCGATGCAAATGACGAAGAAGACGATGAAGTAATTCATAAATACGGTTCTACTATGCTGTATTTAGGTCTTGCCGCAATTGTTTTTGTACCTGTTTTTAAAACCATAACACACCTACCTCCTTATGTTGGAATGATGTTCTCCTTGGCTGTTGTTTCTACCTTTGCGGAGATTTTTAGTGCAACTAAGATTAATATAACCTCTATAGATGCAGACAGTGATTCTGCTGCACACCATAGTCCAGTTCACAAGTCACTATCAAAAATCGAATTACCAAGTATTCTTTTCTTTTTAGGGATTTTACTAGCTGTAGCAGCTCTTGAGTCTTTAGGGATGCTATTTGGTTTCGCAGAAACGCTCAACACAGCAATACCCAATACTGATATTGTAATCATGTTGTTGGGAATAGGATCTGCCGTTATCGATAACGTACCCTTGGTAGCAGCAAGTATTGGAATGTTTTCTGAACCAATGGATAATCCTTTATGGCACTTCATCGCTTTTTCAGCTGGTACAGGTGGAAGCATGTTGATTATAGGCTCTGCTGCCGGAGTAGTAGCGATGGGGATGGAAAAGATTGACTTCTTCTGGTATTTCAAAAACATATCGTGGTTGGCTTTTCTAGGATTCATTTCGGGCTCTCTTACCTTCATGTTATTACGTGGTTTTATCATGTAATTTATACTTAATTGGTAGCTTTATCGTTCTATAGTTAAAACCATACACCAACAGAATGAAGATGTCTTTTTTTATACAAGCAACAGAAGAGTTACGAACGGAGAAAACACTATCTCTTATTGAGTTAATTAAAAACGGAGGTTTGGGTGGTCAGCTCATCATAGGCCTATTGTTTTTGTTATTGATTATAGCACTTTACATCTATTTTGAGCGTTGGTTTGCCATCCGCTCCGCCTTAAAAATTGATGATAATTTCATGGATCAAATTCGTTTGTTTGTTTCTCAAGGCAAAATTGAAACAGCGCAAGCCCTCTGCTTGAAAGAAGATGTGCCTGTTGCTCGTTTGATCGCCAAGGGAATTACAAGAATAGGGAAACCACTTGAAGACATCAACACCACAATAGAGAATGCAGGTCGCCTAGAAGTATATAAGCTTGAGAAAAACGTAAGTGTTTTGGCTACCATAGCTGGAGCAGCACCAATGTTAGGTTTTCTTGGTACTGTAATCGGAATGATTTTATCCATTTTTGAAATCTCGAATGCTGGCGGAAATATTGATATGAAGCTCTTGTCCGATGGTTTATACACGGCAATGACAACAACAGTAGCTGGATTGATTGTTGGAATAATTGGTTATATAACGTTCAATCATTTGGTTGCAAAAACCTCTAAGGTTGTATATCAAATGGAAGCTATATCTTTTGAGTTTTTAGATTTACTTAATGAACCTGCTGCCTAATGAACCTTAAAGGAAGAAACAAAATAACTCCCGAATTCAATATGTCGTCTATGACGGATATTGTGTTTTTGCTGCTCATTTTTTTTATGATTGCATCTACCTTGACCAAACAACTCGATACAATTGAGGTTAAATTACCGCAAGCCAAAGGGAAAACTGAAAACAGAAGTGCTATCACCGTAACGATTAATAAAAACAAACGCTTTTATATCGATGACATAGTAGTTGCCAAAAGCCGTTTACAGTCACAATTATTAAACATTTTGAGTAAATCAGACTCTAGAGTAATTGTTTTACGTGCAGAGAAAAATGTCCCTATTGAAGAAGTTGTTTATGTAATGGGTATCGCCAATCAAAATTCTATAAAAATCGTTTTAGCAGTAGATGCACAATAACATTTGATCATGGGTTTTCTAAACACGCCACATAAAAAAAAATCAGCACTACTTACGAGTATGATTACGCTGTTGTTGTTGCTGTTTTTTTCTTTGATAGGCCTTTCGTATTTCGATCCACCCATTTCCTATGGTATGGAAGTTAACTTTGGAACAGCTACCCAAGGACAAGGAAATACTCAGCCAAAACTTCCGCCCAAACAAGTGGAACAACAAAAAGTACAACCCCAGACCGAAGCTCCTAAAGCAACACCAAAAGTAGCTGCAATAAAAACCCCAAAAGTAGCAACGCAAAAGGAGGCTTCTGTTCCTGTTGTTAAAAAAGAAACAAAAACTGCTCCTAAGCCCAAAGTAAAAGAATCGAAAGCTCCACCTAAAGAAGTGCAAGAAGAAGTTAAGAAAGTTGAGCCTCCCGAGCCAACGGTTTCAAAATCGACCAAGCAAGTACTTTCAAATTTATTGAAAGCTCCCGATAAGTCTGGAGAAACCCAGGAAGGTGAGGGAGACGACCAAACCCCCGGAGATAAAGGCAAGATTGAGGGGAATCCGTATGCCAGTAGTTATTATGGAACTGCCGGACTTGGAGGAAAAGGAAGTGGCTTTGGTTTAAATGGAAGAAGCCTTCAGAATCAAGGATCTGTTACGCAAGAATGTAATCAAGAAGGTGTGGTTGTCGTTCGTATTACTGTTGATAAAAACGGAAGTGTGATCGCAGCTGAAGCTGGAGTGAAAGGAACCACAAATTCTCATCCATGCTTATTGGAGCCGGCTAAAAAAACAGCCTTTATGCACAAATGGTTTTCTGATTCAAACGCTCCAAGTAAACAAGTCGGTTTTGTTGTTGTTAATTTTAAATTAGGCGAATAATTTTGAATACATACGAAGAGATTCGAACCTGGCTCTATGAGCAATTGCCCATGTATCAGCGACAAGGCGCATCGGCTTATAAACCTGGATTGGAGAAAATGGAGGCCTTTATGGGGTATTTAGGAGATCCACACAAGGAGTTTTCTTCTATTCATGTTGCAGGCACTAATGGGAAAGGATCTACTGCCCATATGATTACGTCGGTACTGATTGAGGCAGGATACAAAGTAGGTTTATATACTTCTCCACACCTAAAGGATTTTTCTGAACGTATACGCATCAATGGTATTGCAATTGAAACCGCTTTTGTAGTTTCTTTTGTTCAAGAGCATAAAGCCTATTTTCTAGAAGCTCAACTTTCGTTCTTTGAGCTGACTGTTGGAATGTCATTTGCCTATTTCAAAGAACAGCAAATCGATTTTGCAGTTGTTGAGGTTGGGTTAGGAGGGAGGTTAGATGCGACTAATGTCATCAGTCCAATACTCGCAGTCATAACCAACATAGGATTTGATCACACGCAATTTTTAGGAAATACGTTAGAAGCAATTGCTGGTGAGAAAGCAGGGATTATTAAAAAAAACATTCCAGTTGTTATAGGAGAGACCCAAGAAGAAACCACAACTGTTTTTAAGACAATAGCAGACGAATTAAAGGCCCCAATAGTTTGGGCAGATACAGTTGAAGTTAAACCATATCAAACGGATTTAAACGGTCTGTATCAAAAGAAAAACAAGCATACTGCAATAGTAGCTCTGCAAATGCTCCACTTGGATCAACTCCACGAAGAGCACATACGAATAGGGCTGCAGCAGGTAGTTTCTAACACTCATTTGCAAGGTCGTTGGCAGATGCTAGACAAGAATCCTTTGGTCGTTGCAGACGTAACTCACAATGCAGCCGGATTTGCTTTTGTGATCGAGCAAATCAAACAAACTACTTTTCATAAGTTACATTTGGTTCTGGGTTTTGTAAAGGATAAGAATTTAGAATTAATTTTTAGCCTACTTCCACAAAATGCTACATACTATTTTTGTGTTCCTAACATTGGTAGGGCAGAAGAGATTTCTGTTTTAATGAATCTAGCCGAGAAATATACTCTTAATGCAAATGCCTTCGAAAGTGTAGAGATAGCCTATAAATCAGCGGCTAAGAATGCAGAGTATAACGATTTTATTTATGTAGGTGGAAGTACTTTTGTTGTTGCTGAAATTCTTTAAAAAAACTCTTTGTAAACAAGATAAACTATTCTATATTTGCATCCCGCAAGGGCGCTTAGCTCAGTTGGTTCAGAGCACTTGGTTTACACCCAAGGGGTCGGGGGTTCGAATCCCTCAGCGCCCACCAATAATAACAAGCCTTCACTAAAAGTGAAGGCTTGTTTATTTTAACCTCTCTCGCAGTTTCCACACATATTTATGCCGTTTTTAAATATTCACAGAATCTTCATCATTTAAATAATACAAATCATTAATTGTAAGTATAAAATGAGATAGATAAGCTCTTACTTTTTTCATTAATTTTAGATAACGCTAAAGATCTTAAGTTAAGATTAGCCCTAAAGGAGTATTCTACAAAACTCACTGTTTCCATTTTGATGAAAACGTTTCTAATTTCAATAAATGATTAAGTAAAAAATCGATTCTTAATTTCTAATGTTTCTTATTGGATTAATTTGTTTCATTTATCATTATTTTCAGTTTAATTTTGAAACATATTAAATAAAATAGATTTGAAAACAATATTTTTCCTTTTAAAGAACTTCTTATTTCTTAGGCATTAACTGTGGTAAAACGATGATGAAAAAGCGTCTCAGATAATAATAACAAGATACAGAGTTCGTTAGGTTGATCTTCAATTACTACGATTTGGACTTTCCTAATTGAATGAAAATTAGCGTCTTGGTTTTTATTTTTATGTTCCCCCCTATATTTTTAAGAAATGTATATTTTAATTGCAATAAGCAATTTATTTTAAGTATTTTTATAGAACTAATCACTAAATTATTATAAATGAAAAAACTATTATCGATTATTTTTCTAGGAACGATTGTATTTGGATGTAAAGATATGGACTCGAAGGATGCTATTGAGTGGCCTGATGTGTTACCTAAGTACGAAGTTATCTTTCTAATGCCGCATGATGGTAAAGCAAACGAATTTGTAGAACAAATCAAATTACACGACTCTAAGTTTCATAATAAAGAAGGTGGGCCAACAACAGCTCTTCGTTATATTACTACTGGAATGAATTCAGGATATTATTCGTGGTCAGAAGGCCCTATGCAATATGAATATGTAGACGAAAAGGGTAAAATTGAAGGGCATCAAGAGAGTTGGGATTCAAATGTAGCTCCCCTGGTAAAAGATGTTTTAAGTACAAATTATTACAGCCTACAAACACCAATTTCTTACACAAACGAAACTTTAAGCTACGATGCTAATATTTTAGAGGTAGTTGGTTTTAAAATTTCTGACAAACCAAATGCTGGAAAAGAAGTTCGTACAATGCTACATAGATGGAAGAATGCATTTGAGGCAGGAAGTTCGACTCAAGAATTTAGAGTTTTTTCGCCTATGTTGACAGATACTTTTGAATCTGATTTTTATATTGTTTGGCCTCATGAGTCGATGGAGAGTATTGAAACTTGGGAGTTCAACGCTAACCAATATTTAGATGAAGTTTACGGTAAAGGTACAGCTAAGAGGCAATGGAAGAAGTGGAATGAGCTTACCGAAGTTGTCGAGAGTAGTTATAGAAGTATGGTAAAGTAGTCCATATATAATTCATTGAAAACTCTTCTAATCAGAAGGATTTTTTATCACTCAATACATTTGTGTTATAAAAATTTAAGACAAACATACAGCATAAAAAAGCCACCCAATGGGTGGCTTTTTTATGCGTATAAAATTGTTTTAGAGACCTTTGATCATTTTATTGATTTTGATGTGTTCTTCTTCTGCTAATTCAGAATCTACAAGAATACGTCCGCTATATTCGTCTGTAATTATTTTTTGACGCGAAGCAATTTCCATTTGAACTTGTGGAGGGATTGTGAAATACGATCCACCGGAAGCACCTCTTTCGATAGGAACGATTGCTCGACCGTTTTTAACGCTTCCACGAATTCTTTTGTAAGCAATTATTAAACGTGCATCTATTTTTTCTTCAAAAGCTGCAGATTGAGCAGTCAAAAGCGTTTCTTCTCTAGCAGTTTCTTGCATGATTTCATCCAATTCGTCTTTCTTAGCAGAAAGGTGATTTTTCTTCATGTCAAGTTGCTCAGTTAAAACAACGATTGTTTCTTTCTTTTGCTCTATTTGAACCTTAAGTTCTTTTGTCTTCTTCTCAGCGAGTTGAATTTCAAGCTGCTGATATTCCTCTTCTTTTACGATGGAATTGTATTCTCTGTTGTTGCGAACGTTCTTAAGTTTGTCGGCATACTTAACAATCAAATCGTTAGCACTTTCAATAATACTCTTGTTTTCTTTGATTCCTAAATCGAAATCATTTAACTCAGCTGTAAGTTTTGCAAGTTTCTCATCCATGCCAGCAATTTCGTTTTCTAGGTCTTCAACCTCTAAAGGAAGTTCCCCACGAACATTACGAATTTCATCGATTCGAGAGTCTATAATTTGAAGATCAAAAAGTGCTCTTAATTTTTCTTCTACTGAGATTTCGGTTTTCTTTGCCATACTAGAAATGATTAACTGGATTGGTTATTTCTTGCGATAAAATGCATGCAAAATTAGGCATTTTTTTCGTAAGATAGCTTGCTATTAATTTATTTGTGAACTGTTCACTTTCATAATGCCCAACATCGGCTAAAAGAATTTTATTTTCTGCTTCGAAAAAGTTGTGATATTTTAGGTCTGCTGTTATCAATACATCTGCACCTTGACTTTTTGCTGTCCCAATTGCAAAGCTTCCTGATCCCCCAAGTAAGGCTATTTTGCTTATTTTTTTTCCACTTAGTTTTGAATGCCGAATGTGTGAAGTATTGAACTGTTTCTTTACGTAATTTAAAAAATCAGTTTCGTTCATTGGACTTTCAAGTATCCCTATACTTCCCATGCCAATATCCTGATTCTCGTTATTTAAATCATTAATTTCATAGGCAACTACTTCGTAGGGATGAGCCTTTTGAAGTGCTGTTAGAACTTGTTTTTCTATATCTTTTTGTAAAATCAAATGCAGTTGTTGTTCTTCAACCTCCTGGGCTACACCTTTCGTCCCCAATGAGGGATTACTTTGTTCTCCTGGAGTAAACCTTCCTACTCCGTCTGTAGTAAAGCTACAGGCGTTGTAATTTCCAATTGAACCTGCTCCTGCATCGTGAAGCGCTTCAAGGACTTTATTTGCATCTTTATTAGGGACGTAAGTAGTTAGTTTTAGTAGGGTGTCTTTTTTAGGAATTAAAACCCGTTGTCTTTTTAAATTCAACTCAATACCCATTTGATGACTAACCCCGAATTTATGATTATCTAAAGCAGTATGAATCGCATAAATTGCAACATCATTTTTAATTGCCTTCATCACAACACGTTCAACATAGGTCTTCCCTGTTATTTTTTTTAAGCCCGAAAATATAATGGGGTGAAAGCTGATGATGAGCTCACAGCCTTCGCGAATAGCCTCATCTACGACAGCTTCAGTTGTGTCGAGTGTAATGAGCGCTTTAGTACAATCTGCATGCGGATTGCCAACCAATAGGCCAACATTATCAAACTCTTCAGCATTGGATAGGGGAGCCCATTGTTCTAAAACTTTTGTGATTTCATTTATTTTCATAAAGCCGCTTCATGTTTTTTCGTATTACAGGGATTGTCTCACCCACGAAATGTTATCTTTACAAAGATAATATATTCGTCGGCATGAACTTCTTACGATTCTTTCTTTTTCCTCTAGCGATACTATATAGTTCGATTACAAGTCTTCGAAACTTATTTTTTGATTTAGGAATTTTCACTTCTAGGAAATATAAAAACCCAACTATTGGAGTCGGCAATCTATCGGTGGGAGGAACAGGTAAATCTGTTTGTGTAGACTATGTCGTTTCTTTGGTTAAAAAAAACCATGAAGTGGCTATTTTAAGTAGAGGCTACGGAAGATTAACCAAAGGCTATTACGAAGCTAAAAATACATCGACATTCAAAGAAATAGGCGATGAGCCTCTGATGCTCTATCGCAAACACCCTGAAGTTCGAGTTGCTATAGCGGAACGTAGACGATTGGGAATGGAAAATCTACTAAAAAAGGCCAAGCCGAATACAGTTTTTGTATGGGACGATTGCTTTCAGCACCGCTGGGTATCTCCGGATTTAATGATTTTGCTAACCTCTTTCGAGCATCTTTTTGTGAATGATTATCATCTCCCAGTAGGAAGCTTGAGAGAATTGAGTTCTGGGAAAAAACGTGCAGATGTTGTTATTGTTACCAAGTGTCCAACAAAGTTGACCAAGCAGAATAAAGCACAAATCACTCAGAAACTTCAACTAGCAAAAACGCAACAATTGTTTTTTGCCAAAATTGGTTATGCCGATCAAATAAGAAATCAAGAGCGTACTTTTCCAATTGATAAGATCGAAAATGTTCCTTTTGTTTTGATAACAGGTATTGCTGATCCCAAACCGCTTCTTTATTATCTAAATGCTATTGGTGGGCAGTTTGAACACCTTCAATTTGCAGATCACCATTTGTTTACCGATAAGGATATTGAAAAAATAAAAAGCCGTGCAAATGGTCGAATGATACTTACGACTGAAAAAGATTTTGTGCGTTTAGCTCCAATAATTCAATCGGACCTTTTGTTTTATTTAGGAATAGAAATGAAAATGAATGCATCTGATCAAAAACAATTGGATCAAATATTAATGAAAGCGAGTAATAAGAGTTTAAATTAGTTTTAGAGAATGTGTTTGTGCGCTTTGTAAGATGAGCGAACCAATGCGCCACTTTCTACGTGTCTAAAACCAAGGTCTTTTCCAATTGCCTCATAACGTTCAAATTGTTCTGGTTTAATGAATTCTTTTACCCCTAAATGTTTTTTGGAAGGCTGAAGATATTGACCAATTGTAACAACATCAACTTCTGCTTTTCTAAGATCATGAAGCGTTTCTATAACCTCTTCTTCTGTTTCTCCCAAGCCCAACATAATTCCCGATTTTGTTCTGTTGACACCTTGATGCTTTAAATATAAAAGAACAGCTAAACTTTGATCATATTTAGCTTGGATACGAACCTCTCGAGTAAGGCGTCTTACAGTTTCAACATTATGTGAAACTACCTCAGGTGCAACTGCAATGATACGGTCCAAGTTTCTTTTGTTTCCTTGAAAATCAGGAATTAAAGTTTCTAGGGTTGTTTTTGGATTCATTCTACGAATGGCATTCACCGTTTCTCCCCATATAATAGAGCCGCCATCTTTCAAGTCATCTCGATCGACAGAGGTAATTACCGCATGCTTAATTTGCATGATCTTAATTGATCGGGCAACTTTTTCAGGCTCATCCCAGTCTACAGTTTCGGGTCTTCCAGTTTTTACACCACAGAAGCCACAAGAGCGGGTACAAATATTTCCTAAAATCATAAAGGTAGCTGTACCTTCTCCCCAACATTCTCCCATATTGGGACAACTTCCAGAAGTACAAATGGTGTTGAGTTTATACTTATCGACCAGACCTCTTAGTTCGGTGTATTTTTTACCTGTTGGTAATTTCACACGTAACCATTTTGGTTTTCCGGTTGAAGCTTTAGTTTTGATTTCTGTTGACATAGATCTTGTGTTATCCGATGCAAATATACAAACTTCTCTTTAGAGAATCAGTAGATAACCTACAGCAAAACTTGTTAAAAATAGAAGCCCCAAAACGCTAAGGATTTGCAAGCCTTTCCCCGGTTTATCTTTTTTCGGCATTTGATCGCTTCGTACTAGTTTGAAGTTCAAAAACGCATAAAAAGGTGCAGTGATGAAGGATAGTACAGTGGCGATACGTATTAAAAGACCCATTTCAGAAAGCAGAAATACGAAGATGCTTATGGTTCCGCCTGCAAGAATTAATAGCCACAATTTGTAATCGCTTCGTTTCCTTTTGGGATATAGTAATTCGATGGTTTTATTCATTGCCCTTGGAGAAGCATCGAGTGTTGTAATCGTTGTGCTGAACATGGTTGTCAACGCCGCAATTGCTATTAAAAAGTAAACTCCTGTCCCTAGAGTTAATGTGTATAGATTGATAAGTTGAGATGCAAAAACACCTCCTTGACTTGAAAATTCTGTTCCAGTTCCAAACATCACAAACACACCAAGACCCATAAAACAAGCGCCTAAAATTAAAGTAACCCAATAGCCAACATTGAAATCAAAAAGACTTTCTTTCATGGTAACTTTAGAGCTGAGTTCTTTGTTTTTTTCAATGGTCCACAGGGAATGCCAAATAGAGATATCCATTGGAGCTGGCATCCAGCCCATGAAGGCAATGAGAAACAAGAGGTTTGTTTCTGCAGGAAAAATTTGAACCAAAGATAAGGGAGTTGTATTTTTTATTGAAGCAAGACCAACTGCAATAATTGTTGTGATTGTGAGGGTTAGAATCACCCATTTTACGATGCGATCGAGTGTTGCGTATTTGCCAATCCACAAAATGACTG
>Ga0307998_1000515_pt1 | contig 21788 bp, 23 predicted proteins | sample Davwhametageno37_FD_203147 | JGI IMG/M metagenome (GOLD analysis project Ga0307998, IMG submission 203147) | Marine microbial communities from Davis Island wharf, Antarctic Ocean - #37 | ecosystem: Environmental > Aquatic > Marine > Unclassified | place: Antarctic Ocean: Davis Island wharf... | reverse complement strand
TATAATGATTACAAATTGAAATTAAAGGCTTATTCCAAAAAACGTTTCGACCCATTCTGTAGATGGGATCGTATTTCGGTCCCTTATAAAGATGGTTCGCATATTCAAACAACGATTGGACAATTGAATTTTTTTAAATGGGCGATTGAGAACAGTGCGATTGATTATATCGAGCAAAATTACTCTACTATTGAAAAAGATATGAACTGTAGAAACAGTACATCAAAAAATAGAGCAGTTGATAAGAACAACAAAACTCGAAAGAAGAGAGAAGAATTATCCGTTTCTGCTTCAAAAAGCATAAAAAAAGAAACAGTGGAAATTGTTATGAAATTTGATTAGAGTATAGTGCAAAAATACAATACAGTATTTTATACAATTAATATTTAAATATTTAATGACTAAGTAAATTAGATATTTAAAAAATATGGGAAATCAATCTTCAATATTGCATCGAATGAATTTTGAAGATATACAAGATGTGATACAACATAAAGAAAAATATATTTTAATCAATACATTAACAGCAAATAACCAATCATGTTTATTACCAAATACAGTAATTCATAATCAAGAAGAACAGATTATTAATCATTATATTTCGAATAATAAGGATAAACACGTGATTATTTATGGTAAAAATGTAAATGACATGTCGATATACGACAAATATGAACAGTTGATCAAATTAGGCTTTAGAAATGTCTATACATATCCTGGCGGAATGTTTGAGTGGTTATGTTTACAAGATATTTACAGTAGTGAATTATTTCCAACCACGAAAAAAGAACTAGATATATTAAAATATAAACCTCCGTCGAAATTAAATACTTATTATTTGACAAATGATTCTTTAGACTGATAATAATGTTATTAGTTAATTAGATGACTTGTCCAAGACCAATGTTGTAAATTTTGTAATAATTGGCTCATATAATTGATTTCATCTTGTTGGTTTCTAATAATTTTATAAGCAAAAGCAATCATAAAGTCGTTATTTGTATGTTTTAACAAACGTTTACTCATATCAACCGCTATTTGATGATGTGGGATCATATGTTCTAAATACATTTTTTCATCTAATTTCATATGGGACATATGTTTTTTATGAAGCTCTGGATCAAAAAACATAGGATTACATTCAGCGTTGGGATATGAAGCGGTTTTAGTAAAATCAAGGACAGTATTACGGTAAGTGTTGTCCATTTCAAATTGACTAGAGCTAATATTATCAGGTAAATTCTTACGTATATCTTTCATCATCATAATTTCTCTATTTTGTCCCCATATAAGTTGTCTAAGAATATCATGCATAACCGGATTATTACTTTTTTGTTGCATTTGAATACTGACATCAACAGCAACCTGATGATGTGGAATCATATGTAGTAAATAATCTCTATCACTTAGATATTGGTCACATGGATTCGGATTGGTTGGCGCATACATATATTACAACAATAAAAATATTATAATTTATATTCCTATTGGGCACATCATCTTCAAAGTTGTATTCAATAACCATATACTTCATCGTAGCAGCCATTTGGTCCTATATGTGCCATTTGGTTTTCTTGAAATCTAGGATAACATCCAGGGCACATGGTTACGTCTTTATCGAGAGCCATATTTGGCAATTCGGTAGAGTTGCTCACATTATGAGTGTCTGGAAATTTACTACTGATCCATTCATCTACAGACTGAACCCATTGCTCGCGAACGCTAGCATTTTCTTTAACACTTGTATCGACATTCGCTTCAATGACTAATTTATCTGTATTTGTTTCTAACCAATCTTCATGATACTTGTGACATTTTTGTAAATATTCTAGTGGAATTGTCTCACCTTCACGTGCTCTAATTTTTACACGTTCAGCACATATTTCAGGTTCGGCCTTTACATATATAATACCGCCTAAATACAAATCGTCTAAAAACTCGTCAAACCATTTATTGTATATTTGATATTCGTCATGCTCGATCATACCATCATCAAATAACATCTTTGCAAATACATTTCTATCTGTTTGAACGGAGCGCTCACTTATAATTATGCTATACTTATTTTCCTTTACCTTTTGTCTGAGTAAATGAAGACGCGAAATATAAGCCATCATTTGAAAGCGAAAGGCATATTTTTTTGTGTTTTTATACAAGTTAGTTAAAATGGGCACGTTATCCCCATCTACAATATGAGTCCAATCATCCACAGGTTCAGGGACAAAACAAATATCGGTATTGTCATGATAATATTCTTGTAAATCTTTGTACAATGTAGATTTACCTGAACCAATATTGCCATCAATACTCAATATGATGGGACGAACTGATGAAGAATCCATTGTTGTAGTTGTTGTTTTAATACTAGCCATTGTATGATTCATTATATAGAGTATTGATTATTGTTTATATAATTTTAAATATCATTTTTCAATATCAATTTTTACGGTTAATACTCACCTAAATATATAAATACATAATTTTCGTTTAATAAAAAATTGAATTAAATATACTCTGATAAAATACAGTATATTACATTATTAGTATGGATCTAAATCAACAAAAGCTTACCAAGACAGAATGGGACACTACGGAAATAACGGTTCCTAGTGACGAAAAAGAAATTTTAAATTTAATTATAAAGGGTTATCATGACGTAAATATAATCTATAATAAAAACACGTCTATTGTTAATTATTTGAAATTAACACCTATTGATAACGTTATGAATCACTTACATAAAGAATATTTTCAACCAATTATCGAAAAACTACAACAAAAATATGAATTTCCATTTGAAAGTAAATTATCTACAAAAATACAAAGAATAAATTCCATAGAAAAATTAAAATTAGACAATCTTAGTAAATCAATTCAAGCTTGTGGTAAAAAGTTATTCGAGTTCTACCTTCTTCACATAACAGAACAAACTATGCGTTACTTTTACAAAGACAATATTATAAAGTTCAATAAATACTACTATACATTACATCATTTAATGAAATTAAAGATCACAAATGTCATTCCACAGGTTCGTGAATTTGTCGAGGCGGTTTTGGTTGATTATTCGGTTGAATTAACTATAGAAGAGATGTTTTTACAAAGCAGTGATTTAATAGAAAAGAACGAAGACTTGGTCACATATAAAGACATTCATCTATACGAACACCAAAAACAATTATTCACGATAGTAAAAAATCCTAATCCAAAGTTGGTATTATATATTGCTCCAACTGGTACTGGTAAAACACTTAGTCCGCTAGGTCTATCAGAGACACAACGTGTTATATTTGTTTGTGCTGCTAGACATGTAGGTTTAGCTTTGGCGAAATCTGCTATTTCCATGGGGAAAAAAATAGCATTCGCGTTTGGATGCAATGATGTATCGGATATTCGATTGCATTATTTCTCTGCCAAGGATTATGTCAAGCATAACAAGACAGGGAAGGACATTAAATATCGCGATGGAAGTAAAAAGGTGGATAATACTGTTGGTGACAATGTAGAAATTATGATATGCGATATCAAATCCTACCTATGTGCAATGTATTACATGAATGCGTTTAACAAAAAGGAAGATATGATCATGTATTGGGATGAACCCACTATTACTATGGATTATGAGGAGCACGAATTCCATTCTTACATATCCGAGATTTGGCAGAAAAATATTATTCCCAATATTATTCTTTCATCTGCTACTCTACCTCATGAAGAGGATTTACAAGAAACGATTGCTGATTTCACATCTAGATTTGAGAATAGCGTGGTTCATAATATCGTAAGTCATGATTGTAATAAATCGATTCCTCTACTAAATACGAAGAATCAAGTAGAAATGCCTCATTTGAAGTACGAAGAGTATGACAAGCTTCAAGAAAGCGTGATTCATTGTAAGAAATATAAGACTTTGTTGCGCTATTTCGATTTAAGTGAAATTGTCAAGTTTATTCATTATTTGGATAAGTTGAATATTGTTTCAGATGATAGATACAAAATAGCAGTCAAGTATGAAGACTTGGGTGATATGACTATGAACAATATAAAGATTCATTATTTGGATTTACTAGAGCGAATTAGTAGAGAGCAATGGACTACCATATACCAATATTTCAGAGAACGACGAACGCAGAAATTTGAATCGAATATTCATGTAGCTACAAAGGATGCACATACACTAACTGATGGTCCGACCATCTTCTTGGCAGACGACGTTGAGAAGATTTCCAAATTTATCCTACAAAGTATAAAGATTCCAGAGCATGTAATCAGTGATATGATGGCTGCTATAGAGCATAATGATAAGGTTTTAAACGTATTGAGGCAAAAGGAACGTCAGTTAGAAGATAGTTTAGGTGACGAAGTTGAGAAAGAAAATAAAATGGCAAAGGAGAGAATTACACCGGAGCAGAGAAACTTGCGAACTGAAATAGACGGATTGTATAAACTGGTAAAGACCATTGCCTTGAATGACCTATTTGTTCCGAATAAATTAGCTCATATGCGTCATTGGATACAAAAGGATTTGGTAGAGCGCGAATTCTCGTGTAATATTGAACCGAACGACGTTGAGAAAATTATGCTTATGGAAGTAAAAAGTAGTTGGAAAATATTATTGCTCATGGGTATTGGTGTATTTACTAACAATCATGATAATAATTATACAGAGATTATGAAACAGTTGGCTGTTCAACAGAAACTATACTTGATTATTGCTTCGTCTGATTATATTTACGGAACAAATTATCAGTTTTGTCATGGATATATTAGCAAAGACTTGAGCAATATGACGCAAGAAAAAACAATTCAAGCACTTGGGCGTATTGGAAGAAACCAATTGAATAAAGAGTATAGTATTCGATTTAGAGATGATAGTCTGATTGAGAAGATATTTGTAGATGTAGAAGATAGACCGGAGGTTGAAAATATGAATAAATTATTTAATACACCTATTTAAATATAAACCACTATAATATAATAAAAATATGGACGAAGTAATTACAGTATTTGATAAGATGGGAACAGTAGTTGTAGAAATTTTCAATTTTTTTTACGCATATTGCGAATATTGTGTAGATCATCGTATGATATAATGATATAGATATATTCAGGGTTTTTTGTATTATTATTATTATTATTATTATTATTTAAAAATTGATGTAAATAATAATAAAAAAATATATCATATAAATATACATGGATACCAATAACAATATTACAATCGAATCAAGTGAATATAATGATATTATTAGAAGTATTTTAGAAAATAATAACGTGAATGAAACTACCTATAATATATCGTCATGTGAAAAACTTATTATCCATGTAGAAACGTTAAAAAACGGCATTCAACATGGTAACATTGTAGATATGAAAGAATATGATATAGTAAATACTATACATTCAGTTATTGTATGTAAAGATACATCAATCGAGTATGAAAATATATATTCAGATTTTATGAGTTTTCTCGAAATACACGAGACCCAAAATGTAGATAAGTTTAACGATTTATTAGATCACATCTTAGAGAATATGACGAATGAAGAAAAAGAATCATTTCCTATAGATAGTGATGGTAATACATTGTTAATCTCTAAACCGCGTTTAGAGAGAACGTACAATGATAATTATATCACAACTGTTATAAAAAACGATAATATGTACAAATTAACAATGTCGATTATAAAAAATATGAAAAATATACTTCAATATGAAAAATATACTTCAATATGAAAATGATTATCGTGTTAATATATCATCCGCATCATCGTTATCACGTGGTATCGATTAGATAAATATATATACCATTATAATGATTATAATCAATACAATATATTTAACCAATAATCATTTGCTTTGCTGCTTTCCAATGCTGATATTGGACACTAACAGGATTTAACATTCTTGTATTAAATATCATACCAACAAAAATAATCATAACGACCCCTACCACTTTGTTGATACTAAATAAAATTAAACTAACAATAAAAAGAAAAATAAATAAATATTGGGCAAAATTAAACATTGTTTCTAGATGTTTTTTTGTTCTCATTCCGTGTTCGAAATTTGTATGCATAAACTGAAATGCCACCATGCCTGTTTTTCCTGCTGGTTCAAAATAGTATTCATAAAATGGCATACAATTGTTTTTTTTCATAATATAATCCATTACGTATTGAGGATACACGTAGAGTAGTGGAACTTTACTATAACACTTGAATGAATAAAATGGACTAAATTTCATCTTGTCTTGGATGTTGTAATCCCATTCTCCTTTATCGACAACATTGTTAATGTTTTGAATCAAATATTCGTTCTTTGTACTTAATATGTAAGCACCACCTCTTGCTAAACGAAGACTCACTTCAATAATTTTATCATCTCTATATTGAGCATTCACTGCTCCAGTAAAACCACCCATGTGCATATTTACCCATTCCGTGATTTTAGATATCGGTTCATTCTCTGGACTAATGTATTTCCAATCGTCAATAAATTCGTTTTGCGTATCCGAATAAACATAGGTGATTTGATAGACAATTTGCCCATTTACTAAAATATAGTCGGTCATTTGTTCCTTTGCGTCGATAAACTCGGACCACATCATATCAGGAATTCGTCTATATTGCTCTAGTTCATCCCATGATTTTATTTTGAAGCAATTTTTACTGGATGCTGTCTCATTACCCCATCTTGGTTTAATAAAGACTGGTAATTTGATATTATCGTTTTCTTTTAAATCTTTTAAATCGCCTGCTAAAAGACCTTGCGACCTCATTACCCACAATTTATCATAAACAAAATTGTGTTTTTTATATTTGTAAAATGCTTGCCCATCAAAATCAGGTATTTTTTTTGATATAAAGTGAGTGAATGGATCAATATATGGATTTAAAAACCCCATAGCTTTACACCAATATTGTTCATAGGATACAACCGATTTAAATATATTATCTATTGTATCTAACATGAATGATATATTATATATAACCCTATAATATATTTCGTAAAGAATAATAATACACGATAATTATTGAAAATATTCTACAATAAAATATAAGATAATTATAATATGCCTAATAAAAATAGCAGTGGAGAGATTACGTTTAAGGAATATCCTGAATTTAGACCAAATTTAACACCGAGAGAAATGTTTCAATTAGGAAGTTTTGGAGGAACATATTGGAGACCTATATACTCGTCTGTAACAAATAAAAAATATAAAAACCAACAATTAGATTATCCGAAATCTTGGTGGAAAGGACTACCAGAGGATTGGCTAACAAGCGACTGGGACGAGTACGATAAATCCATTAATAAGTACAATGTCAAAGTAGGAACAACCTTGGAATTTTGGGAGGAAAAGAAATGGATAACTAAGAATCAACCCTATGGTTGGGTTCAATGGTATTGTGATTTTTATCAAGGCAAACGAGGCCCTGATGACGAATGGCAAATAAGTAGATGGACCAAAACAGCTGGTCCGAAGAGTAGATTCAGAAAATGGTTAATCAATATGATTAATGATAAAAAGGCAAAATACAATGATTATACAGTTAGTCCTAAAATACGACAAACTTTACAACATTGGGGTTACGAATTGACCAGTAAGGATTGTAAGAAATGTAAATAAAATAATATTTGGAATGAATAATTATTATTTTATGATTTTATACAAATAAAAGGGTCTATTTTTTAACACGTTTAGTTTGTTTTCCCTTTCTAGTCTTTCGTTTCTTTGTAGAATGGCTTCTATGAACGATTTTATTATGTAAATAATTAGTAGCCGATTTTAAATAACTATTTGCTAAAAATATCTTTTTATTTACCCATTCAGGTAAATCGTCGTCGTCTCTAAGAAGTTTATGTAATTTTTTAGCATTTCTCTCTATATTATCTAATTCTGTTCTTGCCATACGACCTTCATACATATGACCATAATCTAAATTACGTCCAGTCATTATATATATTATATATATACTAAAAATATTTTACAGTTCAGATACTTTTTTGGTTTTGGATTCATTTATTGTTATGAAAAACATATAAACAGTATTTCATAGTGTATATTGTAAAATAGAATTAATGGACAAGGACCTTCGTATCAAAGAGCTTGAAGAAAGGAATGCTCAACTAGAGGATGAACTACGAACCACTAAAGAACATCTTAAAAAATACACAGCGCCACCAAGTAGCAAAGTGTATTATGAAAAAAACAAAGAATTAGTGAAGGAAAGAGTAAAAAAATGTAGAGAAAAAACAACTTATAAATCTACCTCTGAACAAAGAAAGGAATACAATAAACAATCCTATTTACGAAGAAAAGAAAAACTCCAAAAAGAATTGGAAGAAAAACAGAAGAATGAGAATATTTAGAAATAAGTTGTTAATTATATAATTAACAACTTAAATATAACACATTTATATATATAAGAATGATAAAATGTTTGGCTCTAGATAGAAATTTGAAAGGTTGTAGATGTAATGCTATAAACGATACTCGTTTTTGTAAAAAACATGACTATATGGTTGATTATACTGAAGAAATGTTATCAAATCTACAGATATGTTCTGGTTGTAAAAAATCATCTTACATACCCGATGGTAAGATTTGTATTTCGTGTCGTGATAGAGGGAAGAAGAACAGGCAAATAAACCGTGAAAATATCGTTTTATGTGCGAATGATGGTTGTGTATTTAAACGTTCAAAAGAAAATATTTACTGTAATAAACATCAACTTTGTATGTTTGTTGATGAAACCGTAGCTATCAATAAGAAAGTCTGCAAACAATATATTCGCGGTTGTAGGACCCAACTTGATTTAGAGTATCAATATTCTCGTTGTCAGTCTTGTTTGGAAAAAGACCGTAATCAAGATAAGACACGCAGAGTAAATGCGACGAATCGTAATAAAACAGATACCCATCAAACATGTTCTACATGCTGTAAGGAATTTGAAAATAGTTTATTTATTGGTGTCAATTGTGGAACTACGAAAACTTGTAAGAATTGTAGAGATGCGAACCGAATTCAAGACCAAAATCGCGATAAAGAACATTGTAATGAGTTACGTCGTATTACTGATAAGAAACCTGAACGAATTGCGAAAAAAGCTGAATGGAAGGAAGCCAACTATGAAAAGATAGTTATGTATTGTATGAACCATAGGCAACGAAAGATTGACGAAGATATTAGTGAATATTTGGCAATAAATGCTCAGAATGCGAAACAATGGAGAGGAAATAATCCAGATAAAGTAAAAGTTATTAATCAAAATAAAATAAATAATATTAATTTACAATATGGAGTATATTCGCGGTCAGCTAGAGATAAAAATTTAGATTTTGAAATGTCTCAAGAAGAATTCAATAACATTGTAAAGGAACCGTGTCATTATTGCGATGTTATCCAAGAACGTGGGTTTAATGGCATTGACCGTTTGGGTTCAAATATAGGATATATCGTGGATAATTGTGTGAGCTGTTGTAAAACATGTAATTATATGAAGTGTTCTTTATCAGTCGATGTATTTTTGAAACGAATAGAACATATTTTGAGTTATAATAATAAAATCAAGGGACGTTATTTTTCGGAAGAGTTTTGTGATACTGACGCAGCAAGTTATAATCAGTATAAAAATCGCGCGGACAATAAATCATTATCGTACGAATTAACAATTGAAGAATACAATATAATTATAAATTCACAATGTTACTTATGTGGTAGAAAATCATGTGAAAAATATAAAAATGGTATTGACCGTATTGATAATAATTTGGGGTATATAATAAGTAATGTGAAATCATGTTGTGGAAGTTGTAATCATATCAAAAAGGATTTGGAATTAAACGAATTATTTAATAAAATGACCGAGATATATATGAAATGTAAAAATAAAGTTGAAACAACCACTATTATAAATAACACACATAAATCATCCAAAAATATTGTAAAAAATACGAATAAAAAATCAACTGAAGAAAAACGTCAAGAAGCATGTATTAGAAAACAAAAACAACGTGAAAAGTTGAAAGAAAAATATGGTGATGAAGAATACAAAAAACAAAGAGCAAAAGAGTTAGCCGATTACCGGAAATCAAAGAAAGAAACAATTATTTAACTGGGTAACGTAATTAATTTATAAATTATATAAATTAATTAATTAATTTTTATTTTATTTTTGTGGGCGAACCCTTTTATTAAAATACTTTGTAGGTCACACTAATATGATCATTTTGATCAATTTGAGTACGCTAATCCACCCATACCACTCATGATACGAAGAATATTGTAGTTAGTAGCATAGACACGAACCTTGGCAGTCTTGGTACCCTCAACAGTGGCGTTGGAAAGAACGAGTTGAAGAGTGGCGTTATCAATTCTGGAGAAGTTACATGATCCGGAAGGTTGGTGTTCCTCAGGGCGAAGTGCGAAGGAATAGACGTTGATACCGGTATCGGGGCTACGTGTGTGGTGTTGGAAAGGTTGGACAAGGTCAAAGTATGTACCCTCACGCTCAGAGAAACGGTCTTGGCCGTTAAGTTGTAACTTGGCAGTAACAACAGGGTTCTCACCCCAGCAATGCATGTCAAGAGAAGTCTCGGCAAGAACAAATGTACCGGCATCAGAGACACCAGAGTTCATGGCACTGTCAAAGTTGGGAGCAGAGTAATCTTGACCAGTTTGGTGATTCCACCATTGTGCGCTGGTGGCAGCATCATCCGCAGCACCGGCATCGGCGAAAAGACCAGAAGAGTTGATGAATGCGGTACCAGAGGGATTGATAAGAGCATCAGGGCCACCGAAAGAGTGGATGGCGTTGGGAAGAGCATCAACAGCATCGGTGTAGTTGAAGGGTTGGGCACCAAGAGTAGAGTAAAGAGATTGACCGCACTCTAAAGAAGAGCAGTAATCAACATTCTCATCAGGTTGGACGACCCAGACAAGCTCCTTAACAGGGTGGTTAAAGTTGAGCTTGATCTTGTTACTGGAAGAACCAACAGACTCGTCACCAGTGAATTGAAGTTGCTCAATGAGGTACTCGTGAGGGTTTTGGGCCATTCTGCGACGCTCATCAGTGTCCAAAAAGACGTAATCAACGTAAAGAGAAGCGGCGACAAGAGATTGGTTGTAGGCAGTGGTGACCTTACCGGAACCGGATGTACAGTCAAGAGAACCGACAGCCCATAAGCACTCATCAATGGGACGGATATCAAGATTGATCTTGACCTCGTGGTATTGAAGGGCGATTAAAGGAAGAGCAAGTCCAGGATTACGGCAGTACCAGAATTGGAAAGGAACGTAAAGAGTGGTCTCAGGAAGAGCGTTACGAGGAGCGCAAACTTGACGAGGAGCGTTGGACTCACAGGGTCCATCGACATCATTGAAAGAAGGATCAGTGATGAATGTAAGTTGGGTGGTGTTACCAACCATCTTGTAGTATCCACGTTGTTGCTCACCTGTAAGGGTAAGTTGGTTCCAGATGTGCATCCAGTCACCATATTGACGGTCAATACGTTGGCCACCAATCTCAACCTCTACTTGAGAGATAAGTTGCTCTCCAGGGAAATCTAACCAGCGAGCATAAACACCAGCGGTAGCAGAACCATTGGTATTCTTCATGTGTTGGTTAATCTCAGGAAGAGTAACTTGAAGATAAGTACGGTAGCAAAGATCACCGTTTCTGCTGATGGTACATGTTACACGGCGACCGAAATCGGCTTGTCCGTTGAATGTTTGCTCAATGGATTCCATTGCAAAGTTTGTGTGACGTCTGTAAGAGACTTTCCAGAAAGTAATTTGAGGGTTGCCTGTAAGATAAACATCTTGGGCACCGTAAGCGACGAGTTGCATTAATCCACCTCCCATAGTTTTATAATATTGCTAAATATTATTATTTTTCTGAAAATAACTACACACCTACACTAATTTATTTAATTAATTGGAAATTAAAGTTATCTTTCATAAATGTATGGAGATATTTATTAGAAAATATCTCTTTTTTTCCTTCATGGTTTTTAATAAATGTGTATTCTTCTTGCCGAGTTTTCTTAATTGTCCAACCATTGTTTAAAACATTATAAAGAAAATAGAAGATATACTTTGTTTTATTGTGGGTTGTATCATGATTTTCACTTGAATGATGGTTTATTTTTGTACTAGAACTTGACATAGTTGGTGATGAATTTGCAAAACGTATTGATTCTGAAACAAACATTTTGTGATTGTCCTTTGCGAGAATATAACTACTTTTTCTTTTTTTGATGGTCCAATCATTGTCTAAATAAGAATATAAATAATTCATCATATCCAACAATCCTGGAGTTAATTTGCTAATGTCGCCATTATCTCCATTAATATCAATATGAATATTCATTTTTGTTAAATAGAGAGAAAACATAAGTCGAATTATAACTTGATAATGATTTACTAAGAAATACATATTAAAAATAATCGTTTTTTATTAGTATAAAGATACTAAATGCCGAATTTCAAACATAAAACAAATAAAAAAATAATTATGGATGAGAAAAGTATTACTACATTGGATAGCAAACATAGAGATATTGAAACTGAATTTGCAAAAGAAAAAGAGGAAACGTTACCTGAATTAAGAGCAAAGAAAAAATACTTTAAGAAAATGGCACTCGATTCATCAATTTCTATCGAACAAAAAATAGAAATACAAGATACCTTACGGGATGTTAGTATTCAAATAAATGATATAAAAAAGAAGAATAAGCATTATTATCTAAATAATAACAAGTATATTTTCGATTATTTTGAAAATAAAAAGGAAATCTCAAACAATACTCATAAAACAAAATTATTGAATTCGTTTTTTAAAATTAATTCTGGTGAAGACGACCAACATTCTAGTGAAAATAAAGACAGTATTCAAAAATATCTATCTAATCTCGATGAATCGTTTATTGATATAAGTAAATTCATCGTAGAAACAGATATTTGTCAATCCTGTAAAAAAGGAGAGTTGATACCAATTGACCACGAAGGAATCATGGTGTGTAATCAATGTCATAAACACATTCAATATTTGGTTGAAAATGAAAAACCATCTTATAAAGAACCACCAAAAGAAGCTTGTTTTTACGCATACAAAAGAATCAATCATTTTCGAGAAATATTGGCTCAGTTTCAAGCAAAGGAAACTACCCAAATTCCTGAGGAAGTATTGGAAAACATTAAGAATCAAATACGCAAGGAAAGAATCGATTTAACTCATTTAAATAATAAAAAGGCCAAGGATATATTGAAAAAATTAGGCTATAATAAATATTATGAACATATACCTTTTATAAAAGACAAATTAGGAATTAAACCACCTGTCATGACCCAAGATTTGGAAGAATCTTTGTGTAACTTATTTATGGAAATTCAAGGACCCTATGCGAAATTTTGTCCAGATGACCGTGTTAATTTTTTGAATTACTATTATACGGTTTATAAATTATGCGAATTATTAGACCAAGTACAGTTTCTTCCTTATTTTCCCATGTTAAAAGACCGTGAAAAACGGATAGAGCAGGACGAAATTTGGAAAAAAATATGCCAATCGTTGGACTGGGAGTTTATACCTACTATTTAGTATAATATGAAGAATATGAAGAATATGAAGAATATGAAGAATATGAAGAATAATATAATATAGCAAATAACAAAAATATATGCGTAATATATAATCATCAAAATGCCTATTTCCGATTTTATAGAAGATGAAGCGATATCTACAAACAATACGAATAGTCATGATATTATAGAACATGATTTAGCATACTCAGATAAAATGTATATACCCGAAACACTTTTAATAGGATGGTTTAACTTGTCTGCAATTATAACAACATGTAGTTTAATTTTCTATAACATGGCTAGAAAAGGTTCTGTCAAAGTTCATCCATATTTGGCCAAAATGATATCCATTGGACTTATAGTAGTTTCCACATTCTATATGGTATTCTCATTACTACCATATTATCGTAGAATGCAAAATTTAGCCATTAAATGCGATAAAATGAAAAAATGTCCTGATGAACAAGTTGAACATATAAATAATTTAAAAAATACATATTTATGGTTTGGTTCATTCACATGTATTATCCAAATTATTGTCACGTATTTAATTATTGTAACTGTCTAAAGAGTGGAATTATATAATATTTACAAACGAATATTATATAACCAAATCCAATATTATATAACCAAATCCAATATTATATAACCAATATATAATACAATGACTGGAATTTTCAGACACCAGCTAATATTATTTACAGTCATGTTTCTCGTAGGTATTAGTTTGAATCCAATGAACATATTAGCATATCGTTTTTCCGACATTTATTTATCTTTGACATTGTTGTATAGTGGATTATTTATGGCTTCTAATATGATATGGAGTCATCAAATTGTTCATTATATGTCGATGGGACATTTCAATACAAGAATATTTACTGTAGGTATTTTTCTGAGTATAGTCTCTATTTTTTTATTGAGAAGCCAATTATTCGTAACTCGTGATGAATGGCTCAAACGAATGATAGGTCATCATTCTACTGCGATTACAACAACAAAACATTTACTTGCTGATAACGAGAATTTTACATATGATAGTTATTTATTTACTCTAGCCAAAAATCTGGTATATGAACAAGAAAGAGAAATATTATTCATGAAAAATATGTTATAAGAATAGAGTGATATTGACAATATAATCTATAATGAATCAACCATATCTAAGCAAGTCGTCTTAAATATGGCACTTGTAACTAAATAAGGATCACAATTCGAACTAGGACGCCTGTCTTCGAAATATCCCTTTTTATTCTTTATTGTATCGTAACCACGTCTTACAGAGGCTCCCCTATTTGCTACTCCGTCTGTAAATTTGTCATATGATGCTGTTTCGTGTTCTCCTGTCATTCGCTCTTCGTTTCCTGAACCATATATCTTCATGTGTTCATCGTGTTTCTTTGACAATTTATCAATGGCTTTTTCGATATATTCTAGACCGGTTTTATCTTCAGTTCCTTCTCTCATATTTTTGGTACTGTAATTAGTATGACATCCTGAACCATTCCAATCTCCTTTTAATGGTTTCGGTTCAAAGTCGATTTTTATATTATGTTTTTCTCCAAGTCTTTGTAAAATATACCTAGCGGTCCAAAGATGGTCACCTGCATCAATTCCTGTACAAGGACCTACTTGAAATTCCCATTGCCCTGGAGCTACTTCTGCATTTATACCACTTATTTTGATACCAGCGTATAGACACATTTTCATATGTTCTTCTGCCATGGAACGACCAATCGCATTTTCATGACCGACACTACAATAATATTGTCCTTGTTTTCCGTCTTTATCATATCCGAGAGGCATATTTGTTTTAGGGTCGATGAAAAAGTACTCTTGTTCTAAACCGAACCATGGTTCTTCATTTACATTTTGCTTAAAAATATTATCCGCTACTACACGTTGGTTATCAGGTAATGGTAATCCGTTTGGTAGATATGTATCACATATAACAATATAGTACCGGTCATACAATACATTTTCGGCTTGGAAAAATGGATTCCTAAAGATATGACGAGGTTTTATTACGATTTCCGAGTCGTTACCACTAGCTTGGTCTGTTGAACTTCCATCATAATTCCAATCTGGTAGTATTGAAATTTTATTACTCATAATTTGATCATTTTGAAAGATTGTTACATCTTCTATTACACGTGTTTTACTACGTAATTTATTATTACCCCCAATCCAAACATATTCTGCTATAATTGTCATTATACTAAAATACACACTCTTGTATTTATATTATTTTCATTCTTTGTAGTTTTATATTTCATAAAAAATTGAACTTTATGTATCAATATACTATATGAATTATTAAATGATTAAGTAGCATAATTTATTATGACAGATACACCTCAGAAAAACTTATATCTTCCAAAAGAATTGGTTGATATTATCTTTAGTTATAATCCAGAACATCGTGAAAACATGGTAAATGTGTTGGATGAATTACTATATGTGACAAATTACACTACATGTGATAATGAAAATTGTGAAGCAGATTTATATAAACACGAAGATGATTGTGTTACTACATGGGTAGTAGGTAACGAACATCACTTCTGTAATGAAGAATGCGCATCGTATGGCGAATGGAGTATTCGTTATGATATAAGAAAAAGTCACAGAATGGAAAGACGTCGTCTAACATTATCAAATTAATAAAAAATTAATATAAATGAAAAATAGGTAACCATATAACGGTTACTTGTTTTTCTTATTTCAGTATATTTATATGTAGAATAACTATTTACATAATTAATGATGTAAATATACATTTCTTATCGCATTTGCTGATGACTACGTTTAAAATCCTCCTGGGAATTTAACGAGGTTAGCACCAATACCGAATCCAGCACCGGAGCGAGCACCAACAGCTAAACTAGGAACATATGTATCAAGGATACTAAATGTGGCTGCAGCAGTTAAAGCAATAAGCGCAACCTCGTCTAAATTAAGACCTCTTTTTGGGATAGCATAAGCAGCAATAGCAACCATTAAACCCTCAACGAGGTATTTAATAGCTCTCTTGACTAATTCACCTAAATCTAACATACCTCCTAACATTCTTATATAAACTGAAAAGAAAAAATTATTATTTCTACATTTTTTAAAACAATATATTATCCATAAAAACACTTAAATATTCGTATGTAGTATATCTTATAATGAGTTTTTCTAAACCAATCGAACCATTAAATAATCAATCTAGTGATGTCGGTAGCCCCAATAATATTACATTAAAGACAAATTCTGATGGTAGTGATAATGTTAATTACGTTGATTTATTAGATGAAGACAAGCCCATGGCTGGGCAAAAGTTCGCATGTTTATCTTTTATCTCTCCTGAACATGTTCTAAAGCAAAAGGATTTATTTTTGTTCGAGAAGTTTATTAATAATTGGGATTTCAGTAAATCAATGGAGAAGTTTGCCCAATTTCTAAACTTTGTATCTTACAAGTACCATATTGACTTTGATAAACTGACTAAAGATTTCCAGGAGTTCTCCAAGGATGAAAAGGAAAAGTTGATTAGTACTACGATTGAGGACGATTATAAGAATTTCTTGGATGAGCACGAAGACCGTCTAGAGAAGGAGTTTGGTGAGAAGCATTCATTCCAAACATCTATTCGTGGTATCAAGGTAAGAGGCGTTTTCCCTACACAACAAGAGGCTGAACTCAGATGTAAGATGCTAAGACAGAATGACCCTAATCATGATGTTTATGTAGGACCGGTGGGTATTTGGGTTCCATTCCACCCTGAGGCATACAAGACTGGTCGTGTTGAATATATGGAGGAGACTCTCAATGAGTTGATGAGCGAGAAGAAGAAGAATGAGGACAAGGCAAAGGACGAATTTGATACACGCGTTAAGGAAACTAAAGAAAAGGCAATGGAGGAAAACAAGAAAAAGGCATTGGAATCAGGTAACAAACTTACTCAGACTATCAATGAAAACGGTGATTTGGTTTCAGTTGCTAATATGAACACTCAAGAAGCGTCTATGAGTGAAAACGCAACTTTGGAAGATGTAAAATCCGAACTTTTCGAAGGAGAAAACATCGTAACAACTGATAAAACCGATAAAGGACTTTCTGCTTTGAGTGTTATGTAATACTAATCGTCCTATACCTAAGATGGTGTTGATAAAATACCCTCTCCACCCTAATCTAAACTATTTGAATAACATATAAATATCTTGTCAATATTTATATATTATATTTGTTTCTCATTTGAAATCGCGATTTTACCATTGAACTAAATAGGGTCATCCCAATTGTTTAAATCGTCGTCTGGTAATTGTATAATACTCGTAAAATCTGTTAAAATTTCTCTCGATTTTATCTTCTTTTCCAATGCAGTATGTTTTTCCAATGTTTTAAATACTTTTTCTCTATTTCTTAGAACCAATTCTCTATCCTTGATATAATTTTGATTTCTCGATTTCGAATCCATAATCGACTCAAATTCGGTTGTCAATGTTTGCTTTGTTTCAATCAATGTTACATATTCTTCATCCATAGCTATTTTTATTTTGGACCATTCTGCTAGTTTTTCAGTTACATCTTGATATTCCCATAAATTTTCTTTTGTATGAGGACCTAGTACATCCATTCTATATTCGATTTTGTTGTGTAAATTTGCATACTTCTCTCTAAGATTATGTATTCTTTCCTTTTGCTCATCATATTTATAATATTTGGAAACTGATAAAATAAGACTTATATATGTAGATATTGAAATACCAGAAACGGATACAATCGATTCGGCGGTATCAAAATATTGCTTGGTTGATTGTAAAAATCCAGACATTGTAGATAAAACAATCACTGAAATTTGAATATAATTAATGGTGGAATTCAATTCACTATATTTAATATCCAATAATCGTTTGCTCGTTTTACATTCTTTCAAAATAAATAAATTATTATTAATAAGCGACTGTAGTTCATTTTGGAAAATTGTAAATTCCTTCGAATCTTTATAATCTAATTTACCTCTTTCAGGACCACTCTGCCCTTTCTTTGTATTGTCGTTTGGTTTAATTGTATTCTGTCTAACGACGTTACTGTTTCCTGTATTCTTATTTCCATCTATTGCTGTATTTTTTGCTCCATCATTAATCTGTTTCATCGCTTTATCTATTACTTTATTTCCGCCATTAACTAGAGCTTTTTCAACTACGTCTAAATCTAGGTTTGTTGCTGCCGGAATATTATCTGTACTATTATTCTTTGTATTTGTATTTTTACTCATTATATAATAAGAATACAAAATAAATTATTTTCGATTTAGTAGTTAGGAATATTGATTTGTTAAATTTACCACTTGCTTTTCTTCACGTTGATTTTTGGTCCTGCTCCACGTTTTTGTATGCTGCTTGGGTCATATGCCTCATCTTCATCGTCACTACCAATATCTTTTGATAATTCCCAAAATTCTTTTGAGCCCAATTTAAATCCGCCCTGATTTTGCGCCTTGTACCAAAATATCTGATCTTGTAACTTGTTTGATTTCGAATTGTTATTAATGACCAAGCATTCGAAATTTTCTGTACATTGATCCATTACTTGACAAAATGACTCAAATGTCGGAAACATACCTGCATAATTCTCCCATATACGTTTTCTATTTGCAATATATGGTTCTCTCAATATAAAAACATAATCAATATTTGTTCTCAAATTTGGTGGAATACCCAACGGATATTGCATAGTAATAATTAACATTATCTTCCAATGTCTACCATTCATAAACAACAATCGCATCAGTTTGTCCTTTGTCCATTTGTTGTCATAGAGACAATCATCCAATATAACAAATGCTCGAGGATCTATATTGGTTCGCTTGTAAGCTTCCATTTCCTTTCTAATTTGCTTTAATACTGTTTTTTGTCTTTTCAAAATATTTTCAATAATGGCACTATTGTATTCATCGTGAATAAATAATTTAGGAACATGCTCGGCAAAAAAACCATTACCTGCTTCCGTGCCAGAAATTACAGTTCCTATAGGAATATCTTGATGATAATATAATAAATCTCTCACCAAGAAACTTTTACCAGTGTCTCTTCTACCAATTAAAACTACAACTGGACCCTTGTTCTCGTCTGGTCGAAAGCTAATGTTTTTCATATCGAACTTTTTTAGGTCCAATGACATGATTAACTTCTAAAAAGAAAAAAAATAACAATGATTTACGAGAAATAAGTTTAAATGAATTATTATATTTACTGTAAGAATAATAAAAGCATGAACTTTTCTTTGTATTATCGAAAAAACAAGAATGAAGAGTTGTTTCATAGTTTAGAAAAATCCAGTTTAGGTTTAGAGAAACTACAAAACTATGTTCCTATCTATGAAAAATTCTTTTCTCTCAACTCAACCAATTGTAATAGTATTAACTTGAACCAAAAATACTATATTCATTCAATCAGTCGAGAGATTGATAACAATAGATTGAGTATTCGTGTTTCTGATAATTCAAACAATTTGATACAAAAAGAGACCTTTTGTAAATACTCTCCCTTATTAGACCCATTAAAGTATTTGACTGGTAAATATGATTTATCCGGAAATGACGTCATTTCATTACCTCAATTTAATACGGATGCTTCTTTTCCTAAACTACAAGATAAAAACAATAGTGCCTACGTAGATTCATTTTTCACATATTTGTCTAGTCAATTGTTACACAATTACGGATTTTTAAATAGTATTGATTACTATGGTGCTTTTATATGCGAACAAGAGCGATTTATATATAACATTGGTGATGATATTGATTATTTAAATGAAAGTGAATTTTTTCATGAAACATTGAATGGACAATATACGATTGAAAACGACGAACATGCTAAAATATTTAATATTGATTCACGTACAAATAAGAGAAAGCTGGTTATCAATAATAAATTAGAAAAAGTCAATATTGACACGTTTTTTAGTGAAGATTTCTCTGTATTTGCTTTAGATAAAGGAGTGGATGAATTGTCTGTACAACCTTCAACACAATCTTCAGTACAAGCAACACAAATTGTCGATTTAAGTGATGTTTGTATTTATAATTATCCAATAAAGAAATCGTCATCAGTATCGTCTTCTTCTACATTTAGTTCCAAATCTTCAAATACTTCTATTGATAGCGACGGTGATGAAGAATCTGATTCAGACATGAATTCATGTGATGAAGAGGGTAATAAAAAACATGATGGAAATGATGATGATGATGCCAGTGATGATGATGATGATGCCAGTGAAAGTAGTTGCGAAAGCGACGAAGAGGATGTATTCTGTTCTATTTTTAATTTTCCTGTACAAATGATTGCTTTGGAGAAATGCGATAATACATTGGATTATTTGATGGAAAATGATTTATTAAAAGACCACGAATGGACCTCATGTTTGTTTCAAATAATTATTAGTTTGTCTGTTTTTCAAAAAACATTTTCTTTTACACATAATGACTTACATACCAATAATATAATGTATATACCTACTGAAAAGCAGTTTTTGTATTATACCTTTAACAAGACAACTTACAAGGTTCCAACCTATGGTAAAATATACAAGATTATCGATTTTGGGCGTGCTATTTACAAATTTAATGGACAACTTATGTGTAGTGATAGTTTTCATCCCAAGGGAGATGCTGCTTCTCAATATAATTGCGATCCTTACTTGGACGAGAACAAACCTAGGTTAGAACCTAATCCTAGTTTTGATTTATGTCGATTGGCATGCTGCTTGTACGATCATTTTGTGGAAGATATATTCGACTCGGAAGAAATTTTAAAGAAGAATAAAATTGCCAAGTTGGTAGGTTCGTGGTTGATGGACGATAAAGACAGAAACATTTTGTATAAAAACAGTGGTGAAGAGAGATATCCTGAATTTAAGTTGTATAAAATGATTGCTAGAACTATTCATAAAGCAGTTCCATCAGAACAATTAGAAAATGATATCTTTAAAAAATATGTAACCAGTAAGAAGAAACTTAATAAAAGCGCAAAAATTATGAATTTGGATGCTATTCCTAACTTACAGTAAATATAATTCAAAGATAATTCAAAGATAGTCGAGAGAATATATTCGAAAATACAATCTTATTAGTCATGAAATAATTTATTATTGTTTAATAAATTATTATATCTATTCTCTCTTCCTGTTATGTAACATTAGTATTTAA
>Ga0307998_1000514_pt1 | contig 21791 bp, 22 predicted proteins | sample Davwhametageno37_FD_203147 | JGI IMG/M metagenome (GOLD analysis project Ga0307998, IMG submission 203147) | Marine microbial communities from Davis Island wharf, Antarctic Ocean - #37 | ecosystem: Environmental > Aquatic > Marine > Unclassified | place: Antarctic Ocean: Davis Island wharf... | reverse complement strand
AAGACGTTTCAAATTCTACCAAAGTACATGCAATTTTCCATTTAATGAATAGTTTTGTTTTTGTCTGCATTCTCCTAACAGGCTTGTTGTCAGTACCGTTAATGTACATTAAAAGTGTTTATTTCGAGTTTGGATACCTATTTCAAATAGCTGCTATTTTCTCATTAAGTTTTGTTTTTCTAGCCTTTTTCTATTGGACATCAACTGCAATGAATTATGAGAATAAGACAAAGGGATTTTTAAAGTTTATCAGTTCTTTTCCAATATTTTTATCAGTATATATGGGACTGTCTTTGCACAACGCCTTGGCGGTTTGCGAGGGTTACGCGGGTAAAAAAAGTCCATTTGTAAGAACTCCAAAATTCAATTTGGTAGAGAACGATGGCGTTTGGAAAAACAGCAAATACATTTCAAGAAAGATTAATCCCCTTACCTATGTCGAACTGTTTTTGTCCGTTTATTTTATTGCTGCTATTGGTATAGGAATTTACCTTGGAGATAGTGGATTGATGCCTTTTCATATTATGTTGGCATTCGGATTTGGAGTTATTGGTCTGTTTTCAGTAAAGCATGCTAAGGGCTGATTTACGAGGCCTTTTTTGATATAATAATCAATCGATCACTGCTTTCTCTATCAAATTCTTCTAGCTTGTAATTTCCAAAACAATCTAGGATTTCGAGTTTACTATTTTTAAAAAGCTCCTCTAGTTCTTTTTTAGAAAATGCAGTTACTTGCTCTGTAAAGCTGTAGTCTCTTCCGTGATCAGTAAATTCAATTTTTTTGTGAATTACGTTATTCTCAAAGGTTTTAGTAATCTTGAAAAGTACACCTCCAATTTCCTTTTCTTCATAAGGTATTAAGCCTTTAACCACTTTTACAGCATTAAGGAAATCCAGGACAAAACACCCGTTTTGTTTTAAATTTTCAGCTACAGCGTCCAGTACTTTTTGATTGTCGCTATGATCATTGAAATAACCAAAACTGGTAAACAGGTTGAATACATAATCAAAGCCGTTTGATTCAAACGCTTCTCTCATATCATGAACTGCAAAATTCAATTTCTTGTTTTCCTTTTTTTTCGCTTCTTCAATAGAATTCTTGGATAAATCAATTCCAGTTACATCATATCCCAGTTGGTTGATAATGTGAGAATGTCGACCTTTACCACAGGCTAAATCTAATATTTTAGCATTTGATTCTGGGTCAAGATGCTTAATAATGTTTTCAATGAAAAAATTGGCTTCACTCTCATCACGGTCTTTATAGAGCAAGTGGTAATACGACGTATTAAACCAATCTGAGAACCAATTTTCGTTACATTTTTTCATTGTTCTTTAATCCTTTTTCATCGACCTCATTCTGAAATTACTTTAGAATGTCCAGTCAATTTATTAGCGATATGCTAGAACCTACTTCACGTTTAGTGTGCCGAATAGTTTAGCATAAAAAAAGCCCCCCCAATATGGGAGAGCTTTCAAAAGTAATTTCTTCTTTAACAGTATTTACTCAATAACTGTCATTTCTTTTACCAAATGACCTGCACCAGCAAATTTGTCGATAATGAAAAGTGTGTATCTAATATCAACTGAAATGGTTCTTTGAAGGTTTTGCTCAAAAGCAACATCACCACTCATTGCTTCCCAGTTTCCGTCAAATGCAGTACCGATAAGATGCCCTTCCGCATTAACAACACCTGAACCAGAGTTTCCTCCAGTAATATCGTTGTTAGAAAGGAAACAAACTCTTAATTCGCCATTTTTTCCATATCTACCAAAATCTTTTTCCTTAATCATTTTAATTAGCTTGGCAGGAGCATCAAATTCTAAATCACCAGGGGTGTATTTTTCTAAGATACCATCAGTAGTGGTATAATAATCGTAGAATACTGCATCACGAGCCTCGTAAGGAAGAATATTTCCGTAAGTCAATCTCAATGTTGAGTTAGCATCTGGATAATACGATTTGTTAGGATTCATTTGACGAATTGCATCAATATACAAACGTTCAGCCTTTGCTATTTTCATAGTAGCAGCTTGTCGTGCAGGAACAACTGTTTCGTAAAAATCATCCCAAATTGCTTTAGATATTTTGTAAGCAGGATCTCTAAGAATTGACTTTGCGCTAGCTTTAGTTAAGAAAGCTTCCATTTTATCTTCGTCGTCAAACATTGATTTTTTAGCCACCCAATTCGCCAATTTCATATAATCACCTTTTGACTTGCTAATTAAAGTTTGAAAATACTCTGGTCGCTCACCTTCAGGAATAGCCTTGGCATACATTTCAAAAATTGCAGCCATCACATTGATATCAACTGCTTTGTTGTAATTTTTAAAATGTTTGGCATTTTGATTTTTCAATTTTTGAGTCATTTCATCAATTACTTTAGGATCCGTATCATCCTTTTCAAGCATTGCGGCAAACTTCCCATAGTTTCTAGCTAATCCTGCCATTTCAACACCTTGAGACGCAAAACCCTCTACGAAATAGTTATACTTAGTTTGACTAGATTTCATTGCCTCAAATCCAGATTTATACAATTCTAGAACCTCTCCATATTTTGCTTTTCTTTCAGAGTTTGCATTAGCCCATTTTTCAAAGTCAGCTTCTTCAGATCGTTTCTTATCAGAAACACTAAGTGCGTTTAACGCTTTAGTCATTCCGATAAAGTTTTTCCAGTAGTTACTTACTCCAGCATGCTTGCTTGCATATTGAATTTGAATAGCCTCACTGGTATTCATGCCTTCTTCGTATAAATCCAATTTGGTTCTTCTTAATTTAATGCGATCAGGGTAATCTACATTCACTTTATGATCAACACCATAAGAACTCATATATCTATCTGTTCCACCAGGGAAACCAAAGATCATTGAGAAATCACCTTTTTTAGTTCCCTTAATATTAACAGGTAGGTGATGTTTTGGAGTATAAGGAATATTGTCCTTAGAGTATTGAGAAGGCTTGTTGTCAGCATTAGAATAAATTCTAAACATTGTGAAGTCGCCAGTATGACGAGGCCACATCCAGTTATCAGTATCACCACCAAATTTCCCGATCGAAGAAGGAGGAGCTCCTACTAAACGAACATCTGGAAATACTTCATAAACAAACATGTAATATTCATTTCCGGCAAAAAAACTTTTTATTACTGCTTTAAATTGGCCTTCTGTGCTATTTGCTTTAGAAATACTGTCCATTATAGGACGAGCGGCTTGAGCACGTTGCATTTCGTTCATAGTATCGTTCATCGCTGCCATAATAGCTGGAGTAACGTCGTCCATATGATGAAGGATTGAAATAGAAAATCCCGCTGGAATTTCTTCTTCTTTAGTCATTGCCCAAAAACCATCTTTAAGGTAGTTGTGTTCAGTAGTACTATTGTCTTGAATTACTCCAAATCCACAATGGTGGTTTGTAATAAATAAACCTTGGTTTGAAACGATTTCACCAGAACAAAAGTTACGTGCTGGACTTCCCAAACCGACTATTGCATCTTTAAGCGAAGCATTATTTACGCTGTAGATTTCTTCTGGAGTTAATTTAAGTCCAGCTTTTTGCATGTCTACATAGTTTAGCCTTTTTACTAGCATAGGTAACCACATGCCTTCGTCAGCCTTTGCACTTGGCTGAAACATTAGTGCGATAGTAGCACACAACAAAATTCCTTTTTTCAACATAATTATTCTAATTTTAAGAGGTCTGCAAACATAGTAAATTCAAAAAGGCGCAAAAAGCACAAAAGAGAAGATTGGTCATATTACCTTATTAAAGGTCAAAACTTGTTATGGCCTTAGGACCTCAAAACCATATTTTTGTATTTGACAATTTTGAATGCATTGATCGATTTAAAGAAAATAACCGATAGCACGCCAGAAACAGACTTAATATTTGTCTATAGAGGCGTTGTAAATAATGAAATTGTTAAAGATATGCTTCATCTGACTGAAAGCGCCTTACAAGCAGAAACTATTAAAAATAGTGTACAGCGTAAAATTTTCAGAGTACTTACAGAGGCAATTCAAAATTCGTATAAACACCAATGTGAATTGGTGTTGAATGACGATACGATGAAAATAATTACAATGGCATTTGCTAGACGAAATAGTTATTTCGAATTGATTCTTGGTAATTATATAGCCAAGGAGAAGGCAGCGAGTCTTAAAGTTAAAATGGACCGGATAAATGGTCAGAATAAGAAGGAATTGAAAATGAGTTATCGCGAAACGCTGAACAATAACTCACGAACTAAAGCAGGAGGAAGTGGTCTTGGATTGATGGATATTGTCAGAAAAACGGGCGAACCATTAAATTATAATTTCACAAAAGTGAACGATGATGTTTCTTATTTCACCCTCAACGTAAAAATTAATATAAATGGATAGTTTAGAAATAGAAGGTGGTGCCAAAACACCAACAGTTAAGTTGGATGCTGAAAGCGGTACAATCGCATTGAGTGGAAGATGCATTCCTGAAAATTCTGTTGATTTTTATAAACCTATTTATGAATGGTTGGATGAATATCATAAAGTACCTCAAGAAAATACTACGGTTGAAATTCGGTTAGAGTATTTCAATACTAGTAGCTATAAATGTTTGTTGGATGTTTTTAAAAAGGCTGAAAAGCTACAAAAAGGCAACCTAAGCAGTGTTAAAGTAAATTGGTTTTATGAAACCGATGATGAAGATATGTTAGAGGCAGGAGAGGATTACGATATTATTATTTCAATTCCATTTAATATGGTAGAAGTTGATGAAATATGAGAGTAATAATAACAAGCTTATTTACGATAGTTGCTGCTTTTGTTTGTTCCTCAGGAATAGCTCAGGTAAACTTAAAACCTTTAGAAAATAAAGGGTTTGTTGTCAAGCATAAACTTAAACCATACAAAAAAACCAAGAAGCAAGTTCTGAAACTCATGGTTAAAAATGGCAATGAAAAAAGTCAAGAACTGAACTTTCAGCTGTACTTATATGTTGATGGAGTAGCAGGAAGTATGAGTGATCAAAAAAATGAGTGTTTAGCTCCAAAAAAGAAGGTGAAATATCGTTTTTTATTCGATCCTGAAAATAGTGGAGTTTATAGTGTTGAGTTAGAGAAATTAGACGTTAAAGAAGTCGATTCCTGCTCTGAAGTTGTGAAGTAACTGATGAATCGAAATTTTTGTTTAGATGTTTTGGGCCTGCCCCATTCAGCAGCCATAGAAGATGTTAAAAAGCGCTTCAGGGAATTAGCTCTGCGTTACCATCCAGATGTAAACAACGAACAACATGCCAAGGCACAATTCATTAACTACCTCAAAGCATATCAATATTTACTTAGTGAAGGTGACCAGCTTACTGATATGTATTCTGAATACAAAGCTCAGAGTACTGGTGTAAAATCCCCTAAAACCGCAGCAGATGAATTTGAATCTAGACAAAATGCAAGAGAGCAAATGCGTCAGCGTGCTAATGAATATGCAAAGGCACACAAGAAAGAGGCTGAAGAAATTGAAAAAAGGGTTTTAAAAACGCTTACAACAGGTTGGCCTTGGAAAGTGGTTAGAGTGGCTGCAGCAGTTTCTTGTTTGTTTGGTCTGGCGCTTTTGATTGATTATTGGTTGCCGTTCAAGCAAATTGGAAACAAAGTAGAGGCAAAGGTTTATTACGAATACTTTAATCGAAACACTATATTTTTTGTTGATGGTTCTACCGTTGATGTCCCTGAATTGGTTCATTTAAAGGTGAGTAAAGGAGATACTTTTTTTGTAAACTATACAGGAATGCTCCAAGAATTTACTGGGTACAGTATTCAAAAGCCTGATGGAAAAACGCATCGGTTTGACAATGAATTCAACCTGTTTACATTTTACCCTATTTTCCCATTACTCTTTCTGATTCCGGGATTTCTCTTTTACTATAAAACTAATTCCGTGGGTTTTTATATTCTTTATTTCGCCACCTGTTCAGCCTATCCTGGGTTGTTATTGCATCAGGCTTTGAGAGAAAATAAAGTAGCACATTTTATCAGTTGGTTTGTAGAATAAGAAAACGTTCTTAACTAGTTGATAGTTTTCGATGGTTTAGCTAAAGGAACACTTGAGTTTCGGTTAAATTTGCCGCCCTATTTCAACATTATGAAGGCATTAGAAGCAATTTCCCCGATAGATGGTCGTTACGCTAGTAAAACGGCATCTCTTTCACAATATTTTTCTGAATACGCACTGTTCAAATATAGAGTTTGGGTTGAGGTGGAGTACTTCATAGCGTTGCGTGAATTACCACTTCCGCAATTAGAAGAAGTTGATAAATCAGTTTTTTCGGAATTGAGAAAAATATATATGGAGTTTACTGTGGAAGAAGCACAGCAGATAAAGGATATTGAAAAAGTAACGAATCACGATGTTAAGGCCGTTGAGTATTTTATCAAGGACAAAATGAAGGGACTTGGTTTGGAAAGTCATTCTGAATTTGTTCACTTTGGACTAACATCACAAGACATTAACAACACCGCTAATCCAATGATGATTAGAGATGCACTTGACAATGTAATTGCGCCTAAGATTAGAGATATTGTAGATCAATTAGATCATTTTGCACAAGAGTGGAAAAACATCCCTATGTTGGCAAGAACTCATGGTCAACCAGCTTCTCCAACTCGATTAGGTAAAGAAATCCAAGTATTTTCTGAACGATTAAAAGAACAATTAGAGTATTTGTACGCTATACCGGTTGCAGCGAAATTTGGAGGTGCGACGGGTAACTTTAATGCCCATGTTGTGGCCTATTCTTCAATTAATTGGGCAGACTTTGGAAACACATTTTTGAAACAAGCACTGGGTTTAGATAGAAGTCAAACTACGACTCAAATTGAACATTACGATCATTTTGCAGCGTTATGTGATTCTTTAAAAAGAATTAATACCATTCTAATTGACTTTTCAAGAGACATATGGACCTATGTTTCAATGGATTATTTTAAACAAAGGATAAAAGAAGGAGAAGTAGGTTCATCAGCAATGCCGCATAAGGTAAATCCTATTGATTTTGAAAATGCAGAAGGAAACTTGGGTATTGCAAATGCTTTGTTTGAACATTTATCTGCTAAGCTACCTATTTCTAGATTACAGCGAGATTTAACAGATTCTACGGTTTTAAGAAACGTAGGTGTTCCTTTTGGGAACAGTCTAATAGCCTATGAATCTTTACTGAAAGGTATGAGTAAGTTATTGCTTAATGAAGCATCGTTAGAACGGGATTTGGAGAACAACTGGGCCGTCGTTGCAGAGGCAATACAAACGGTACTTCGAAGAGAAGGTTTCCCGAAACCTTATGAGGCGCTGAAAGCATTGACGCGAAAGAATGAAAAGATAACGGCTCAATCCATTGCAGATTTTGTAGAAGAATTGGATATCTCACCATCCGTTAAGATAGAGCTTAAACAAATCACTCCTCAGAATTATACTGGGATGCAAATGGTTGATTAATTAAAATTTTATAGCCTCGGCTCCTTCATCTCCTACTATGTCAATAGAAACCGTTGTTGGATTTCCGTAGTAATGAGCGACTGCTGAACCATGCAATGAAGTAGCGAAATAGTCTATTGCAGTTCCTTCATAAATTCCGGTGCCGATGGAATAGATATAGAGTTTTTTGCTGATAAGATCTTTACCATAAATGTGGCCTACGCCATTGCTGTAGTATTCTGTTCTGTTGCTTTTCCCGGCTAAATTGACTGTTGAACTTCCTCCATCCATTGTAATTTCAAATTGGTCCATGTCAATAGTTAGATCGGTTTCCAGATTGCTATTATCAATTAGCAACGAACAAGTTTTCCATTTTAGAACACCTTCATTCGTTAATCTTCCTGGAACAGAAAACCTTCCATAAGAAAGAGAATCCATCTCAATTCTTACATCAACCCAATCGTCATAACCATTGATATTGCTGCATTTGTTGTTATTGGTTAGCGTAAACTTATTATCCTTTACTCCATATCGGAGTAATTCATTAACACCTTGATGAGCTGTAAATGTTATTTTGTTATTCGAGTTTTGAATCAAGGTAATGTTGAATTTTCCTTCAATATCCAATTCGTTAAAAGGTTCCATGGAATGACTGAAAGTTTGAACATCCCCTTTTTTGTTTAAACACTTTTCGCAACCAGTGAATAAGAACAGAACTGCAATACAAAAAGAGTATAGAATGACTTTCATCTACCTTCTGAATTTATAACCTACCCCTATCTCTAGATGGTCTGAAACAGCCCAATGAGTATGCAGTGTGGTATTAATAATTATGTTTTCGGCAATGGTGAAACGAGTCCCAAATCGATGATAGAACAGTTCGCCACGATCTGTTTGGTCAAATATGTAGGTTCCCCATCCTGCAATAATTCCAACCCCACCTATGGTTTGTTCATAGGATGCCATAATTCCAGATTGTAGCGCAGTATTGTCTTTTGTTTTTATATTTTGATTCATTTTCTTTTTGAATACAGTATTATAAAATAAGTCCCAACTCCAATTAATCTTGTATTTGGCACTCCACAACCTACTGTAATTCATTTGAAAAGCATAGGCTTGATATATTTTCTGATCGTGAATGCTTACGGAGGTAAACCCTATTATAGGCATTATCGTAAATTCATTTTTTAATTCAGGCTTGTATGCTTTTCTTTCCAGTTTTGTCAGTTTCCTTGAGCTAAGAGTTGGTTCATAAAACTTGTGCAGGTAACCAATACTCAGTGTTGGAATATTAATTCCCAAGTTGGGCTTTCGAATACCACTGTTACTCCAATGGTTAAATGCAGCACCGATCAAAATAGCATCAACTGGACTGACATATATTTCTGACTTTAGCTTAATGGAAGCAAAAAGATTAAAATGAGATCCAATAGCATTGTTTTTATAATTATCGATTCGGTCGAATTTCTTCCCAATATAACCAATTCCCCAACCCCAACTAGTTTGAAGTCTAAATCCAGCCGTGCTAAAAATAGGAAGTAACAAATAGGCGTTGGCTCCAAAAGCGTTACCCAGCAATTCGTGGTTACCGGTGGAGGTGTAAAGCAAAGAGACACCAAAAGTTGGATTGTTAAATAGCTTTTCCCAATCCTTTGTTCCGCTAGCCGATTTTTCAAAGTTTAATTCAAAACCGTTAGTAGTTGTTTGGGGAATATGCTGCATAGCAATTCGATGCGGTAGAAGTATGCCCGTATGATAACTAGCCTTCGTTATAAGTCGAAATTTGGAAGTGTCTTGTTCTTGAGCATTTGCGTGACAAAACTGCATTAGAGCAAGAAAAAGGAGTATGTAAAATCTTTGGTTCAAACTTGTTAAATAGTGCGGCGAATTTAGTTACACAATTTTAAATTGGATGATTTTTGTGAATATACTATCAATAATAATTATGGATCCACGACTTACTGCTTTTAAAAGATTGTTAGATATAATGGATGATCTTAGAGAAAAATGCCCTTGGGACAAAAAGCAAACTCTAGAATCTTTGCGGAAGCTAACCATTGAAGAGACCTATGAACTCGCCGATGCAATTGTCGAAAACGATTTGGAAGAACTAAAAGGCGAAATCGGTGACATTATGTTACACATGGTTTTTTATTCGAAAATTGCATCTGAAAAGGGAGCATTCGACATGACTGATGTACTCAATGCCATTTGTGATAAACTGGTGTATAGACATCCACATGTATATGGAGATGTAAAAGTTGCAGATGAAGAAGAGGTAAAGGCGAACTGGGAGGAGCTTAAATTAAAAGCGGGAAAGACTTCTGTTTTGCAAGGAGTGCCTAAATCTTTACCTGCTATGGTAAAAGCTAATCGAATTCAGGAAAAGGCTAGGGGAGTAGGTTTCGATTGGGATAATAAGGAGCAGGTTTGGGCTAAAGTTCAGGAAGAAATGGGGGAATTGAAAGCTGAGGTTGACGCAAAATCGGACAATGATCGTATTGAAGATGAAATGGGCGATGTGCTTTTTTCTGTTATAAATTATGCTCGATTTATAGATATTGATCCGGAAACGGCATTGGAAAGAACCAATAAAAAATTTATAAAACGTTTTCAGTTTTTAGAAAAAGAAGCGAAAGCTGCAAACTTACAGCTTAAGGATATGTCGCTTGAAGAAATGGATGAAATTTGGGAAAAAGCAAAAAAAAAACTAGTCGACTAGTTTAAGAATTCCTCCTCCGTGGCCAATTAGTAAAATACCATCTTCTGTTGAAACCGATGAATATATAGAGAAGTGATTGTCGTTGTTTAATGGTTTGGTTATTTCATTTTCAATTTTATACAAATACCCGTTAAATGTGGAAGCATATGTATAGTGGCCGTCGTTAAACATATCCGTTACAAAACCACTGTTTTTTAACTCATTCGTGAAGCTTGGCTGCTTTTGATTGGCGTGATACTTTCCTACTAATCCGTCTTTTGTATAACGGAAGGATTTTGATCCGTAGAAATAGGTGGATTCTCCAACGTTAAAATGATCGTAGACCAAACCTCTTACAACATTTGTCTTCTTTTGGGTTCCATTTTCAATATCTAGTGCAAACACTTTTGATTTGAATCCATTGTAATTAGAAAATTTTAAGTTTTCATCTGAATCTTCAAATACTGACCAAACAAACTTTAACTTACTGGAATAAATCGTTTCATATTCTAAAGAGTCTAGGTCTGTAACCTTTATTAAAAATCCTTTTGGCAAAGCTAATTCTCCAATAGATATCTTACTGGCTCCACCACAAATGAATAATTCTCCATTTGCATTGCTGTAAAGGTCATAAAAGCATTGCTTCTTAAATTTCTCGAAGCGATGTACTTTCCATATTTTAGAGACTATAGAATATGAATAAAGTACTCCATTATCGGCGGCGATAAAAAGTGAATTCCCTTTTCTGTGAAATTTAAGGAGGTTAATTCCTAGGCTAGGGTAGTTAATGTCGGAATATTTACCGTTGGAATATTGTTGAAGCAATCCGTTTTCGCCACAAATCCAAATTATGTCTGCCGTAAGTTCCGTAGCATCGTACATGCTATTCTTAAGATGATCAGAAACGCTAACTTCCTCTAATCGTTGACAGTAACCTGTGAAAGAAAGCAAAGCAAGACCAAGAATTAGGCTAAGTATGTTGGATGAATTTCTCGAATTGGCTGCTAAAATACTCCATATCAGTTTTAATTTAATCCCTTGAAAAAAAAAATAATACAAAAGTGATTTTCGTGTTGTCTAGATTTAAAAAACGATTAATTTTGCCGCTCGTTTGTAAGCAGACGATAGTTCTTTAACAACCTCAAAGATTTTTAGATTGCTCGGAAGAGTAGTCATTTTTTAAGTCCACAGTCAAATTCGTTTGATATTGGATTTTGTTCTTTAAATATAGATTTTTAGATTGCTTGGAAGAGTAGTCATTTTTTAAGTCCACAGGACTTAAAAAAGGTCCGGTAGTTCAGTTGGTTAGAATACCTGCCTGTCACGCAGGGGGTCGCGAGTTCGAGTCTCGTCCGGACCGCTGAAAGAAAAGCCTCACATGAAAATGTGAGGCTTTTTTTATGCCCTAAATTTCGTGTGTGATTAGAGTGATTGATGATGCGCCAAGTAGTATTTGTGGTATCGGTTATTTTAGAGTTTCCTATTCTTTCATTTTTAGATAGATTTTCTATTAGCGAATGCTTTGTCATTCATTAATACCATTAATACTAGTTAACGCATTATTAGTCATTCGTTAAATAGTTTGATTGTTCTTGTAAATGTGATACCTTTGAGGTGTTATTCATGCATTAATCATTAATTTCAAGCATAATGAGTGATAATTCATACGGTAGTTGGTATTCAATGAGTGATTTGGCAATTACTAAAACAATTGGTCAATTTGTAAAACATCATCGATTATTACAAAACAAAACACAAAATGAAGTAGCTTTTTCTGCCAATATTAGTAGATCTACCCTCAGCCTTTTAGAGCGGGGTCAAACGGTAACTTTAGCGACGTTTATACAAGTAATTAGGGTTTTAGAGCTACTCCAAATATTCGAGCAATTTAAGATCACACCTACTGTTAGTCCTTTACAAATAGCTAAAGAAGATCAACAAAAAATGAAGCGAGCCAGCAAAAAGCACAAAAAAGACGCTAGTAATCAAAGTACTTGGTAATGGTAAGGACCGCTATCGTAAAAATATGGGGAAAAACGGTTGGCGCCATTCTGTGGGATGAACAACAAAAACTTGGGGTGTTTGAATATCAAGAAAGTTTCATAAACTCGGGGTGGAATTTGTCTCCATTATTACTGCCAATAACTGCTCGAAGCAATGTTTTTTCCTTTCCTGAACTGCGAAGACAACGCAATACTGAATTTGATACGTTTAAAGGTTTGCCTGGTTTAATTGCTGATGCTTTACCTGATAAGTATGGAAGTCAACTTATTAATACTTGGTTGGCTCAACAAGGGCGACCAGTTGAAAGTTTAAATCCAGTAGAATTACTTTGTTTCATTGGTTCTCGGGCTATGGGGGCTTTGGAGTTTGAGCCATCAAACCTTGTGAACAAGCAAAGTTCATTTAAGGTAGAATTGGATAGTTTGGTTGAAATAGCCCGCAAAATGTTATCCCAAAAAGAAGAATTTGTAAGTAATATTAGTTCTTCTGAAGAGGTCGCTATCAAGGAATTAATAAGCATTGGAACTTCTGCCGGTGGAGCAAGGCCAAAAGCTGTAATTGCCTACAACAAAGAAACAGGAGAAGTACGTTCAGGCCAAACTATTGTTTCGAAGGGATTTGAGCATTGGTTATTAAAACTTGACGGTGTTAGCGATGTGCAACTAGGAGAATCACATGGATATGGGAGAGTTGAAATGGCTTACTATTATATGGTGTTACATTGTGGAATAGAAATGATGCCTTCTAAATTGCTGGAGGAGAGTGGTAGAGCTCATTTTATGACTCAACGATTTGATAGAGCTGAAGGAAACGTAAAGCACCATGTTCAAACTTGGTGTGCGCTTAAACATTTTGATTTTAACGATGTAAATAGTTACAGCTACGAACAATTATTTCAAACCCTGCGTGAATTACGCTTGGATTATCAGGCTGCGGAACAACTATTTAAGCGTATGGTTTTTAATGTATTGGCTCGAAATTGCGACGATCATACCAAAAATTTTTCCTTTATGCTCAAAAAAGACAGAAAGTGGGAATTAGCACCTGCCTATGATATTTGTTATGCTTATCGACCAGGAAGTATATGGGTTAGTCAACATGCACTAAGTGTAAATGGAAAACGAGAAGGAATCTCTTTGGGAGATTTTCTGGCCGTAGGGAAATCTATGAACATTAAACGAGCAAAAGGAATTATTGCAGAAGTTCAGGAAACGATCAATAATTGGGATTACTTTTCAAAAAAAGCCAAAGTGGACTCTGCAAAATCAGCTGCAATTAAAAAGACGCTACTAAAGGTAGTTTAATCTCTTAATTCCTTAGTCAATATAATTCTAGCAAAAGGCTTACTAACCTCAGTGCCATTTCCAATTGGTGAGTCAAGTAATTGGAAAACATTTACAGCCGGAGAGGTAACCGAACCAGGTGAAGTAAAACTCGCTCCGCTGTCCGTTCCGGCATCGTAAACAATCATCTCTAGCGTAAGCTCATCAATGAATTGAGTGCCATCATAAAGATTAACATTAGAAACGCCCACAAACCAATCTGGAGAAGGAGCAAGCATGCTCGTTAAGCTTAAAAAGTGATAATCAAGATCAACAGAAATTTCTGTTGTCCAAGAATCTACTCCAGAACTCAAACCTTTGTCTGCCAACACAATTGTAGACCCATCGCCATTTGCAATTACGTTACCAAGTTCTATTTCTAAAGGAGTTGTTTGTCCCGTTTCAGCCATAGTTTTTAAGCCTGCAGAAGCTATACGGTCCAATCGTATTACTTCAGTTCTGCTATTGTGCACCAAACCTACTAGCGGTGAAAAATGAGCGTTTACTGGATATTCTTTAGGTTGATTTGCTAAATTCCAATTCCCCTCAAATCTTAACGAGTACACCGCAGAAGTTTCAGCAACAATAACTTCAGGAACAGGGGGGATTTCGATTTGCTCTTTTTTACATCCGAAAAATACCATCGAAAAAATTGCTAAGGTCGCTATACTTATTGTCGGGGTTTTCATTTTTTTAAGTGCTAAAATGTGTTCTGATATTTAATGGAAATAACCTTTTTTACTGAGGGTAATCTTTTTGACGGAGTGAATTCTTGAGGCGAAATAGACCACGCTCCATAGTTTTCTCTATTACTTGTTTAATGAAATAATTCGCAGGACGTTTTAGAAAGGGAAATTCTTCGCCCACGTATATCCAACTAATTTTAGTTTCTCTTTCGTTTCCTTCAAACAAAAACTCTCCTTGATATACTTTCCAAATGCCATCTTTTTCAAACGCAGTAGTGAAAGAAATTCGTCCACTATCGGGATGGAAATCTACTTCAATTTTTCCGCCTGTATTTGTATTGCTGAGCCATTCAATGGAGTTGGAGCTGTTAATAATACTTCCTTCTTTAGCTGAGTCTAAATAAGGATGCCATTGCTGCCAGAATTCTAGTTCAGTCAAATCCTCAATTACGCTTTCCTTAGAATGGTGTACTACAATTGTTTTTGAGGCTGCAACTTTTTTTGGTGATAAGACACAAAGTGATAAGAAAGCTACAAGTAGAGTGAAAATTCCTACTGCTATAATTTTTAAATATTCCAAATCTTATTTTTTGCAAAAATAGACTAGGAAGGCCTTATATGATTTTGAACAATTGTATTGCGTTTAATGTTAAGGGAATAATCTTATAAATTTGTATGATCTTGACTTCGTCCCTAAAATACTTATTTGTGCTGATGATATATGCTGGTCTTAGCCTATCGTTTATCACTAAAGAAACTGAAACCGAAAAGCCAGTCAAGAAAGCGGTAGTAATTTATGGAGAGCAAACACTTTTCAATACGCTGGAACAATTGGATGATGAACATATTCAATTGCACTATGATTCGTTAAAGAAGTTGGAAAAACCTCCAGCTTTAGTAATGAGTCAAATTGAACTATTTTTAACTGTAAAGACGCTTACAAAGCTAGAAGCAGCTCTTTTGCTGGATAGCTTGTTTGAGTCTGGCGATGAACATTACGCGCTTATCAATCAAATCAATTTGTTTTTAATCGATCACGATTTTTCCGATGCTGAAGAAGAGTTTGCTTATTTGGATAACAATTCAGATTATCCTGCACACCTTATTTACGGTTCATGGATTACAACGAAACCTCACCCATATAGTCCAGAATTGTATAAAACTGATACTACGCAACGATTAAAACTTTCGGATCGGAGTTATGGAGCATATGCTTCGCCAGTTGATAAGGTGGTTGTAACTTCTCGATTTGGATATCGTTGGGGACGTTCTCACCGCGGTATTGATTTAGACCTTGAAGTTTGGGATGAAGTGAAAAGTGCATTTTCTGGAAAAGTACGATTCGCAGGGTATTTTGGAGGTTATGGAAGGGTAGTGGTTGTAAGGCATGATAACGGTCTTGAAACATTATATGCTCACCTGCATAGGTTTAAGGTTCAAGCAGGGGATGAGGTAAAGGCTGGAGCTGTGATTGCGCTGGGTGGTAGTTCGGGAAATAGCTCTGGAAGTCATTTACATTTTGAAGTTCGATTCAAAGGAGTCGCGCTAAACCCAGATCAGATTATTGATTTTAAAGAAAAGACGTTGATTTCTAATAAGGTAACTTTAGTAAAAAACTCATGGGGCTTTACAGCCATTCCCGATGGTGTAAAATATTATACAGTAAGAAAAGGAGATTATTTGTTCAAAATAGCGGAGGAATACGGTACTACTTGCAATGATCTTTGCCTAATGAATGGAATTCGGAGAAATACTCCGCTCCAAGTAGGACAAAAAATTAGAGTTATATAATGGATCATTTCTTCGATTTAACCAATTACCGTATTCACCCGACGGAAAAAAATTATAATGTTTATCATTTTACGAAACCCGATCAAGCAGACTATTTTGAAACGTTACTTATAGAATACAAACTGCATTTTGAACGTTATAACGAGAAGAAAGGAGACCGACTTGTCTATTATTTTGGAATTAAACGTATAGATGAAAATACAAGTAACCAATTGAACAATCTTACTCTTGGAAGGTACCGCCGAAAATTCATACCCGACCACAAACTAAGAATGGGCATAATGATCATAAGTATTGGAGTACTTTTATTGGCAATAATTGGATTTATTAAATCCAATTAACTAAACCATTTGCACTTTGCTGCGTATTCTTAATTGTATGAAATTCCTAATTTCACTTTTCTGTTTTGTTGTTTTTAGCTCCAATTCAATTTGGGCTCAATCTGAATGGCAAGAAGGAGAGGTTATCGTTCAACTGAAGCATGAAGTAGATGTGAACTACTTTTTAAATGAGCTAAACGCCAGTTCTGGCCCTCAATTCTCTCTCAAAGAATCTCTTGTTCCTTCAGCTAATATTTATTCTTTTTCTTTTTCAAATTTTGAAATACATGTTGAGGAGGCGGTTGTACTGTTAAGCGAGCAAGCAATGGTTCAATTTGCTCAACCTAATCATACCAACATAGAAATTCGAAAATCATCAAATGACCCAAATGCAATAGGGCAATGGTATCTTGATAAAATAAATGCTCCAAATGCATGGGATATTACAACTGGAGGTTTTACGGTGGATAGTCAAGAAATAGTGATAGCTATCGTAGATGTGAGTTTTGAAATTTCGCACGATGATCTCAAAGACAATTTTTGGAAAAACAAAAACGAAATCCCTTTCAATAATATTGATGACGATAATAATGGCTATTTAGATGATTATGATGGTTGGAACGTATATGAGGATACTGGATATGTTTCTTCAAAAGTGGGTTTACGCCTTGATGCGCACGGTACGCAAGTAGCTGGGATAATTGGAGCGGTAGGAAATAACCGCAGAGATATTGCTGGACTTAATTGGAACATTAAAATGTTACCGGTACAGGGATCGTCAACTGAGGAAGCAGTTGTTCTAAAATCATACAATTATATTCTTGAAATGCGCAGAACTTATAATCGAACGAATGGTGATTCGGGGGCTTTTATTATTGCCCAAAACTCTTCGTTTGGCGTAGATAGAAAATTCCCATCCCAGTTTCCTATTTGGTGTAATTTATTAGATCTACTAGGAAAAGAAGGGATTGTAAGCATTGCAGCTGGACCTAATAGTGCAGTGAATATTGATGTGGTTGGAGATATCCCATGTACTTGTCCTTCAGAGTACTTGGTTACTGTAACACGTAGTGATGAGCAAGATCAATTGTTTGGTGGAGGATATGGAAAAGAGTCAATGGATATGGCAGCGCCTGGAAAACAAATATTTACAACATCGCCTATAAACTCTACTAGTCAAGCTGGTGGTTCTTCGTTTGCGGCTCCCATGGCAGCGGCAGCATTGGGTTTAATGTATTCTACATATCCTAAAGAATTTTTCTCATCGAGTTCAGATTCTATGGCATTAAGAAGTGCAATATATCTAAGGCAAAGTGTTGAACTTTTACCTGAATTTGATACTATTACAACCAGTGGGGGCCGCTTAGATTTGCACAAAGCTGCATTACTTGGACAAGATGCCCCGGTGCTTTCTGCAATTGATAAACAAAGTTTATCAATTAGCGCTAAAATCTATCCTAACCCAAGCAAAGGAAGCTTTACCTTTGAGACAACTTCTTTGGGGAATCTTGAGTTGTTTGATTTGAACGGAGCTTTGATTCTTCGAAAAGAAATTGAAAAGACATCGACCTTAATAGAGACGCAAGGTTTGTCAATTGGAATGTATTTGTTGAATTTTAGTTCTGATAATCAGGTTTTTAGGCAAAAATTAATAATAGAAAATTGAGTAATTTATTAAAAATATTAGGGCTATTTGGATTGTTTTTTCTGGTGATTTTATCCTGTAAAAAGGATGAAATTGAATTACCTCCGTTTCCCAAAATGATTTCTGATACGACTACTGGCTATCAATGTAAAACAACACCCTACAGTTTAATTAAGCCAACCTATTTCCCTCCCTATCCTGCGCCGATATTGAATATTGAAATGACTGAAGAACGAATAGCATTGGGACGTAAGTTGTTTTACGAAACAAAACTGAGCGGTGACAATACCATGTCTTGCGCGAGTTGTCATCACCAAGAAGATGCTTTTACAGATGCCAAGAAGCAATTTTCGGTAGGAATTGATGGAATTACTGGAACTAAAAATTCTATGCCTATTATGAATCTAGCTTATTCACCTGCATTCTTTTGGGATGGAAGAAGTCCAACATTACAACAACAAGCATTGGAGCCAGTGAAGGATCCTATTGAAATGCACGAAACTTGGAAAAGTGCAATTGTGAAATTGAAGGGTGAAGAAGCGTATAATCAAATGTTTTACGAAGCTTTTTGTACTGCAGATTATGATTCGACTCATGCAGCTAGAGCACTTACGCAATTTGAGTTGACTTTAGTTTCAGGTAATTCAATTTATGATAAGGCAGTGGACAGAACGGGAAACAATTTGAATATTGGCCCTCAATTTGGTCCAGGTGAAGAACAAATTTCTAGAGGTTTCAGAATATTCAATGGAGAGGTTTCTAAAAACGGTGGAGGTGGAGATTGTTTTCATTGCCATTCGACAGATAATATGCTGTTTACCAATAACGATTTTATGAATAATGGATTAGACGATAATCCTGCTGAAGGGTTTTTTGCTGTGACTAGAAATGAAACAAACCGAGGTCAGTTTAAAGTACCCACGTTAAGAAATATTGAGCATACCGCACCATATATGCATGATGGAAGGTTTGAGACGTTAGAAGATGTAGTAGAGTTTTATAATTCAGGGATTCGTAAAAACTCAATAAACATAGAACCAATCATGGTTTCTGGTGATACTGCTAATGGTTCAGGAAGCGGAATTGCAGATGGATTGAACTTGACAATCCAAGAAAAAGCGGACTTAGTGGCTTTTTTAAAGGCTTTAAGCGATCCTGATTTCTTAAATAATAAAGATTTTTCTGACCCTAACTAATAGACAATAGCAATTGTCTTAATGTTATTTTTGCCGATCGAATATGGCAAACACTTCCTCAATTTCTTTTCCAATAATGGAGCATTTCTACACCATTCAAGGTGAAGGACGAAATGCAGGTAAAGCATCTTATTTTTTTAGAATAGGAGGTTGCGATGTCGGCTGTCCTTGGTGCGATGTCAAAGAAAGCTGGGACGATGGTCACCCAAAAATGACAATTGAAGAAATGGTCAATTGTGCTAGCGAAGCAGAAGCAAAAAACATAGTTATCACGGGCGGTGAGCCTTGTATGTACGATCTTTCTGAGTTAACAAAGCAATTGAAATCTGCCGGTTTTAAACTTTGGTTAGAAACTTCTGGAGCATATGAAATTACTGGTGATTGGGATTGGATTGTAGTTTCACCTAAACGTAGAAAACTCTGTTTGCCTTCAAGTTTGAAAAAAGCACATGAATTAAAAGTGGTGGTTGTTCGTACCATGGATTTTGATTGGGCAAAAGAGCATTCAAAATCCGTTTCGGAGAATTGTGCTTTATATTTTCAACCAGAATGGAGCAGGGAGGAAGAAATGTTACCCGAGGTTATCAATTTTGTAAAAGCAAATCCTGCATGGCAAATTTCCTTGCAAACGCATAAGTACATGCAGATTCCTTAAACGTTTGAATAATTAGTTCTTATCGTATGATCGGAGAACGTTAAGCCAATTTTCATTAGACGTTACATTTTCAATTGTTAGCGATATTTCAATAGCTAGTTGTAAGCAAGCTACTTGCAAAGTTGTGTTCGCGTAAAAATTGTCTCTAGCAAAATGAACAAACTTTAAGGCTCGAAATGCATTGAACCAGTTGAAAAATCGTTTGTGAAAGGTTTCCCAAGTTTTTCCATATTCTAATAAATCAGGAATCCGATCTTCAAATTTTTGATCTATTAAAAAAGCTCTAATACTAGCAGGAATATTAACTAATGAAGTTAGTTTTTGCAGTTGTTGGTTTTTATAAATCAATGGCAGTTGATCAATAAACAGTCGAAGATCAGTGAAGGATTCAAACGCATAGGTGTCGTCCGAGTTTTTACCTTCTTGAAATTCACTTATTGCTCGACCGGTGCCAAAAGGAACTCTGTGTGAAGGCCTTGGTGAAGGAATCACTCGAGTAGTATTGATTTCAATTATAGGAAATCGCTCCACAATTTTTTGCATAAAGTAAAAGTCTTCACCAGCTTTTCTTTTGTTCATTCCACCCTGGCTTTGGTAAGCGCTTGACATAACAGCCATGCTGCTTCCTATAGTATAACATGCCTGGGGATGGCCTGTAAATTCAAAAGCATTTTTGTAATAACGCAAATGCAATTCGTAATCAATAATGGATTGATAAACAAAAGGGTCGAATTCTTCTCCGATTGTTGGATGCTCAAAGTAAATTGAGGCCCCTTTGGCTTGTGGATTTGATTGAAAAGCTTTTTCAATTTCTACTAAATGATTTTTATCACACCGGGCGTCTGCATCAAAACAAATAATAGGTGCGTCTGCTATTTTTAATTGGTCTATCCGGTGAATCGCTTCGTCCATTCCGATTTTTCTAGCTAGGCCAACCCCTGCATGTTTTATAGGTAAGTTTTGATGTTCAATAAAATGAAATGTGAATCCTTCCTTTGCGTTTTGATTAGCCCAACTTTTTGCAGCTGATAAGGTTTCTAAATTTCTTTGTTTTATCGCTGAATCTGTGTTTTTACCAGCGTTGATTACGGTGATAATTTCTACATCTAATTGTGGCTTATCGCAATTGTTTACGCTTTGAAGAGATGAAATAAGATCGGGTTCGTCAAAGCATGGAATAACCACAAATAACCCCACATTTGGATTTGGAGTTTCTTTTAGTTGAGGCTCAATAAAACCAAATTTCTGCAAGTAGTCGTTGATCATTCTATGGTGCTATTCTAAATATGGACCAACCAATATCTTCTTTTTCAAAAATCAATCTATCGTGCAAACGCGCTGGTCGACCTTGCCAAAATTCGAATTTTGTTGGTTTTACGATATAACCGCCCCAATGAGGAGGGCGGGGTACATTTTTGCCGAACTTTTTTCTGAAAAATTCTGTTCGCTCTTCTAAAGTTGCTCTAGATTCAATAGTGCTGCTTTGCTCACTTGCCCATGCTCCAAGTTTACTTTCAGTAGGTCGTGCGTTAAAGTAGTTATCCGATTCTTGATCTGTTAGTTTTAGAATTGTTCCATCAATACGCATTTGGCGCTCTAATTCTGGATAAAAAAATAGGAGGGAAACATTTGGATTTATTGCTAAATCTTTTCCTTTTTGACTGTTGTAATTGGTGTAAAGGATAATTCCCTCTTCGCTAATGCCTCTGGCATATACAATTCTTGAAGAAGGCGCTCCGTTTTGATTAACAGTACAAATACTCATAGCATTTGCTTCAGGTACTTGTGAATCAACAGCTTCTTGAATCCATTTTTCAACTTGCTTTATAGGTGTTGATTCTACCGATTTCTCGTCCAATTCTTGGTTACTAAAATCGTGTCTCACTTCGTTTATAAACGTGTTTACCATTCCCATGCTGCAAAGATAATTTGATTTGATAATTTCAGGCGAAATTCCGTTTAAGTTATATATTTTGTTTTTATATTTGTATTTTATAAATATAAATAATATGTCTACATTTACAAGTA
>Ga0307998_1000510_pt1 | contig 21883 bp, 24 predicted proteins | sample Davwhametageno37_FD_203147 | JGI IMG/M metagenome (GOLD analysis project Ga0307998, IMG submission 203147) | Marine microbial communities from Davis Island wharf, Antarctic Ocean - #37 | ecosystem: Environmental > Aquatic > Marine > Unclassified | place: Antarctic Ocean: Davis Island wharf... | reverse complement strand
TCTTCTCAATTGCCGCAGGAGGCCACTGATATGTTGCGCTATATCATCGCCTTCATCATGCTGGCATTGCCCGCAGTGGCAGAAGAAGTCGTATTGGGCCTGAGTAAGGACGAAGTTGCAATCACCACATCCTTTGACGGCTCCGATGTATTAATCTTTGGTGCAGTCAAGCGCGAGGCCCCCATTCCTGACGGTGATCCACTTGAGGTTATCATCACTGTGTCTGGCCCGTCAGAATCTGTAACTGTGCGCCGTAAGGAAAAGCGGTTTGGCATTTGGGTCAATATTGACGCCGTCGAAATCGACGAAGCGCCTAGTTTTTATGCAGTGGCAACCAGCGCGCCATTGCGTGATGTGCTGAACGATGTCGAAGACCTGCGTTACAAAATCTCTGTCCCGCGCGCGATCCGCTCTGTTGGTGCACCTATGGCAGTGCAAGACGCGGCCGCTTTTACCCAAGCGATCATTCGTATCCGTACAAAATCAGACGCATATCAGTTGTTGGAAAACGGGGTGTCTGTGGATGCACAGACACTGTTTCAAACGTCGATTCAGTTGCCTGCTGCATTGACTGAAGGTGAATACAAAACTCGTATTTTTCTAACCCGTAGTGGCAAGGTCATTTCGGATTATGAGACGTCAATTGATGTTCGAAAGATTGGCCTGGAACGCTGGCTCTTCACGATGTCTCGTGAAAGCTCGTTGCTGTATGGCTTGATGTCTTTGGCAATTGCGATTGCAGCGGGCTGGGGTGCCTCTGCAATCTTCCGCGTGTTCCGCCTTTAACCGCGACCCACAAATGGCATCTTAGTCGCCATCACTGTCATGCTTTGAACATTTGCGCTCAATGGCAAACTTGCCATGTGAAATACAGCCTCAGCCGCATGACTGACATCCATCGTTTCCATATCAGGTTGGCTGGCTTTTAGGCCCGCAACGATTGCACTTTCGGCGTTCCCAATGTCGATCTGTCCACATGCGATGTCAAACGGACGCCCATCCAGCGATAGCGTTTTGGTCAAACCGGTAACTGCGTGTTTCGTAGTTGTATAACAAATCGAATTAGGCCGCGGAACATGTGCAGACAAAGAGCCATTGTTGATGATCCGCCCGCCTTGGGGCGATTGTTTGCGCATATGACCAAAGGCCAATTGCGCGGCAATAAACATCCCATTCAGGTTCACGTTCATCACTTCGCTCCATGCCGCCAACGGCACTTTGTCGATTGGTCCAGAAGGGCCAAACATACCTGCGTTGTTGAACAAGGCATCAAGTCGACCAAATCTGTCGATAAACGCATCAAAGGCTGCCTTCATCACGACCACGTCAGTCACATCACATGGTAAGGCATGTGCATGCTCAAATTCATTCGCGATCTCATCAAGTAACTCAGCCCGTCGCGCTATTAGTCCTACATGCCACCCAGCGTTTAAGAACACCTCAGCTGTTGCGCGTCCAATACCAGAACTGGCACCTGTGATAATGATGGACTTCATAGGAAGTCATCCTCTTCAGCTTCTGGTGCCAATGTCAACGTCGGTGCAGCGATCGCTTTTAGGTCATCTACCCGCAATGGCTCAGTTGGCTTGGACAACCGATTACGTACGACCCAGATTAGGCGTTCTTGAGCGCGTGTGATCGCCACATATGCGAGGCGTTTCCAAAGCGGTTGCCCTGCTTCAATCCGATTCATACGCGCCGCAACAAACAGATCGGGCGCAAAGACCTGCACAGTATCCCATTGACTGCCCTGTGCCTTGTGAATGGTCACTGCAGAACCGTGCAAGAACGTAGCCCCCATACGTGCCGCAAAAGGTATGAATGGCTCTTCTTCATCTGGCTTTTCGATTTTCACGATCGATGCGGCACTGATCTGGGGATCTTCGGCGCCCATCACATGAAGGCGTGAAAATCCAGGTTTGCGCCCTTCGCCCAAGTACACAACTTGCGCTCCTTTGATCAAGCCACGAGCCTCAAGGTCCAAACGTTTCTTGCGGTGTTTAAGTGGTAACTCGATGCCATCACAGATCAACGGCTCACCAGCAATCAATGCATCCTCTGGGGCACCGTAGACATTGCGAAAGGCGTTTAACAAGCGAATGCGAGTGGCATTGCGCCAAACCAAAACTGGGCTGCGTGCCATCAGATCGACTTCAACCCGCTGGCCCCATACCACGCGGTCATCCTTTTTGGAGATCTCTTCGATCATCTGCTCAAAATGGTGAAACTCTAGCGCAGGGTCGGCCAAAGCATGTGCTAGATCAAGGATCGGGTTGTCTGCGGTTTGACGGTGAACACGAGCCAAATTCATAACCTGTGGGGCCGGCAATTTTTCAAAAACCATCGCGCCAGACTGGTTGACCGGTGCAAGCTGTGCAGGATCACCAAACAAGATCAAAGTTGGAAATATCTCTTTGAGATCATTGAATTGGCGGTCATCTAACATCGAACTTTCGTCGATAAACCCGATATCAAGCGGCTCCTCGCGACGTTTCCAACCCGTGATAAAATCAGAACCACGCAAACCTGCCGCTGCCAAAGCACCCGGAATCGATTTGTTATTGAGGTAAAATGCGGCAGCACGGTCTAGTGCGACATCAGTGATTTCCAATCCCTCATTGATGTCAGGGCGTTCGCCATTGCCAGCCAGCCAATCCGCGATCCGCTCGTATTCTGGATCATAAACAGGTGTGTAAAGAATGCGGTGGATCGTCGTCGCAGGCACACCGCGAAGGCGCAGAACAGACGCCGCCTTATTGGTGGGTGCCAATATGGCAAGCGTGCGCTTGTTTTTGCTTTTCTTGGATTCAAAATCGCCAGAAACAATTTGAACCCCGGCAGCTTCAAGTGCCTTATAAAGCTCTGCCAACAAAAGCGTCTTACCCGAACCAGCCTTTCCTGTGATTGCCATCACTGAAGATGAATCGCCCTGCGGTGGCATGAGCAAATTATCATCAAGGTTTACGCCAGCGCCGCGCAGCATTTCAGTGACGCTGTCAAATGCGCTGGCTTGATCGTCGGAGAGGATAAGTTCGGTGGATGTCATGGCGTGACACTATAGAGAGCGCCCAATGGGTGCTAGCCCACCTTTGCTAGTTCTGCGCACTCTTTGAACCCAGTGCACGATCAAACCAAAGCCTTGAAATTTCGGACGAAAGACCGGCCTTTTGTGCCACTTGTGCTTTGGCTTCTGACGCGAAGTGCCAAAGTCCACCACTGATTTGGGCGCGTCCCTCGCCATCTCGGCCTAATACCTCTGGGGATGATCCAATTCGGCGATATATCCGCACCATATGTGCGTCAAAAACGCCGACGACGTGTTCAACGCCGAACCCTTCCATAATCTCTCCACCTGCAAGCATCAGCGCTGCTACAACTTTTGGATTTGCGGCCCGAGACAAACAAAATCGGGTGCATTCCCAGATCGTTGGACTGAAAATTGGGCCGCCCCCCAAAAGGTGAGGAAAATGGTCGTTCACCATAACCCGTCCCACAGTTGGCAAGAAGCGCATCGATCCCACATGCGTCCCATCCGCATTTTCCCAAATGACATAAAGTGGATTTAGGTCGTTGTATTCATCACGCTCAAAACCATGGGCATCCACGTTCACCTCCCAATTGAGACGTATTTTAAATTGATCAGCACGATCCCAAAACATTTCCGCTGCCAGTCTTTCATGTGCCTTCAATTTGTCCCTTAGATGTAACGCAACATATCACTTCCCCTTGTCCGTTTAATAAAATGAACAAAGGACTAACTTTTGGAGCGTTAATTTCCATTCATCTGGGCGTACGCAGTTCACGTGCCCACGCAACATCACACCACAATCAAGCCACGGCTAATTGCGCGTGCAACAGCATGTGTGCTGTTCATCGCTCCCAATTTGAAACGCGCACTTTCGACGTAAACCTGTACCGTATGCTCCGAAATTGTGAGGGTTTGGGCCACTTGCGCTCGGTTGTAACCAATCGCCAATAGCGTCACAGCATCAACTTCGCGTGGGGAAAGCGCCTTTGCATGTTCTAGGGTTCTATCTGGCTCTAGATCCAAAGCCTTGTAGTTATCAGCAACATGCTTAGCGTGTGCTCTTCGGTAAACGCTGCCCAGTCCGCGTTATTGCCAGAGTGGCTAACCGTAAATAATGCAAACTGGCCGTTTGGCCCTCGTATCAGAACAGAAAACCCTTGGTTCCCAACGCTGTAAAAAATCGCTTCTTTTTGAAAGGCTCGAGACGCTTTGCTAGACCAGTCCAATCGCTTCCAATTGACAGGATGAAAGCGTTGATAACAACCCGTGATCACGGGATCGACCCGCAAGTAATTTTGGTCCAAATACCGATGAACCCATTCGGCGGGGTACGTACCACAGCTGTATTGATCGCCCGCGCTGTCAACCCAGTGGCAAACCATGAGATCAACATTCATTTCATCGCGTAGTGCCTCAATCGCAACCTGAAGTCCTGCGTGCCCATCAGCTTGCTCTATTCCCCCCAATATGTGTTCCAACGCCGTGCTCGCCGTCATGTATGCGCCTATACTGTTTTTCCCTTAGTGCTGCGATTTCGGCCATGGCGACAATCGAGGTGTCATCTAGCTGTTCTGCAAGAGCCACCAATTCATTCGCTCGGGCAAACGTTTTCAGATCGGCAAGTACGTCCAAAATCCAGCCACTTCTCATTTAAGCTACACCTCTAGTTGGTTAATGAATGATTAAATCAAGCCTATCACGTCTACATTTTCCTCAAAATTCGCGCATGTCCCCTCCCCCAAAATGGGGAGTTCATGGAAAACAAGCCTTTGATTTGGTTCAAGCCCAGTCTCCAAATGCGAAACGCCCACGATCTCATTCGATTCGCAGGCGTCTAAATTTCTTCACGTTGTATTGAACTTAAAGTTGTGCGTCTCTTGCGTCTTCCAACGTCCGCAATCCAGTCTTTGGTGCCTGAACCAGGACCGACATATTCCCCGGCTTATGTTGGTTCTTCAGCATCTTCATATGCGCATCAGGCAGAGCATCCCATTCGAATACTTCGGACATACATGGGTCCAACCGTCGTTCGATCATCAACTGATTTGCCGCCGACGCTTGTTTTAAGTGGGCAAAGTGGCTTCCCTGCAGACGCTTTTGATGCATCCACATGTAACGCACATCAAAGGTTAGATTGAAGCCAGAGGTGCCCGCACAGATCACAACCATCCCACCTTTTTTACAGACGAATGTGGAAACAGGGAACGTCGCCTCGCCCGGGTGTTCAAATACCATATCAACGTTGTTGCCCTTACCCGTGATCTCCCAAATCGCCGCACCAAATTTGCGCGCTTCTTTAAACCAAGTCGCATAATCAGGGGTATTCACTGTGGGCATCTGCCCCCAGCAGTTAAAGTCTTTGCGATTAAGAACGCCTTTGGCCCCTAACCCCATAACGAAATCACGTTTGTCTTCATCGGAAATTACACCAATCGCATTGGCACCAGCGGTGTTGATCAGCTGAATCGCATAGGAACCAAGACCACCGGACGCACCCCAGACTAAAACGTTTTGGCCCGGCTTAAGGTCATGCGGATGGTGTCCGAACAACATCCGATAGGCCGTTGCCAAAGTTAAGGTATAGCAGGCGGATTCTTCCCACGTCAGATGCTTTGGACGCGGCATCAATTGTTGCGACTGCACACGCGTGAACTGTCCAAAGGACCCGTCTGGTGTTTCATATCCCCAGATGCGCTGACTGGTTGAAAACATCGGATCACCGCCATTGCAGTCTTCATCGTCACCATCATCTTGGTTACAATGGATGACAACTTCATCGCCAACCTTCCAACGCGTTACCTTGTCGCCAACGGCCCAAACGATACCCGATGCGTCAGAACCTGCGATGTGATATGGTTGTTTGTGCCCGTCAAAGGGGCTGATCGGCGTGCCCAATGCGGCCCAAACACCGTTATAATTCACGCCTGCCGCCATCACCAAAACAAGGACATCGTGACTGTCTAGGTTCGGAACATCCACAACTTCCTGCAGCATTGCAGTATCGGGATTGCCGTGGCGTTCTTTGCGGATTGCCCAAGCATACATTTGCTTAGGGACATAGCCCATTGGAGGAATTTCACCGACCTCATAAAGGTCTTTTTCAAGCGCTTCATATTGAGCAGCTCCAGTGTCTAAACCCATGATATTTCCCCTCGATGCATAACGAGTCACTACGCGGAATCGCGCTGCCACGCTCAGGAAATATAATTACAGAAGCAATAAAGCAACCCTGGAGGTTTAAATTTGGCAACTTTATTACTTCATTAATTTCATGTGACTTTTTCCACGTCCTCTTCGCCCTTATAATAATGGGCAATTGAGCTCGCATAAAATGTTAGGACGGGCCGATTGTTTGGCAATATGCGCCAAGCACCATTTTTAAGCTCGATGATCTCTCGCTCCGCCAATTGAGACAGCGCATGGTTGGCTACCGCAATTAATTCGTCTGCGGGAACAATAAAACTCTTTTCTGCGCTGGCAGATATTTCAGCGTCCAAAACTGTTTGTAAATTTGCGTCATCACAAACCAGGTCACCTGTCAACAAGGCGCGGGCCAACAACGGAACCACCACCATGGGCATAAGATCTTGGATTCGAGCCATTAGATCGGTAGCCAAACTTTCTGCATCGGGCGTCGTCTTGTAATCACGTAACGAAACAGGTTCCCCAAACGTCACTGCAGCAGTCCCGAATTGAAATTTCTTCCCACGAAACCGTTGCCAAGTGCGGTGCACAACAAACTTGAAGACAACGCTTACCTTACCACCAAACTTTCGGTCCCCACGTTCATTCGCAGCAATCAAAACACGGTCCTCAAGAACACGGTCATAGTTAATGGCAACAGGCACGAACATAACATCGCGCCCCTCGTTGGGATCAAACCCCTCAAGAATATAGGACAGCAATCCCATCTTTGGCGGCATAAGGCGTCCATTCAGACTTAGCCCACCCTCAGGAAACACCGCTTGAGTTACACCACCTTCAGTTGCCATCTGCACATATCGGGCAAGCACCCGACGATACAAAGCACCCCGTGCTTTGTGGCGAATAAAATATGCGCCCATTGATTTGATCAATCGGGTCAGCGGCCAAACACGGGCCCATTCCCCAACTGCGTAAGACAATGCAGAGGCGCGCGCGGCCAAATATGTTACCAAGACATAGTCCATGTTGCTACGGTGGTTCATGATAAAAATGACAGTCGCGTCTGGAGACAACTTAGCCAAACGTTCATCGTTTTGAGGACCAGTCCGTACGTCATAAAAGGTATTGCCCAACCAGCGTGCGATACGGATGGCAAATCCGAAATACGCAAGCGCGCTAAAACTTGGCACAATCTCACGTGCATATCGCCGTGCCTTTTCAAAGGCCACGTTTTCTGGCACGCCGTTGCGTTCTGCATAGTTCACAATCGCGCGGGTCACTTCAGGATCATAGATCAATCGCTGAATCATGTCATAGCGGCGCGCCAATTTGAACGGTTCAATCGGGCGCGTAAGGCGCGCATTCAACTTCTTAACAGCGCGTTCCAAACGGCGCCGAAAAAACCAACGCACCGAGGGCAACAAGAAGTGGCTAAGTGCTGTAACAGTTGCAAACAGCAAAATCAGGACAAAAAGCCAGAGGGGAATTTCAACAATCTGCGTCATTAGTAATATCCTTACAGTGCGCAAACCTAGCGTAAACCAAAATCAAATCTGGACACAGCAGTTGAACCAGATAGCGGCATTTTTGCTTTCCGCCTTATTGATACCTCCTTCAGCAAAGCGAATTGACACTTGTCTAAAATTACCATTAATAAGCAATACACGTAACTTTATTACCCGCGCAACGCTTCGACCACCAGTGAGGCCCGATGACCCAATCCGAAAAAGACCGCCCTTGGCTGATACGGACCTATGCAGGTCATTCAACGGCCAAAGCCTCGAACCTACTGTACCGTTCAAACCTAGAAAAAGGACAGACGGGCCTTTCTGTCGCTTTCGATCTACCAACCCAAACAGGCTATGACAGCGATCATATCTTATCGCGTGGTGAGGTTGGCAAGGTTGGTGTGCCCGTTTCTCACCTTGACGATATGCGTGCATTGTTTGATGAAATTCCTTTAGAAAAAATGAATACGTCGATGACCATCAACGCAACGGCCCCTTGGTTGTTGTCGCTGTACATCGCTGTTGCCGAAGAACAGGGTGCTGACATTGCGGCGCTGCAAGGTACTGTTCAAAACGATCTGATCAAAGAATACCTGTCGCGCGGCACCTATATTTGTCCACCCAAACCATCGTTGAAGATGATCGCGGATGTTGCCGAATATTGCTATACGAATGTTCCCAAATGGAACCCGATGAACGTCTGTTCCTATCACTTGCAAGAGGCCGGCGCGACGCCAGAGCAAGAGCTGTCCTTTGCCCTTGCCACCGCCACTGCCGTTTTAGATGAGTTACGACCCCGCGTTGATCCTGCTGATTTTCCCGCCCTTTTGGGCCGCATTTCTTTCTTTGTGAACGCAGGTATTCGGTTTGTGACAGAGATGTGCAAAATGCGCGCTTTCGTCGATCTATGGGATGAAATTTGTGAGACGCGGTACGGTGTAACAGACGCCAAATATCGCCGCTTTCGTTACGGCGTTCAGGTGAATTCCCTTGGCCTGACCGAACAACAACCAGAAAACAATGTTTACCGAATCTTGATCGAAATGCTGGCAGTGACCCTGTCCAAAAAGGCCCGTGCCCGTGCGGTTCAATTGCCAGCATGGAATGAAGCCCTTGGCCTGCCCCGTCCTTGGGATCAACAATGGTCCATGCGCATGCAACAGATCATGGCGTTTGAAACAGACCTTTTAGAATTTGACGACTTGTTTGACGGCAACCCTGCGGTAGATCGCAAAGTTGAAGAACTGAAAGAAGGTGCCCGCGCCGAACTGGCGAATTTGGATGCCATGGGCGGCGCGATTGAAGCAATTGATTATATGAAATCCGCCCTTGTGCAGTCCAATGCTGACCGCCTCAACCGCATTGAAGCGGGGGAAACTGTCGTTGTCGGCGTGAACAAATACACCAGTACAGAACCCTCTCCGTTGATGACCGCAGACGGCGGCATCATGGTGGTTGATCCCGCCGTGGAGCAGGCCCAAATTGACAGTCTGAATGCATGGCGCGCCAACCGCGATCAGGCCGCTGTGGACGCCGCCCTTGCAGATCTTCGTGCAGCGGCATCCGAGGGGCGCAATGTGATGCCACCCTCAATCTCGGCGGCAAAAGCGGGTGCAACGACAGGTGAATGGGCCGCGCAAATGCGCGACGTACACGGCGAATACCGTGGGCCAACTGGTGTTGCTGCTGGCCAATCCAACAAGACCGAAGGCCTTGAATACCTGCGTGAATCTGTAAACGCGGTTAGTGATCGGTTGGGGCGTCGATTGAAATTTTTGGTTGGTAAACCCGGCTTAGATGGTCATTCGAACGGTGCAGAACAAATCGCGGTGCGTGCCCGCGATTGTGGGATGGATATTGCCTATGAAGGGATCCGCCTAACACCCGAACAACTGGTCGCCGCTGCGCTTGAGGATCAAGCGCATGTTGTCGGCCTATCAATCCTGTCAGGCAGTCACATTCCCTTGGTCGAGGATCTGATTGAACGGATGCGCGACGCGGGGCTTAGTGACATTCCAGTTATCGTCGGTGGCATCATCCCTGATGACGATGCTGAACGATTGCGGGCCATGGGTGTTGCACGGGTTTATACGCCTAAAGACTTTGAGTTGAACACAATTATGGCAGACATTGTCACCCTCGCTGATCCCGTGACTTAGCAACAAACGTGGCATTTGCATCTTGGTCGATATGAAGTCAAAGTTGGCTCAACATTCATACTCGAGAAAGAGAATTCCATGACCGTACACATCGGCGCAAAGCCAGGCCAAATCGCTGAAACTGTTTTAATGCCGGGTGATCCATACCGCGCAAAATGGGCAGCGGAAACGTTTCTGAAAGACGTTGAACTGGTCAATGAAGTGCGCGGCATGTTGGGGTTCACCGGCACATGGAACAGCCACCGTGTTACCATCCAAGGGTCAGGTATGGGGATGCCATCCTTGTCGATCTACGCCAATGAATTAATTAATGAATACAACGCACAAACCCTAATCCGTATTGGCAGCTGCGGTGGTATGCAGCCACAAGTTGGCATTCGTGACGTGATCATTGCCATGACAGCAAGCACCCTAAACTCTCCCTCTTCTGGCATTTTCAAAGAGTTCAATTACGCGCCATGCGCTGATTATGGGCTACTCGCAGCTGCGGTAAAATCTGCGGAAACCAAGGGCTGTAAGACCCACGTAGGTGGCATTTATTCTTCTGACGTATTCTATGATGAACGTCCTGATTTAAACGAACAAATGACGCGCCACGGCATCTTGGGTGTCGAGATGGAAGCGGCCGAACTTTACACGCTTGCCGCCCGTTATGGGCGTCGCGCATTGGCGGTTTTAACCGTTAGTGACCACCTGCAAACAGGTGAAGCGTTGCCAGCGAAAGACCGCGAACGCAGCTTTGGCGAAATGGTAGAGATTGCCCTAGAAGCTGCATTTGCCTGAACACATTTAGCCAACCAAAAAACAGTGAAACCGAACGTCGGTATCGTGTCGGTATTGCGTAGGTGCGCAATACCGATTCAGCTACAAACCGTGACAGCGATTGTACCCATTCACGGCAGGCGTTTTCCAATCATCAAGCGCCCCATCCACAGGTTTGAAAACCTCGATCAAAAGTGGGTGGCACTGGGCTGTATCCGAGGAATGTTCGTCAGAGCAATCGCCCCCCGGACAGGCCGACAAGCAGCCCAGCAAATCAATTTCTGCGAAGAACTCCAAGTAGTCGCCGGGGCGCACAGGGCTGCCTTTCATAAAGTACTGACCTGTGTCACGGGTAAAGCCTGTGCACATGAAAACGTTAAGCACGTCATGAACATAGCCCTCGGCTTCTTGCGCAGTAATGCCAAGGTGATCACCCATCGCGCGCGACAGGTTGGAGTGGCAGCAATGGTGATACTGACCACCAGCGAGCAGGTTGTGCGTATAGGGATCGCAGCGCGTGCCGATCACGTCATGCACAGAACCGCCAAATTCATCGATGCCATACCAACCCAGCGTGTCGTGGGTGATCGTCGCCATAGGGCGCAACTGTGGAAAGCTGGACCACATTTGTTGGCCTGTGGTGATGTGTGTGCCGTGCAAAGCGCGTGTTTTGCCCGTGTAGAATTTTTCGCTAAGATCATTGGCATTCCACAGGTTCAGATCGCCAACTTGGGACCCTTCAACAGATGAGATGCGAAAGAAATGGCCCACTGGCACATTGAACACTGCAGCGTCGCGGGCTGGGGCCAAAACCTCGTCAACCTTGGTCAGGTTCTGACGGGCTGCTTCGTAAACCGACATGTTCGGCGCAGGTAGCGTTTCAACTGGATAACAAATGACAGGCTTCACGGCTCGGCGGGCTGCGGCGTCTTTTGGTTGGGTCATTTGGGCCTCACAATTTGGGTGTTTTTAGTTTTGATCTGCAATCATTGGGTGGACCTTTGGTCGATGTAAAGGCCTCTGCCCCGCAGGCTACACAATTGTACTTGCGAAGTGCCCCACGATCTCCCGTTGCGTCTGCGCGCTATCGGCATCCACGCGTTGGCGCATTGCGCCACGCAAAGAACATCACAAAGCCAAAGGCAATCAGCAAGACTAGGATTTGCATAATGGGGCCCTCATGATGCTTAGATATAAAAATGGCCCACCAGAGAAGGGCAGGCCATTTCAGATAAGCGATAGCTCAAGATCAGACGCGGCGTTCGACCATCATCTTTTTGATGTTCGAAATTGCCTCTGCAGGGTTCAAACCTTTAGGGCATGTTTTCGCGCAGTTCATGATCGTGTGACAGCGATACAATTTGAACGGATCTTCAAGTTCGTCCAAACGTTCACCTGTTGCTTCATCACGTGAGTCAATGATCCAGCGATAGGCGTGCAACAAAGCTGCTGGGCCTAGGTACCGATCGCCGTTCCACCAATAGCTTGGGCAGCTGGTTGAACAGCATGCGCACATAACGCATTCATACAGGCCATCCAACTTCTTGCGATCGTCAATTGACTGACGCCATTCTTTCGCAGGACGGTTGGTTTTGGTTTCCAACCAAGGCATCACTGATGCGTGCTGTGCGTAGAAGTGTGTGAGGTCTGGGATCAAATCCTTGACCACAGGCATGTGCGGCAAAGGATAAACGCGGACGTCGCCTTTGACTTCGTCCATACCATAGATACAGGCCAACGTGTTGATGCCGTCGATGTTCATCGCACAGGATCCGCAAATTCCTTCGCGGCAAGAACGGCGGAAGGTCAATGTTGGGTCGATTTCATTCTTGATCTTGATCAAAGCATCCAAAATCATTGGGCCGCAATCGTCCAAGTCGACCCAGTATGTATCGAGCTGTGGGTTTTTGCCGTCATCTGGGTTCCAGCGATAGATGCTGAATTTACGCAGGTTTGTTGCGCCCTCAGGTTTTGGCCACGTTTTGCCCGTTGTCATACGCGAGTTTTTCGGGAGCGTTAGTTCTACCATTTGGTATCTCCTTTATCCGGCCAAGGCCGCAAGGCTGGCTTTGCCTGCACATTGTTGCGTTGCAGGGCGGCCTAGAATGTCACTGATCAAGGCCACTGTTGTGTCATTGGCACCAACTACGGCCGCTTTGGCGAATTGGCGGATTTCGATGCCTGATGCATTGTCGATGATGCAGTCTGTTAAGGGTGTTACCACAGCTTTTGGCACCAGCGGGAAGCGGGTTGTAAGCGTTTCCGCTACGGCCGCTTTGGCGCTGCGACGGGCGACTTCGTCGACCGCCTTGGTGGCTTCAGTGCAGCCCACGAGGGCCGCAACAAAACCAAGTGCCGCAAATGTGACGCGCAAACCCATTAGAAGTTACGCACTTTTGGCGCGATGCGCTTAAGGTCGATGCCGCCCTCGTCTTCGGTCGTCAACGGATTAAGGTGCACACCGCGGTAGCTGAGTGTCGCCTCGTTCTTGTTGTTGAAGGTCGCAAGAGAGTGGACACGCCATTTGTCGTCATCACGATCAGGGAAGTCCTCGTGGGCGTGTGCCCCGCGGCTTTCTTGGCGTGCTTCTGCACCAGTGATCGTGGCCACAGCGTTTGGCAACAAGTTGGCCAATTCAAGCGTTTCCATCAGGTCGCTGTTCCAAACCAATGAGCGGTCAGTGACGCTGATGTCGGACCATTTGGCCGCAACTTCATCCATCTTCGCCTTACCCTCAGCCAATGTGTCGCTTGCGCGGAACACGGCTGCGTCTTTTTGCATGGTTTGTTGCATTTCAAGGCGCAGCTCGGCTGTTGGGATAGATCCCTTAGCGTGGCGTGTTGCGTCAAAACGTTCAAACGCAGCATCAACAGATTTTTGATTCGGCGTTGGCACTGCGCTATCTGGATCAATGATCTTGCCAGCGCGGATCGCAGCGGCGCGACCAAATACAACCAAGTCGATGAGTGAGTTAGAGCCAAGACGGTTCGCACCGTGTACAGATGCACACCCTGCTTCGCCCACAGCCATAAGGCCTGGAGACACCGCGTCTGGTGTTTCAGCAGTTGGGTTCAGAACTTCACCCCAATAGTTGGTTGGAATGCCACCCATGTTATAATGCACGGTTGGCAGAACTGGGATTGGCTCTTTGGTCAGGTCAACGCCTGCAAAGACGCGTGCGGACTCTGAAATGCCCGGTAGGCGCAGATCCAGCGTTTCTTTTGGCAGGTGGTTAAGGTTCAGGTGGATGTGATCCCCACTGGCCCCAACGCCACGACCTTCACGAATTTCCATCGTCATACAGCGTGATACGTAATCGCGCGGTGCGAGGTCTTTATACTGGGGCGCATAACGTTCCATGAAACGCTCACCTTCAGAGTTGGTGAGATAGCCGCCTTCGCCGCGTGCCCCCTCGGTGATCAAGCAGCCTGCGCCATAGATACCGGTTGGGTGGAACTGAACGAATTCCATGTCTTGGAGTGGCAAGCCAGCGCGTGCCACCATGCCGCCACCGTCACCTGTGCAGGTGTGGGCAGATGTGGCTGAGAAATATGCACGGCCATAGCCGCCTGTCGCCAGCACAACCATTTTAGCTGAGAACAGGTGCATCGTGCCGTCATCCAATTTCCAGCACAAAACTCCTTGGCAGGTGCCGTCTTCGGACATGATTAAGTCAATCGCGAAGTACTCGATGTAGAATTCAGCATTGTTCTTTAGAGACTGACCATAAAGCGTGTGCAGGATGGCGTGGCCTGTACGGTCAGCCGCGGCGCATGTGCGCTGGACTGCTGGGCCTTCGCCGAATTCAGTTGTGTGACCACCGAATGGACGCTGATAAATCTTGCCTTCTTCGGTGCGAGAGAACGGAACACCGTAGTGCTCTAGCTCGTAAACCGCCTTCGGGGCTTCGCGAGCAAGGTATTCCATCGCATCCGTATCACCCAACCAGTCAGAACCTTTGACGGTGTCATACATGTGCCACTGCCAGTTGTCAGGACCCATGTTAGATAGGGATGCCGCGATGCCGCCTTGGGCCGCAACAGTGTGAGAACGTGTAGGGAAAACTTTGGTTACGCAAGCCGTGCGCAAACCTTGTTCTGCCATGCCCAGTGTCGCGCGCAAACCTGCGCCACCGGCACCAACAACAACCACGTCATATTCGTGGGTTTCGTATTCATAAGCAGCCATTTTCAGGTCTCCCTTAATCGATTAAAGCGCGATGCGTGCGATGGCGAATAGGCCCGTCGCAGCAGCAGCATAAGAAAGGCAGATCACGAAAATGATCGCCACTTTTTGGGAGGTCCCGTGCACGTAGTCTTCAATCATGGTCTGTGCGCCATTCTTGAAGTGCATGAAGGTAACACCAATGGTCAGAGCCGCCACAATCGCTGAGAACGGACGGGCAAAGTAGGCCAGCACGTTTTCATGTGTTTCACCCAGCATTGGGCCGAATGTGAAAACAAACAACGGGATTAGCAAAAGCAAAGCCACAGAGCTGACTTTCATAAGCCAGAAATGTTCTGTACCTGTTTTGGCGGAACCCATTCCAGTGGCACGTTTACGGTCGGTCAAATAAGACATTATATTCTCCTCAGACCAAAATGATTGTAATGATGGTCAAGACAACTGATCCGATGATCACAGCCCAACCCATTTTTTCAGCCGTTGGGATATCAAAGCCGATGCCGTTGTCCCAGATCAGGTGACGTACACCTGCGAGTGTGTGGTACCAAAGGCCCAAAACCGAGAAGGTCATGACAAGATCACCAAACCAGCTGGTTAGAAATCCGTTCGCTACAGCGTAAGCTTCGGGCGAAGTTGCCGCGGCCAAGAACCACCAGACAATCAGCAATGCAGAAATCAGCATCGCGTTGCCAGTAATCCGCGTCAGGATAGACGTCATGGATGTAAGCTGTGGGCGGTAGATAGTCAGGTGGGGTGAGAGTGGGCGATTGCCCCGGTTCACGTCGGCCATTGTTGATGTCCTTTTTCAGTCTCTACCATGTTCTAGCGCTTTTTACGCCGGTGTCACCTAGGCAGAGGTTAATTTTCCAAAGCATAAAACATATCTTTTGCACTTATTTTCATCTTTTGAGTGCTTTGTGATCACAGCTCGCAGTACTGTGATCACATTTTAAGTAGAGGTATTTTCCAACCTGCTAGCCACTCAAAAAAACCACACCACTCTGGAAGCGACAGATAACGCAGCCATTCCGCATTTTCTGTGCACATGACAACGCGCACCTAGTCGGGATTGTAAAACACGTTAGGTCCATCACACTCTTCAACGGCAACAGTCAGCGTTTCTGTGCCCCCGTCATAGGCAATACTTTGTGCAGGCGCGTTTTTAGAAAGTACCTCAAACGCAGCACCCCAACTGGCTTTGGCCGCGTCGAACTCAGTTTCACACCAAGACATGCGATCTTTGGGAACACCCAGATCTTCACCAATATGGGCACGAGCCGCCATATCGGCACCCCCAAACAAGCACGCCAAGTTATGATAGCGTTACAAATCTGGGCCGTGGGTACCTGCCCAATAGGGTTCACCCGTCACTTCAGCCAACGCTAAAAACATGTCAGCCGCAGCATAGGTAATCTCAGTCGCCGCCTCTTCTTTATAAAGTGGGTCAATCAAAACCACAGAGGCTACTTCGCCGCATCTTCCTCTTGCCCAAGGACGGCTGCTCAAGCTGATCGATCATAGCATGGCCAATCTCGTGGTATAGGGTCGCAAGCAAGTTATCTTGGACAAATTGATCAGAGCTTGGCTCTCCGGAATAGTCGGACACGCGCGGGGATGGGCCGGAAAAATACTTTACCGCCCCAATTAAAACAACGCCTACGACGGCTACGCCAATCAAAATCTTCTCCATCAAAATGACCTGCTGTTCATCCCACGTGGGGGACCAATACCTAATTAAATTGGGATCAAAACCCAGTAGTCGAGATCCAAAAGAACCTCAGGAAGGTATTTGCCATCATCAGAGCGTAAATCAAATGGCGCACCGCCTTTGGTTGCCACAAGACGCAAGCGCAATGCACCAACACCAGGTGCATCTGTCTCGGCTTTATCCAGAACCTCGGACCATGCCCGAATTGTATCACCAGCCAAACATGGGTTTGCATGCGCCCCACTATTCAGCCCCACCACAATCTGAGCATTCGCAAGACCGTTAAAAGACAGCGCACGCGCCATCGAAATAACATGGCCACCATAAATTAGGCGCGACCCATCTGGGCGTGCAGAGGTGTCAAAGTGGACCTTGGCCGTGTTTTGCCAAAGCCGCGTGGCTATCATGTGTTCGGCTTCTTCCACGGTGACACCATCAACGTGGTCAATCTTTTCGCCGATTTCATAGTCACACCAACGGTGCGGTTCCCCAGCCAACGTGAAATCATAATTCGTGAAATCAAGGCCTTTGGGGATCGCCAACTGATCAGCCGTTAGCGCCTTGGGTAGATCAGGGACAACGGTCACGGTTGCAGGTGCATCCAAATCCTTTTTGCGCACCATGACCCAACGCACGTATTCTAACACCGTTTCATCATGTTGGTTCAGCCCAGTCGTGCGCACATAAACAACGCCAGTCTTGCCGTTTGAATTTTGTTTGACACCGATTACCTCTGAGCGCGCTCGCAGGGTATCCCCCGGCCAAACTGGCAACAGCCAGCGCCCTTGGGCATACCCAAGGTTAGCAACTGCGTTGAGCGAAACGTCAGGGACCGTTTTGCCAAATACGATGTGAAACGCGATCATGTCGTCCAGTGGACTAAATGGGAGTCCGCAATCTTGGGCGAATTGGTCAGACGAATACAGGGCATGACGCGCGGGATAGAGCATGTGGTAAAGCGCCCGTTCCCCCATATTCATCGTCCGAGGGACCGCATGATCAATCACTTGACCAACGGCGTAATCCTCAAAAAAGCGCCCTGTATTCGTCTTAACCATTAGTGTTGACCCAATTTGGTTTCAGGCGTGTATGTGCCTTCAACTTCTTTCACCACGGATTGCCCGCACCGCATAATCCCTGTTGCGTGGTCCCATGTTTGGGTTGGAGAGCCGTATAGTTCCCACCCCTTATTCATGGCATCCGTAACCTTGTGGCAAAAGGCTGATGTGTCTTCTTCAGACAGAAAACGATAAAGTTTCATAAGTGTTTCTTACCCGAATGGATTGACGCCCAACGCGATGTGAATGGCGACCGCGATAGTGAAAGTGACCAATGTGATGACAACCAGTAGAATATCTTTTGACTTGTTACCTGGTTCTGGACGGACCCAATTTGGCTCAGCCTTATTGATCAAAATGACCGACCCAACAGCCCAAGCGAGCATACCACCAAATAGGATGATCGCGGCCAAGTCACCGTTTATCAATAGGTGGGCAATAGCCCAAATTTTAACTGAGATCAGCATCGGGTGACGCAAGTATCCGCGCAAACGTCCCGTTGTTGCCGACATGCCAAAGACGAAGAACGCGGCCAACATCAGCACGTGAGTGATGTGCTGCATTGCACTTGGTGGGTTCCAAACAGCGATGAAATCAGCGCTGCGGTATCCAATGATCATTAGGACAATCGCCAACACGCTTGCGCCTGCAACGATCCCTTTGCCCTTATCGCCCACCTTGGCGCGGTGATCGGGTGCCAGACGTTTCCAGTAATGTGCACCTGTCCATAGAATTAGGCCGAAAATGATTAGTAGCATTGTGTTACTCCGTGGCTAGGGCTGCGATTACATCTACCCTTGCCAGAATATCACGTGCGGTTGCAACATGAAGGTTTTCCACAATTTTCCCATCTACCACGGCAACGCCCTGCCCTGCGGCCTCTGCCGCTTGGAATGCATCGATCTGGCGTTGGGCCAATTCCACCTCTTCTTCCGTTGGTGAAAATGCAGCATTGGTGACGTCGACCTGTGCGGGATGGATCAAGGTTTTGCCGTCAAAGCCCATATCGCGGCCCTGCTCACATTCGACTTTCAGCCCCTCATCATCCTTGAAGGCATTATACACACCGTCAACAATCGCCAACCCATGCGCTTTTGCAGCCAACAGGCACAAACCCAAGCTGGTCTGAAGCGGCAGACGATCTGTGCGGTGTCGGGTTTGCAAGTCTTTGGCTAAATCATTGGTGCCCATAACCATGCCTTGCAGCTGCGGATGACTAGCAATGGAGGCCGCGTTCAGCATCCCCAAAGGCGTTTCCATCATGGCCCAAAGTGGAATATTACCTGTGATTTGTGCCAAAGCATCCAAGTCCGCTAAGGCACTTACTTTTGGCAATAAAATCGCATCCGCGCCCATCGAAACAACGGCCTTTGCGTCATCAAGCCCCCAAGGCGTGTCAAAGGCATTGATGCGGACAATCTTGATCCGCGCGCCGTAACCACCTGCATTCAACGCTTCGGCCAATGTGGACCGCGATGCAATTTTTTCATCAACAGATACCGCGTCTTCCAGATCAAAAATGATCGCATCCACCTCTAACCCACGTGCCTTATCAAGAGCACGCGGCTTAGATGCTGGAATATACAATATTGATCGCAAAGGGCGTGAGGCGGACATGTTGGCATCTTTCACTGAGTCATAAAGTTGCACACAAAAGGCCATTTTCGCACGAAACATTCAAGCTGAATTCTCGACTGATCCAAAAAATGAACCGAATTTGACCTACCGAACGTTTAGTTAACCAATGATTCAGCGTTTTACGTGCAATTTCAACTCAACAAAAATTATCAACTCAAATCTTATTGGCTGCCCAACTCAAGTAGCCAGCACCTCTGCGAGAAGGTAAAATCAAAATGAACCGCGAAATGAAAATGTTGCACATGTCAGCCCTCATGATGGCGAAGGGCCTTTTAATCGCAACCACAACACATGCATGCACCCAACAGATGCTCAACTGCGGACCACGGCCCCAAGTGGTCGAACGACTGACAACAAACTATGGTGAAACGCGCCAATCAATTGGCCTAGGTGCCAACAATTCCCTAATCGAAGTTTACGCGTCCCACAGCACAGGGACTTGGACCATCACAATGACCCGCGCAGACGAATTGACCTGCTTAATCGCATCGGGACAATCCTATGAAACATTGGTTGAAGCTCTGCCCGGTTCAGACAGCGAAGCCTAGGTCAGTCCATCAAAGATCAACTTGATCCCAGTGATCATTAAGATCACGTAGGTGAACGCAAAGAAGATGCGCTCTGGGACCAAATGATGCGCGCGCACCCCAATCCATGTCCCAAGCAACGCAAACGGGGCCAAGGCAAGATTGGCCAGACCTGTTTCCAGCGTGAACATTCCTAGAAATGCATAGGGAATGAACTTGGCGATGTTGATCGCCCAAAAGACAACAACCGTACAAGCCTGATATTCTGTCTTATTGACTCCGCGCGACAGTAGGTAAACGGCTGCAGGGGGTCCACCGGCATGACTGACGAAACTGGTAAACCCAGCCGCAAACCCTGCCAGTCCTCCTTGCCAATCTGGGGCATCCCCCGCCGAGATATTGACCCACCCCCTTGAGGTGAGTTGCGTCCAGATGACAAAGGCCACGGAAATAAACCCGATCAACACCCGAAACACATCATCATTCACAATGGTGAACAGACCAGCACCCAGCGCAACACCAGGTATTCCTCCCAAAATCAGCAATCGCGACTCATGCCAGCGCCATTTGCCCCAGTAAGGTCGAAGGCTGGCCACATCCATTAGCATCAATAATGGCAACATGACTCCAAGGGCCAAACCGGGCGGCAATGTCAGGGCAAGAATCGAAGCCGCCACAAAAGCAGCACCAGACCCAAACCCCCCCTTGGATATACCTGCAAAAACAACCGCAGGTGCCGCAATCATGAAAAAGCTTAGGTCTAACTCAAGCAATGCTACCACCTCAAAAACCCACAGATCACCAGTGTTTAGCGCACTAAGAGGGGGCATAACATACCCCTGTAGTGGTTAGGAAGAATTCTAGCACCCTTGCGTCAGACCCAAAAGCGCACTAAGGACAGCGCAAAATCCAACCCAAATCGGAGAGTATAACATGGCCAGACCTAAGATTGCGCTTATCGGCGCAGGTCAAATCGGCGGTACCCTTGCACACCTTGCAGCGATCAAAGAACTAGGTGACGTCGTAATGTTCGACATCGCACCTGGCACGCCAGAAGGCAAAGCTTTGGATATCGCAGAATCTGGCCCATCTGAGGGTTTTGACGCGAAGATGTCAGGTACTCAGTCTTACGCAGATATCGCAGGCGCAGACGTTTGCATCGTAACAGCTGGCGTGCCACGCAAGCCAGGCATGAGCCGTGATGACCTTCTGGGCATCAACCTCAAAGTAATGAAGTCTGTTGGCGAAGGCATCCGTGACCACGCTCCAAACGCATTCGTTATCTGTATCACAAACCCGCTTGATGCGATGGTTTGGGCATTGCGCGAATTCTCTGGCCTGCCACACGAAAAAGTATGCGGCATGGCTGGTATTCTTGATTCCGCACGCTTCCGCCACTTCTTGGCTGAAGAGTTCGAAGTCTCAATGCGCGATGTCACTGCATTCGTTCTTGGCGGCCACGGCGACACAATGGTGCCGCTAGAGCGTTATTCAACAGTTGCAGGCATTCCATTGCCAGACATGGTCAAAATGGGCTGGACGACACAGGACAAACTGGATGCTATCATCCAGCGTACTCGTGACGGCGGTGCAGAAATCGTTGGTTTGTTGAAAACTGGTTCCGCGTTCTACGCACCAGCAACATCAGCAATCGAAATGGCTGAAGCTTACCTGAAAGACCAAAAGCGCGTTCTGCCATGTGCAGCATACGTTGATGGCGCTTTGGGCCTTAAAGGTATGTATGTTGGTGTTCCAACAGTCATCGGTAAAGGCGGCATCGAGAAAGTCGTAAACATCCAGATGAACAAAGATGAGCAAGCCATGTTCGACGCATCCGTTGCTGCTGTCAAAGGCTTGGTCGATGCATGTAAAGCGATCGACCCTTCATTGGCATAAGCCGATAAAGACAAGTTCTAAGATAAAAAGGCCACGCATGTTAATTGCGTGGCATTTTCTACTTTATGTCTGAGACAACGCCGCTAAGACTTAAAATTGCCCATAGAGTTGTTTTTCAGAGTGAGCCGTCATAAAAAGCTACGCCTTTTGGCGACATTTGATTTTTGTGATCACACGATTTGCAAGTGTGATCACAAAAACTGAAAATCTTAGGGAAATTGCGCTAAAACCCTCTTTTTTCGTTTACGGCCCCTCCATAGATCAAGGTAT
>Ga0307998_1000507_pt1 | contig 21907 bp, 8 predicted proteins | sample Davwhametageno37_FD_203147 | JGI IMG/M metagenome (GOLD analysis project Ga0307998, IMG submission 203147) | Marine microbial communities from Davis Island wharf, Antarctic Ocean - #37 | ecosystem: Environmental > Aquatic > Marine > Unclassified | place: Antarctic Ocean: Davis Island wharf... | reverse complement strand
ATTCAATGTTATCGCCCGGTTGTGGCAATCTAGTTAGATTCTTAAGGATAATACGTAATCCTGTTTGGAATATATCTGCGTAGCCGCTGCCATTAATAGCAATTGATGTAGAAGTTGTACTGTATCCTGAACCGTAATTTGTAAATGTCGGTGCACCTAATACGCCATTGCCTGTACGCACTTCAGTAATTGCGTCTTTAGAATTGTTTGGATCTTTAAGAAGTAAGGTAGGCAAAGTAGTATATCCTGATCCGCTAGCTAACATATTAAAGCCAGTTAACTTAGTAGCTGTAATCGACGCTGTTGATTGCGCTTGTGCTCCAGTTGATATCTTATGTGCAATGCCATCAGTTGAAAGCGTTAAGAACCACCCTCGTTTAGTAGTAGCGTCGAAGCTAAATCCTAAACCAGTATAAGCCGATATGTCCCCTGGTACAACTTTCCAATCTAGACCGTCATTTGACTGACAGCAAACTCCTGTTAACGTATTCAATAATAAAAATACTCCATTGCCGTATTCAAGTATTTCACCCTGTACTGCTAAATTGGAGTTATACCAAGTTACTCCATCAAAGCTATATACTGCTGATCTTAAATCACTTGATACTGCAACAAATCTTCCGTTACCAAATTTAATTTGGCGCCAGTTATTAATTGTTGAATCGCCTGATGTATCTACAGTTCCTTCTGTCCAAGTTGCGCCGTTATTATTACTATACTTAATTGCGTGAGACGAACCGGCTATTGCAACAAATGTTCCGGCACCTGCTGCTAAATCAACCCACTCATCGTTATCTATAGTTTGATCAACTTCGGTCCAAGTATTACCATTGTTCACCGAATATGCTGATTTGCTTGACGTGCCTACTGCAACAAATATACCGTTAGTGTACGCTACTGAAGTATAAACTTCACCGGTGCCTAATGTCGGCAATTCTGCACTTAACCAAGTTTGGCCTTCTGAAACAGAGTATAATACATTACCGGTTCTGGATATAAGTACCCAGGTGTTATTTCCATAAACTAAATCTACCCAGCCGCCGTTATACGTAGGGTTATTAATTAATGAGCCAGGGTTATCTGGATCTTCAATTTGTACAACAGTGTCACCTATTTTTGGTAACGTAATAGTTACATTCCAAGCTAAGTAATCTGATGTAGAATATGCTTGATCACCTGATTCGGGTATTGCTATTGGATAGAATCCATTTGAAGCAATTACTTTAAATAGCTCAGCTGATGCAAGAGTTGTCATTACTGTCTGCGTAAATGGTGGTGGAGAATATTTAACTCTTGGTGAAATCGTATACACAGTTGTTGAATCAAACACTCCAACTAATGGAGTACCTGGATTAATGTGGTCCCATCCTACTGCTCCAATTTGCATTGATCCAACGTCTTGTATCAGCTGTACTGGAGTACCGCTAGCTAACGTTGTTTCAATTGTCATTTCTTTAATAACAGGTGCTCCTGTTGGTAGCGATATACTTGTTATTTGAGTAGCTCCACCTGCTCCACCCGGAGCAGTTTGTACTGTAGGTGCTTGTATAATTACGCCGCCGGCCGGTGTTTCTGACCATTGACTTCCGCCAGTTAGTGTAACTGTTAGTGCTCCGTACGTAGTATCTGTCATTGTAAATGCAGCTAATGTTGAATCTTCACCTAGTGTACCTAATGCAGTAAGAAGTGCTGCACCTGGCGAAGTGTCAAGGCCAATATTTAGTGTGTTTCCGACCCACGTTGTATCAACTGTCCAGTTACCTGATGATGTATATACATCTGCAGGAGTTGTTTCAATTTTCTCAAGAACATAGTATGTTGTGCCTAGGGCAATTCCGCCAAATGTTTCAGTATAGAATGAAGCTCCCATAGTTGCTCCACCGCCTGCTGAAACTGTTGCTTTAGCACCAGGTGTTTGCGTAACCATTGTACCAGTAGCGTCTGTAACAGCAACAGTGTTTGCAAGTGTTCTAACAATAATATTACCAACTGCTGTTAGTAACGGAACTGCTGAACCTGCTGCTGTTTCACTAATAGTAAATGTTGTTGCATCGTTAACAACTTGAATATAATAAACTTTATCGTTTTCAATGCTGCCAAAAGTTGTACCTGTTAAGATAATAGGTGTTCCTGGAATAAATCCAGCAGTACTAGTAACTGTAATCAAGTTAGTCGTTGCTTGAGATGCAGTAGCAGCAGTTGTTATTACAGTGTCTGATAATGTAAATGTAGTACCGTCTAATAAAGTATTAATCCAATACTGTGTTTTTTCAGCTAATCCGCCAATAACGCCTGATCTAAAAGTAATAGGGTTTAATGGAATTAATGTAGATGTATCAGCAATAGTTAAACTATTAGTAGAAGAAATTGTTTCAGTTGTGTCAAAAGTTAATCTATTTGCTGATATTGAAAAACGGTTTGCATCATATATGTCATGAATAAAATAAGTTTGGCCTAGAACAACTTCACCTAAACTTGTACCAGTAAATTGTACAGGTAGTCCAACACTCATGTCTGCTGTGCTTGTGCCATACAAGTAACTTGTGTTAGACGGAAAGTTTAATGTAAATTGTGCATACTCAGTTGTTAAAACAATCGGAGCGCCTGCCGGGTCTTCAATATTAACATTTGACAATGGCCAAACGCCACCACCTAATGATGTTGACACTTGAATTGACGTATCGTCAATAACATTAATAATAAAATATTCAAATCCTACAGCTACGCCGCCAAATGGTGTACCAGTAAAGTTAATTTTTTGACCAACTTTTAATTGCGCAGTACTAGTTACGTACATATAGTTGTTTAAATCTCCTAAACACCCAAGTACTTGTGTAGAACTTTGTGCTGTAGAGTCAACATCAACATCGTAAAATGTTGGAGTAAACTGTATCTTCTGTCCAGTATATACTGTATGGAAGTCTGCATCATTATCTAATCTAAATCTATCTGTAGATGCAGTAGTTGTAGTTATTTCTAAAGATTCAAATGATTCTTTAAGCACATCAGCACGTTTAGAACCTGCATTGTATTGCGATATGATACCATACTGTCCCGACCCTTGGCCACTTGAAATACTTAGGCGCATGCTTTCATATATTGGAGCAGTTGCAACTTCGGATCCAGCAAGTACTAAGTGCTCTGTATCACCCGACTGTGCGTTGTTTGTTTGGAATTTATATCCTAACCCACCTGACGTAAATGCCGAACTTTCTAATACACGAGTTTGGAATACAGAACCACTACGCAATTCGTCTGCAATAATCATAGCATCTCTGCCTGCGCCACTTACATTGACGTTTGCATACGAAGTAGGTGTAGTACTATCTGTTTCTAAGAAAAATGTCAGCTCTCCTGTTTGTAGTTGAGCGCCATAGAAGTTAGTTGATCCAGAAAGTCCATCAACACCCCGCGGATATACTTTAAAACGCAATGAAGTATTTTGTGCAGTTATGTCCCAGAATGTATAAGAAATTCTATACCAATTATCTTCAAGAATAGTTGCAGTATATGTATCTGGAACTTTTCCAGTATCAGGATCAGCTACTGTTACTAATGCACCTGTAGTAAAATTAAATCTTACAGCAGACGTTCTAGTACCGTATCCAGAGAATATTGAATACATATCAAAATATGTTGCTGTTCCTTTTTTAGCATAGATACTTGCAGTATAGGGCAATGAAGTTCCAACTGGCACAGTACCGTCGTGGCTAACTGTTAAGATTGCAGTAATAGAAAGTGTATCAACTTGAACAATAATATCGTTAACTGTAGGTTGAGCTCCAAACAATTGGCCATTAAGTCTAATTTGGTTTCCAACAACATAACCACTGCCGCCTTGATTTACACTAACTTGATATCCGTCGCTGAATACTGTTACATTAAATGTTGCATCAATTCCTGATCCGTCTTCGTTGGTACCCGAAACTCCAGTATAAACTCTACCTTGCGGTGATACAGCAACGTCTTGGTAAAAATAACTAGAATCAGTTAAGTTAGTGATGCCTTCAATTTTCCAGGCATCTTCATTTACAAAAGGTGTTGTTGCTGCTTTAACAATGTTAAGATTTCCATCTGTTAACCAATCACTATTAATAAGATTATTACTTTGTGTTAATACGTTTGTTGTTGTTGTATAGTACTCTTCGCCTGCATGAGCAAATGCTATTTTTAAAATTTCAGCATTTGTTCCTAGCGCACTTACTGCACTTGCTGATGCTTGGGTACTTCTGTTGTTAACATTACCAACTGCTGGAGTTTCTGAAATATCAAATCCTTCTGCAATAGCGCCAAATTGTCCATATGAACTGTTACCGTTAGTAGCACGTATACGTCCACCGTCTTCTGCAAAGTATCCTGTGTAGTTATAGTACGAGAACACAGATACACATTCTACTAGCGAATCACCGCCAGTACACCAAACACCAATACCGTCTGATATAATTTGTGTAAAGTCGTTACATACTATCGATCTATTACCGCCAGCGTGTAAAGTACTATCAATTTTTAAACCTACACAGCCAATACCGAAGTTAGTAACGTTTTGTATGTATGGTGATTTACTAGTAATCCAAGCAGTAGTGTCATTTACACCTGTTCCTGGATCTAGTGCAACAAACGATCCACCTGACGGTCTACGTGTTGAATATTCATTTTGCGGAGTAAGTGTACCTAATAGGCCACTCATTGTTAAGTTACGCACACCACAACCATTTTGTACACGTATCATATCATTTAAGGCGTTTCCGCCGTATACATACATATAACCAATATTAGTTGTTAGCAATACTTCTTCGCCGTCTGGTGTTGCACTAACTCTAAATGCATCATCTCTAATCGACGAACCAATTACATAATATGTTATACCTTGAACAATATTTGGGCCGCCTATTTTTGTACTAATCTCGTCAACTGGATTTAATGATACAAATTGTACTGGAGTATTATTAACCATGTTCACTGTTGACCCAACACGGAATTCGTTAATGTCGCCAAATGTTCTTGTACATAATGTATTAATAGGATTTAAAGGCTTAATTGCTGCTCCACGAAGTTCGTCCCCATTTAATGCAGTTTTTGGAGGAAGTACAATCGGTAGTGCTTCCTCATACGTGCCTGATTTAAGATTAATTGTAGTATACGCACCTTGGTTTGCTGGTGGAATACTAGCCGGAGATCCTGCTTCTAACGGAATTCTAATAATTCCTTCTAAGCTATTTAAAATAGTAATAGTGTCAGCTTCGATTGTTAAAGCAGCATTAAAATATTGCTGAACTGGACTAGCATATCCTTCTAATACCTGGAAGCTCTGAGCCGGAGCAGTGTTAGTTAGTGCTAATTCTAAGAAGTTAAATAGCTGTCCAATTACTGCCGTATAATATATTGCTTGATCAGCAACAGTTTGGTTAGTGTACCTATTTGTACTTTCTAGATCAAAATACGATAGTGCATTTGTAACAGTTCTTGCGTTCTGTCCTCTTGACAAATCAGTTACTACACCATCTAGTGTGTATCGAATATCACGTTTAGTTGATTCTTCCAGGAAGTCCACTGAAAAATCAAACGGTGAAATATCTTGATTTTGTTGATATAAGAACCAAGCGTATGTTTCTTCTACTGCCCAAGTCTTGTTGGCTTCTAACAATGCTTTTTCATTTGCTTTGCCAGTTCCTTTTGCAACTTGTTCAGCAGCGTACTTAATTGTTTTCCAGGCAGTGTCAGCAGTTGTACCATTTAATAGAGTATCGAGCCCGTTAGTAGCAACATAATACACGTTTGGTGTAAAGTCAGTTTCTCTCCAAGCAGGCAATTCGCCTACAACTTTTAATACGTTTGTTTGTGCGCCAATTTGAAGTGGTGTCTTTTCGCCACTAGATTGAATAATAATTTCACCCTTTTGGGTTAGTGCATTAGTCTTATCATGCTGTAAGTATACTGTCCAATAATTATTCTGTAAATCGTTATCTGGTCTATTTACAAGAGCAGATGTGTGTTCTCTAGTACATACATATGTTGCATTACCGTAATATAGAATATCATCTTGATTGTAAAGAGTTCCAGTTGCCCATTTACCTTCCCAACTAAATCCCGGAATCATTAATTCCCAATAAGACCAATTAGCTCCTGCAAATGTTAGTACTGCGCTGTCTGGAATAGTGCCACTCGGCGGAGCAGTTAACACAACTGTAGTTATATCACCGTCAGTACTAACAGACTGTACTGTTTGCCCATAGGCAAACCCTTCGCCAATCACTGTCATGCCTACTGTAATTCCTCTAGGGTCAGTACTATCTAATGTGTCTAATTTAATAGTAGTACCAGTTGAGCCAGTTGATTCATAAACTGCATTTATTGTAAAACTACCCGGAGCTTGATTAGTACTGTCTGTAAGTGCAACATAAAGATCGCCGCCGTATGTTACAACACTACCAATTAAGTATTCGTCTGCACTAGACCAAGCACCTGATACATCATATGCTTTACTTATTATATCCCATTCTTCGCCCGCACCTGTATTAAACGAAGGCTTTTGATTAATGTTATTAATTGTTAAACTTTGATATAAGTAACCACCATATAGTACAACGTCACCTGGTTGGTAAATTACATCAGCAAGCCATACAGAGTCAAAATCAAGACCTGGCATCCAAAGTTCCCAGTAAGATGATGTAAACGCATCTTCTAATACGTTTGGTGCATTTTGTATCTGGGGAACATACCCAGAAGCGCCTGCATTATTGTCTTGGAATATACTTCTAATAGTTGCTAAAGATGGTTTTGATATAACTGTTGAAAAGTAAATGTTAAACAACGCATAACCTAATGGGTTATTAGCAAGCACACCAGCAGGTGTTCTTGAATTATCATTCCACTCTGGAGCAAGAGTGCTGCCATCCCACAAGCTTGAATATTCAAACATTACAAAGTTAAGCAAATATGTATATTCTTTAGATGCAACTTTATAAGTTTCTGCTGTTGCAAGATTACCGTCACCGTATCCACTAATGTCAAATACGCTTGCTGCGATAGCTTCTTCCATTGCAAGATACAATGCACTTGTTGCCCAGTTAGCATCTAAGGCAGGATCATAAGATAGTGCCGCTGCTGATCCAGCTTTTGCTCCACTTACACCAAACAAATGCAGTGTATGGAATATGTGTTCGATTACTTCTGCTGCGTCATCGTCGCCATTGCTTGGACGACTGCTGTTTGAATTTAAATACCAAACCATATCATTAACTGCATTACTATCTAAAAATGTTTGATATCCTGAATAACTTGGAATACCTGCATCTTCTAACCAATTAGGTGTATATGATGCTCCACTGCCGTACCCCATACGCTGTGCTGTTGGATATCCTGCATGTGCAGTACCTACATCACCTTTTAGTGTTGCAATTAAATTTTCTTGGGCTGGATCATCAATCCCTGCGCCATCTCTGTCTAAGAATAGCTGAACCATTCTTGCAACTTTATTTACAAACGTTTCTGGTATTAATCCTACACCTTGTTCAGCTGCTACAACAATCTTAAGACCGTTAACTGTTAGACTTTTGTCAAATACTGCTCCATTAGTTGCATCTGCCGCTAATGCACTACTTGTATATACTCCAAGATTAGAATCATCTATGTATGCCGCTGCTGGTACGTGTCCTTCAATACATTTGTATACACTTGGGCCATACTTAACTATATCGTTTAATTTATATCTTACTTCTGTAGAGTCAACGGCTCTATCATCAAATAAGCCTCTCCACTGAATGCCTTCTTTAACAAGTTTCCATTTAACGAGCGTACTATCAATACCAAAATAGTCTGCTTCTAAACCGTCAGTGTCAGTAGCTGCCGATGTGTGAGAAACTATACATTCGTAAGATGAACCACCGTATTGAGCAATATCTCCGATTCCGTAACTAGTTGATGTTGTCCATTCACTCTGCCATGTTTTAGATTCTGCGTACACATCCCACTTTACAATATCAGTATCTAATACTGAACCGCTAGTGTGCTGTGTATTACATTTATAAACAATACCACCAAAAATTGCAATATTATCTAAGCTATAAAATGTAAACTGCTGCCACGGACCTTTCCAAGTCTGTCCAGTCATCATTAAGTCCCACTTAGGAGTAACTGCACCTAAGTCAAGATAGAACGAATTTGATGTATGAGGTACTAAGCATACATATGCTTTACCTTCGTATTGAACAATTTGGTCCTTGTTGTAAGAAGTCTGATCTATCCATTCTCCTACCCAAGAAAAACGTAATCTACTGATTCTAAATTCTGACATTGTGCGGTTCCTTGATCCTATGTATTATAGTATATTTATGTGACTATCTGAGTTGCGTCATATGCATATGACTGATTGATTCTTACTACTAGTTCACCTTCGCTGTTTACATAGTAATACATGTTTTTGTTATCCCAACGGTATTGATCCCATTGTAAGTTGTCGTACGGCCTACTGTGATCTGATTCAATACGACCGTCAAAAAAGTCAACTCCGTATTCAAATTCAGTAAAGTCGCCAGTGGCAGCACCTGGATTGTTAATTGTGATTGTGTCAACATCTTTAAGTTGATCAATCTTTGCAAAGAATAATGTGCCGTCTTCTGTTCTACGCAATGCGTAAAAGTATCTCGGCTGCCCTTCGCCTAATAGTTCAGTGATGCTAGGTGTTTGACCTACGTAATGTGTTGATGCCATCTTATATCTCCTTAAACAATTTCTACAGTACTTAAAATGCAGTCGATACTATTAGCAACATTTGAGCTTACATATAAGTTATTGTTTGGTGTTAAAATCAGTTTCTCGCCGCCGTTTAATACACGTAAACTAGTGTTCGGGGGGAGAATCATTTCTTTTGCGTAATATCCAGTGGAACTATCTGCGTCACGAAGTTGTACGTTAATAAGTACTACTCCTTCAGTTAGATTTGCTAAACTAAACCCAACCACCGTAATACGATTGTTATCGTTAGTGGCTAGCACTTCCACATCTGCTGTTCCAATTTGTGTTACTACTTTGTTTCTAAATGTAGTTGCCATTTTATTATCCTAATACTAATACTGTTGATAGTGCAATTTCTTCTGCATCGTTTCTTGTAATACCTGAAGCAGCACCAGCTACTGAAACCCAGTTAGTGCTATCCCAGATTTCAACACGATTGTCAGTAGTGTTAAATCGTACTTGTCCTGTTTCTGTAAATTCAAGCGGAGGTCGATCGCCACTTGCGCCTGTTGGTAGTACGATACCGTATGTTCCATCAAACTTAACATACCCGTTGTTAGTGTTTTCAAACAAAGTAATACTATTGTTTACTGTATTTGTTATTGTGTTTCCTTTAAAAGCAAAGTTATCAAACTTAACAGAACCAGTTCCGTTTGCTGATAATTGTAAATTCTTATTTCCGTTAGTAGTAGTTATAACATTTCCGTCTACACGAATATCATCTACATCTAGTCTAGGAGCAGTTAATTTCGTTGAATCTATTGTTGCTATAGTACTTCCTGCAACGATAAATCTAATTATATCATCATTTGTGCCTTCAGCGTTTTCAGCAGTAACTTTAGTGTTACCATCTAAGTCTTCGACACCTTTAACGTTAATCCAGTTAGTTCCATTGTAACCTTCAAATCTATTTAAATCTGTGTTATATCGAAGTTGGCCTGAAGCTGCTGATGGCCGTTGTGCAGTTGTACCTGTTGGAAGTTTTACTGCTCCAGTTGCATTAATATTTAAAATATTACTGCCTGGGGCAATAGTAAAGTCTCCACTGGTTGTAATCGTTGAAGTATTAAATCCAAACGTGTCTATAACAATAGACCCTGAACCATTTGCTCTTAAATCTAGATTACTGTTTGCATTAGTTGTAGTGATAACATTATTATCAATTAAAATATCACCTGTTGTAATACTATCTGCTGTGATTAAACTTGTACTAGTAATATTTCCTACAGTAATTATACCGTCAACTGCTAAGTTATTTGTAATTTGTACATTGTTAGATGGTACAAAAATATTACCTGTGCCATTTGCTCTTAATTCTAAATTACTATTTGAATCAGTAGTAGTAACTGTGTTGCCTGAAATTTGGATTTCTTCAAACTGGATAATACTTGCACTGATAATAACTTCGCCGGTAACATCTAAATTACCTGTTAAATTAATATTACCAACTTGGTTAACATTTCCAGTATGTGTCACGTTACCGACAATATTAGTATTTTTTAAGTTTGTAACTGAATTAACTGTTAAGTCTTGGTCAATTACAACATTATTACTAGGAACAGAAATATTGCCTGTGCCGTTAGCTCTTAGTTCTAAATTACTATTACTTGCAGTTGTTTTAATGATGTTGTCATCAATTAAAATATCACCTGTGCTAAATCTATTAGCAGTAATAGTTCCGACACTATTAATGTCTCCTACAGTAATTGTACCAGTAACATATAAATCATTATTAATTGTAACATCGTTATTTGGTATAAGAATATTACCGAATGAAGTAGCACGTAATTCTAAATCACTATTACTCGCAGTTGTTGTGATAATATTATTTTCAATATTAATATTTTCAAATTGTGCCGCTGCTGATACTGTAAGGTTTCCTGTGATACCCATGTTACCAGTTAAATCAATATTACCTGTTTGTGTAACATTACCTGTTTGTGTAACATTACCTGCTAACACTACTGTATTTAAATTTGATGTTCCAACTACTCGTAAATCTTCGTCTAGTAATACATCGTTACTAGGTACATATACTTTACCTGTACCGTTGGCACGCAGTTCTAAATTACTATTCGAGTCTGTTGTTTTAATATAGTTTTCTCGAATTACAATATTATCAAGATTAACTTCATTTACATATAAGTTATTCCATATTTTAGTTTCTTCACCTAAACTATAAGTGTCATTTACTTTAGGTGTAATGTTGCTGTCAATACCTGCCACAATTTGTATTGTGTCTGAAGCTTCATCACCAATTGTAATATTACCAGCAATGGTTACATTACCAGTAACATCTAAGTTACCATTTACATTTACATTTGAGTTTAAATTAATATTACCTGTAGCTGCTTCAAAGTTTGCATCTAATGTTAGTGTCTCAACAGTGTTAGCACTAATTCTCCAATCACCAGTTTCTACTTTTGTGCCATCAACGAATGTAGTGTCGCTTCCAGTTACAAAGCTAACACCATTATCGGTATTGATTATAAAATCATTAACAGCAAATGTTACGTTACCAGTATCTTGATTAACATAAAACAAGTCTCCAACTCTAAAGTCACCTTTATGGTCAACTGAGTTATATCGTACTTTTGCTCCATTAATTTCAACTACTTCATTTGCTTGTATTACTTCTAACGGTTCGTTAGTAACTTCTTTACCTGTACCAATGTATGCTAAGTTTTGACCAATAGCATATATAATCGTGCCAGGGCCGTTACCTACTAATCCAAAGTTGCCGTATACACTAGCACTACCGATCATTCTAACTTCTGCACCAAATGATCTTAAATCATAACTTGCTATGCTAGTCGCTGTTGCTCCTAAGCCGTTTGCAATACTTTGCGGAGTTAAATCAAATCCATTTAAATCTAAGTATCCGTTTACATAAACGTCAGCTCCGTCTACACTACTAATAGTGCCTGTAAGCACTGTAGAAGCGTCTGTACTAGTAATTGTTAGTGTATTGCCTTGTGCAAATGCGCCGCTTACACCAGCCAGTGTGAGCTTTGTTTTGCCCGTTCCGTACTTGCCGTCGTAACTATCATACGCATGAAAGCCTCTGTTTGCAAAGTATGTAAACGAGTTTAACCACTCAACCCGCACACCGTTTGTTGCTGATATTGCATCAACACCGGGGGTAATAAATGTTGCACTATGAAATAACATAGACGCTTCTTTACTAACAGTAGTTGCGTATGCGCCGTCTATATATGCACCCTTGCCTGCATCACCTGCATTAAATCCTCTAGGATCTTCAACAGTAGTTGTACTACCTGAAGTAATTACTGTAATGTTTCTAATATACGGGCTGCGTGAAGTTACTACATAGTCTGTTGCAAAGCGGAATGCATAACCGTTATCTGGGAATGTTCTATTTCCGCCATTACAACTGAATATTAATCCTTCTAAAAATACCTCTGCACCATTAGCAGGAGCAGTTCCAGTATAGGTTACAGTAAGCACACCAGTAGTGTGATTATAAGTTGATCCTGTTATAGCAACATTAATTGACTTTGCGTCATTAGTAATTCTGCCGCCACTTACATAAGCGTGTGCTTGAGTTGTTACTCCTACATTTACTGTAAGTGTTCCTGATGCTGCGCCACCGCTTGCAATGATAAAGTTGTTTCGTCCACTAAAGAATCCAGTTATTGTTACATCTTCAACAGTTGTTTCGCCGTTTAGCAAGAACGCATCTTTATAACGTGTTGCAGTTGTAGGTTGTATAGATACTCCGCGAATACCTTCACCTTTAACTGTAACTCCTGCAGGAATTGTTAATGGAAATATCTCTGTGTATACACTAGGAGAAACGTGTATAACGTCTCCTGCTGTTGCTGTACTTAATGCTTGTTTAATACTTGCAAAAGGATCTAGTACGTGTGTACCTGTATTAGTATCATCTCCGTTTTCAGAAACATATAGCATGTTGCCATTGCGGAATGTTAAATCAACGCCATCAACTGCTAAAGAATCTGAATTAATACTAGTTGCAACTAAATTGTTAACGTAAACGTCATTCCATTCTTTGCCGCCACCAGTTGGATCACTACCTAATGAATATGTATTTGTTGCTGCTGGAATAATATCTGAAGCAATTTCTGCATTAAAAATAACATTGTCTGTGGCTTGATCACCAATAACGATATTACCGTCTGCTGATATATTACCAGAAGCGTGTATGTTACCTGTTACATTTAAATCAGAGTGTACGTCTACTGTACCGGTTCCATTTGGACGTAATTCTAAATTGGCATTTGACGAGTTAGTAGTTATTACATTGCCTTCAATGTCAATACTATTAATTCTAATTTTATTAAGGGCAACTACTGTATCTAATGTTGCTAAGTTTAAATACGCATTGGTACTACTGATTGTATTACCGACTATCGTAACTTCGCCAATGTCTGCTTGCGTATCAACAATAAGATCAACTGCTTTAGTTGTGCCTGAAACTTGTAATTCGTGTGTTGGAGAATTCGTATTGATACCGATTCGCTGTGAATTTACATCTAGATATAATAAGTCTGTCTCAAAAGCTAAATCTATTCCATTACGAATTAGATTCTCCTTCAAGAGCGGACCCGATATGCGACCTACAGCCATCTTTGCTCCTCAATACGGGGATCCTGTCCCTCTAGCCCAATTTTCAGTCTAATGACTCTTTGCCGGTTAACCACAGTTTGTTTATGTAAAACAATAGTCGCGCTTTACATAATAGTATTTATCGTAATGAAGTAATACTGCGGTGTTAGCCAAAGATTAGAGTGTATTCTAGCATAAGCTCTTCCATCTCTTCTGTAGAGATAGTTGCTGCGCTACCAGCTGCTGAAATGTAAGTGTTGCCGTCCCAGGTTTCAAGAATTGTGTTTTCAGTGTTCCATCTTGTCATGCCAACTTCGGTAGCGCCAGGTTTTCTGTTTGCAACAGTGCCAAACGGAATTGCAACAGCAGAGTTAACATTAAATACTGTTCGACCGTATCCAGTTTGTGCAATAGAAAGAGCACCAGCATTAGTATTTTGCACTTTATTATCATAAAAGTTAGTACTATATAGGTTTAGTTTACCTGAACCGTTTGCTGCTAAATCTAAATCACTATTTGAAACATTTGTATTAATAGTAGTACCAATGAATAAAATATCATCAACATCTAGGCCATGTATAGAAATCCCGTCAGCCGTTAAGCCGCCTACGGTTGCTGCTGCTATTTTAAAGTTAATAGTATCATTAGTCGGATGTGCTAACACACTAGATCTTCTATCACTTGAGTAAACGCCACCGAAGGATACGATGTTTGAATTACTATATGCTTCAAATAAATTATCTGTACTATTAAATCTCAATCCACTAGATACTATCTGGCGTTCAGTTGTGGTACCTAATGGAACAACTATTGCTCCAGTTGCATTAATAATTAAATTTTGTGTAGGTGCTAAATTAATATCTAATGCAGTAGTTTGTATTGTATCGTTATTAACTCTTAGGTCTTGTAGAAGAACTTCTGCATTAAATGATCGCAAATCTAAGTTACTATTTGATGTAGTTGTGGTAATAATATTATCATAGAATTTAATATCTGAACTTAATAAAAATTCTTCTGCTGCTAACGCTAGTGTTATATTAATATCTTTTGAAGATAATGTTCCTAATGATACATCATTAATAATAGTTACATCGTTTGATGGTATTGTAAGTATGCCTGTGCCATTTGCTCGTAGTTCTAAATTAGCATTACTATTTGTTGTTTCAACAACGTTGTCATTAAATAATATATCATCAAATTGTATTTCACTTTTAATATTAGAAGTGCTTACAGTTACATTACCAATAACATTTAAATTACCAGTTTGATTTCTATTTCCAGTTTGTGTAATAGTTCCAACTACATTTAAGTTGTCAATATCAGTATTTCTATTAACTGTTAAGTTTTGATCCATAACTACATCAGATGTTGTCATAGTTATATTTTGAGTAGCACGTAGTTCTAAATTTGTATTTAAGGTGCTAGTAGAAATAAAGTTATCATCTATTTGAATATTATTAGTTGTAGTAATAATATCGTTTAATCCAGCATCTGCGGCAACTATAATATCATTAGCTATTATCGATGCAGCAGATAAATCATTTGATACTCTAACATCATTAGACGGCATTGATACTCTACCAGTACCGGCTGCTTGCAATCTTAAATCTGCTCTGTAGTAATCGCCTGCAAATATTTGACTGTTATATTTTCCAGGTGTAGCATATTCGTCCTCTAAAAGTGCATTTACTATCGGAGCAAGAAACGCATCGTATATGGTATTATTAGTAGTACCATTTGCAACATATTGTAGCCAAGCTAATGAATCAGCTGATGTAAGTGTGCCACTGCTGTTTACGTCAATATAAGAATTGGCATACGGTGCAGAAGTGCCATTAGCAAGATAGGCAATTAATGTTTTTTCAGTTGCTCCTGCATAATCGTCAACTGTTGCACCGCCTATCATTGCTGAAACAATTTGAGGTATTGATAATGCTCCATACGGATCTGACGGATTCAAGCGTAGGTCTTCTCTAATGTTTTGTAAAACATTATCATTAACGTTAAAGTTAGCAATATTAAAGTCGCTATTAACTGTTAAATTTCCTGTAAGTTCAGTGTTGCCTGTTTGTAAAATGTTACCTGTTTGTACTGTATTACTAGTTTGTGTTGTATTTCCAGTTACATTGACTTGTACAGGAGTTATAGTTTCTACTAATCCAATATCTTCAATAAACGAAATATTATCCCATTCTACAACTGTGTCTACTGCACGAAAAATAATATCAATTGCTGTAGTTGTAGGCACAACTGCTGCTGTTACTACTTGGTTATTAGTAAGTCCGGTACTTTGGTCCCACTCAAATAATGTACCAACGCCTGATTCGAATACTCTTAAATAAAATGCATTACTGTTTGAAACATTTTTAAATGCTGCTGAAAAGTTATATGTTTTACCGATCTCTACTGTTAGTTCTTGTGCTACGTTTTGTGCTGCACCAGTAGCAGTAATGCGTAAATTTCCAGCAACAACAGCTACCGAGCCGCCACCTGTTAAACTCCAGCTTGCTATATTTGAATCAAATGTTCCGTTGGCTACAAGATCCGATCCGTACTCATAAGCTATAGTGCTATTTTTAAATGTAGATATTTTACCTACAGTAAGATCGTTATCAATATCTAAACTTTCAAGTATATTAACAACACCTGTTCCATTAGCTCGTAATTCTAAATCAGCGTTACTTGAATCACTAGTAATATAATTTTCATTACTAGTAATATCACCTGCTTGCATTTTGCCTAAATAAACATTAGACCAAAATTTATCTAGTTTTCCTAAATTATGTACAAGTGTACGGTGAGGATTAAAATTTTGTTCGAAGTTAACATTAAAGTCAAGACTGTCAGCCTCCTGATCTCCTGATATATTTAAGGCACCGCCAAAGCTAAAATTATCTCTAACAAAAAGGTTCTGACTTATAGCTGTATCGTCTTTAAGATTAATAACATTAGTACCGCCTACAAAATTTAGGTCGCCCGATATTGATCTAATTCCATTATTAACAATCTCAATATTTCCAGTAGTAACTATATTGCCATTTAGTGTTGTTGCTGTTTCTCCGCTATTAATTATTAATCCACTTAGTGCCTCAATAGATCCAGTATCAATATTAATACTAGTATCTCCTGTTTGTAAATCAACAAAGAAGTTATCACCAATTCTAAAATTACCTTGCTGATCAGTTGAGACATAATGTATCTTGCCGTTATTTAATTCTACAGTTTCATTTGCTTGAATAACATCTGCTTCGTTATTATCAGTGCTTGCACCTGCTCCAATGTATGCAAAATTGTGTTGTACTAAGTACATTAATGTGTCTGCACCATCTGCAACAGCGCCATATGTTCCGTATACGTTTGCTGATCCAATTGATCTTAATTCGGCGCCATAGTTAACTGTACTGCCGTCGGGTGATACTTTGCCGTTAGAACCGTTAAACGCATGTAACCCTCTGTTTGCAAAATATGTAAAACTATTAAGCCATTCTACTCTAACGCCATTTGTCATGTTAATAACGTCAGCACCAGGTGATATAAATGTACAACTATGGAATAACATTGTTGATGACGTACTTGCTGAATTAAGTTCATCCCCGTCAATCCAAGCGCCACGTCCAGCATCAGTTCCGCCGGGTGTTGTTGGTTGAGTTAATACTGTAATGTCTTGTATGTACGGCGAACGTTCACTTATAATTGCGTTAGGGGCAAATCTAAATGCATAACCTGTATTAGTGCCACTGTTATAATAAAAATTCTTAATTGTTAATTTAGATACTGTACTATTATTTCCCAAGTGAAACACGTCTTTGCTTTGACTACTAGCATCTGGAACAATAATACAGTTTCTAATATTCTCACCTACAATACTAATATTATTAGGTACAACTAACGGAAGTGCTTCAGTATATGTTCCTGGGGAAAGATGAATAACAAACGGCTGCTCACCACTTGCATCTGCTGCTTGTAATGCACGAGCCAATGTAGCAAATGGAGCAAATATATGATCACCTACGTTAGTATCATCTCCGTTTTCAGAAACATATAATTTACCACCAACACGTAAATCACCGTCAACAAATCCAACAATTAATTCAGATACATTAACCGATGTACCGTTTACTAAATTAGTATATAGATTATTCCAACGCTTTGTATTTGTGCCTAGATTATAAGTGTCACTTTGATCCGGAACAATACTAGATGTGACTGATGCATTAAAATCTACAGTATCAAGATATTGATTACCTAATGTTATTGTGCCGTCAAAGGTAATATTACCCGGGGTATGGATATCTCCAAATACATTTAAGTTCGAAAAGACTTCAGTAGTATTGTTTTCTACGTTGTAGATATATGCTTTGCCTGCGTCTCGACCACCTTCATCTTCGCCCCGAGCGCCAACTATAGCCGAGTTACCAGATATAGCAACCGAGGAGCCAAAGTAATCATTTGCACTTGTACCAGCAGCGTTCGGATTATCTATTGTAGATACAAAAGCACCTGAGGTTACATTAAAGATATATGCTTTACCTGAACCATTACCAGCTGCATCATCTTCGCCCCGAGCACCTACAATAGCCATGTTACCGCTTATTGCAACCGAGTAACCAAAGTCATCAAATCCACTTGTACTATAAGCATTTGGATTATCTAGTGTATGTACTAGAGCACCTGAGGTTACATTAAAGATATATGCTTTACCTGAAAACGATCCTTCGCCCCAAGCACTAACTATTGCATTGTTACCAGACATAACAACCGAGTAACCAAATCTATCATCATAACTTGTGCCATCGGCATCTGGGTTGTCCAATGTATGAACTAAAGCACCTGAGGTTACATTAAAGATATATGCTTTACCTGAATTACTACCATCTGCATCATCTTCGCCCCAAGCACCTACAATAGCCATGTTACCGCTTATTGCAACTGAGAAACCAAAGTAATCAGATCCACTTGTACCATAGGCAGTTGGGTTATCTAGTGTATGTACTAGAGCACCTGAGGTTACATTAAATATATATGCTTTACCTGAACTATTGCCACCTGCATCATCTTCTAGCCAAGCGCCAACGATAGCATAGTTACCGCTTATTGCAACATGCGCACCAAAGTAATCAGATCCACTACCGCCATACGCAGTTGGGTTATCTAGTGTGTGTAATGGAAACACTGAGTTTACATTAAATATATATGCTTTACCTGAAAAAGTACCGCCTGCATCATCTTCGCCATAAGTACCTACAATAGCATAGTTACCAGATATTGCAACTGACCGACCAAATTTATCACCTGCGGGGCCACCATAAGCATTTGGATTATTTAATGTACGTACTAGAGCACCGGTGGTTACATTGAATATGTATGCTTTACCTGCATCGAGGGAGCCAAAAGAATCTTCGTTCTGAACACCAACTATTGCCAAGTTACCGTCTATTGCAACCGAGTAACCAAAGTTATCGTAGGCTGCTGTACCATATGCATTTGGATTATCTAGTGTATGTACTAGAACACCACTTTCTGTTGAAGGCGCTAAATCAATATTTGCATTTGAAATAGTAGTGCTAATTGAATTATCGCTGATACGCATAGTACCATTTTCTATATTACCAAATACAACTGCTTCTGCTGCATTTAAATATATGTCGCCAACTAGCACACTTAAATTATTATCTGAAATTGTATAGTTTGCTATTGAACTAGTAGGTGTAATTAAATTAGTTGATCGTACAGTTCCGCCGATCTCAAGATCATACCCTGCTACATCTTTATTAACGGCTATTTTGTTTGTAGATACATCAAGATATAATAATCGAGTATCCGACGAGGTATTCTTAAACGAAAGGTCTTTGCCATTGCGTTCGAGGTTAGCTGTTAGTAATGAACCTGATATTCTACCGACTTGTGACATACAATACTCCTATATAGTAGTATTTATTGTATTACTTGTCGAAGTTGTGTATAGCTGTTACTGGCTTAGCTAAGTCTGGTGCAGAAGTAAATACGAGATAATATCCTGTCTGTCTTGCTGTACCTGTACCGTTTGTTGCACCGTCGCCGGTAGCAGTAAATACAGTGTTTAAATTACTATCCGCTGCGCCGATTGTAGTGTAATCTGTGCCACCTACAGTAATAATTTTATATTCTGTTCCAATAACAAATGATCCTGCTGCGACTGTTGCGCCGCTGCCAGTTGCTGCTGCCGGATTTTGTTCTAAGGCATAGTTTGTTGTTGCAAGTTGGAAGACATTTTCGACAAGTACTAAAACATTTTGTGCTGCTGCCGGAACTGGATAATAAGTATCGCCGCTGTTTAGTGGACCAAATACTACTGCTGTTGCATCACCATTGCCTAAGTTTTGTTGTGTAATACCTGGATCTGCATTAGGTTCTTTAAATCGTAGTGGGCGCCAAGCATCATTTTGATATGCTTCAAACTGTTCAGATGTAGTATTGTACCGCATATGACCATTGTTTGGTGATGCAGGACGCTGTACAGTAGTTCCTTTAGGTATTAATAAAGTGTTTGTACTGTTTATTCTTACTTCATCATCAAGACCAGTATGGATACCAACTGCTCCGGGTTGGATAGTACGTAGACTAGTAGTTTGTTGCTTAAATAATCTCATTTATACTTCCAAATAACTTACTGTTGCTGCCAGATTTGTTAATGTTGTTCCAATGTCAGGCTCAGCAACAAATACAAGCTTATCTCCTTCTTCTAATACTATTCGTTCACTGTCAAAAGTAAAAGTCTCGCTTGCTGGTAAACTAAGACCTTTAATAACTCGTGTAACTTTGTTTGCTAATGCACCGCCACTTGGTATTAAATGCATATCAAAGGATGCAGTCGCAGTGCCATCAGTATTACAAACCATAATATTTGTAATAGCATAACTTTTGCCTGCCGGTACACCTTGTCCAGTTGACTGATCAAGTATATCTAGTGCAGTTGTTTTTAATTGTGCGTTTACTATTGCCATTTGTTTTCCTTAAAAAATCATGCTATAAAGCAATGATCTATTTTTACTTATTAATTCATCGGATTTGCTGTCTTGGTTTACAAAGTATAATCCCGAACCACCAGTACTCTCTGTTGTGGAATATAGTTTAATTCCGCTGGATGGAGGATTTGCTGTTGGTAAGTTAGTATCATTGTCATAAAGTGATGATGATGTTATTTCTAAAGCATCTTTTACAACTACACTCTTTGGACCGTTTGCACTTAGAACTAAATCTTGATTAGTATCAGTTGTGGTGATTAAATTATCAAGAATTTCAATTCCACTTAATGTCATTCGGTTTGTATAAAAGTTAGCAGCAACAATACCGTCTATTGTTATTCTAACTGTGCTGTCTGTTGCTGGATCTGAGTCATCTAATACTGCAACTTCCGAATTACCTTGTGCAATGTTATCATCATTATATAATGATAATGCATATGTTATGTAATCTACAACACCTTTAGCGTTTGGTATAAAGTCATTATTAATAGGTACTGCATTACTTATTGCTGCGCCGGTATACGTAAATACATTTTTTTCGTAATCAACTGTGCCTGCTACATTAATAGCACTATTAGGAGTAGTTACATATAACGGTCCTTCAGCATTAAGGCTGTTTACGTTAAGTGGAAGAAAGTCTCCATTAATATCTTCGAATCTAAATGAACCTGTGCCACTAGAGCCGCCGGCTACATATGGACTTTGTTCGTCAAATACTAATCTTGCAGTAGGTAAACTACCTCTAGCAACTTCAATTCCTGCTTTATATCCGAAGCTCGCACGTATTCCTGCGCCTGATTCGCCGTCATTTAATGTTAGTATGTTATCAGCAATAGTAGTATTAGTAGATTCTACAGTTGTTTGTGTACCTTTAACTTCAAGGTCGCCAGTAATTACAACAGTGCCTCTTGGGCTTGCTGCTCCGCTGGTGGTATCTAAGTAGATTGTGCCTGTGTCGCCATTATCTACTACAATTCTGTAGTCACCGTCTGTTACTCTTAATACTTTTGACATTCTTTTATCCTAGTTAAAAAGTATATGGGGGAACTTAATCCCCCATAACTAATCTTAGTCAGCTTCGAAATCATCTGCTGCATTAAATGCTGCGTTTGTACCAGCTTCTTCCATTTCAACTTGATCTGTAACTGCGCCATAAGCATCAAAGCCCCAAGCAATTTTGTCACCTGAGTCAAGTGTTACCATACGTCCTGAAATTTTTGTAACTTGACGTGCTACTCCGCCGTCGTCTTTTACCGTAATGGACATTTCGCCTACTACCAAAGTACCCTGAGCTTTGTCAACTAGAGTACAAATACCTGGATTATTATCGTTATTGTTGCAACGGAACTTTTTGCTTCCTAATTGCTTTTCGATCCAGCCGTTTGCTTCTGCTTGTCCTGTAGCACGGAAACGTACTTTAATTTCGTTGCCGCCAGCTGTTGGCTCTCCGAAGAATCTTTTGTTTAGTGGTCTTCCCATTTGTTTTTCTCCTTTAAAACGTTCTAGGTTTACGCAGTGGGTCATTTCTGCATAAGTCCGCAAAGTGCGGCACGATTAATGACACAAGTATTTATCCGAAA
>Ga0307998_1000506_pt1 | contig 21912 bp, 20 predicted proteins | sample Davwhametageno37_FD_203147 | JGI IMG/M metagenome (GOLD analysis project Ga0307998, IMG submission 203147) | Marine microbial communities from Davis Island wharf, Antarctic Ocean - #37 | ecosystem: Environmental > Aquatic > Marine > Unclassified | place: Antarctic Ocean: Davis Island wharf... | reverse complement strand
AAGCCAATGTATGACCCTTTAAATAAAAAAATTAGAAATTAATATCTTCAAGGTTAAGTATTAATAATTCCTCCCTCACACATCAAACGAAATTTGGACTTTGATTCAAGTTGATATACAATTCTAGTATGAAGAAACCACTAATACTCCTATTAATAAGTTGCTCAGTATTTGCTGGATCACAATTAGATTTCACTCTAAGTGACTGTTGTCACCAAATAATTAATGATTGATGCTGGACAAGTTGCACTGACTTTATATGATTATCCTCGATCGTCAGCTGCTTATCGAGTGCGTATAGCTCTCAATTTTAAGCAGCTTCAATATCAAAGCAGGCGAATTAATTTATTGGAATCAGAAGAGGCTTCTGATGAGTATAAATCGCTCAATCCACAAGGTTTAGTGCCGGCACTACTTATCCAAGAGAAAGGGAAAAGTAATGTTGTGCTAACTCAATCTTTGGCGATTTGCGAGTATTTGCAAGAGCTGCAGCCAGAGCCATCGATAATGACTGAGAGAGTCTTTGGTAGGGCGCGTATTCGATCACTAGCGCAACTGATTTGCTGTGATATTCATCCACTGGATAATTTGCGTGTACTTAATTATTTAGAAGATGAATTGGCAGCTGACAAAGAAGTCAAACTAAGGTGGTATCAGCATTGGATCAAAGTTGGTTTTGAGGCTCTTGAGCAGCGTCTACAAGAAAGTGATACTGGTGATTATTGTCATCAAGATCAAGTGAGTCTTGCTGATATTTGCCTGATTCCACAAGTGTATAATGCTAAGCGCTTTGATTGTGATTTATCGCCCTATCCTAAGATTGTGGAGATTACTGAGCGCTGCAATAAACACCCTGCTTTTGTTAAGACACAGCCTGAAAATATGTAATTTTTCCTAGGAATTTTGGCAGAGGGTTTTTACCACTCCATCACACATCAAACGGAATTTGGACTTTTATCCTTGATAGTTAAGTAATGTTGTACCCGGGGGTAGGTCAGTTTGTGCAGGGTTAATCATCTGTGACCATCTCGTGTGAATCGTGTGAATCTTTGTTTGTAGTCATGACATGGCCATGGTGAACATAGCCAAGCTTCATGAGCTCCATGTGTCTTTCATGCGTTTCAACTTTTTGAATGTCACCATTTTCAGGATTAATCATTTCATGGGCTTTGAAGTTGTCATGATCTGAAGAATGACCACCATGATTGCTATGAACTTCTTGGTTAGCCATATCACCAGTACTCACCATCAGAGTCTCATGAAGGCGATCAACAAACGGTCTAGTAATATTATAAACAAGCCTCCATATACCTTTCATTTCCAGTTCTAGGACAAACTTGTATTGGCCAGGCACATCAGCAACGGGAATAGCTAAAACCGGTTTGATATTATGAGCCATTGGCATGGAGGGCATAACCGCGCTCACACTGATACCAATATTGGTTGCTGGTTCACCATGATGGGACAGATTAACCTTGCACATATAAGTCAACGCCTGTTCATGGGTCATGCAAGTGGTCTGGGTTGTAATCATATCAGCCTGTGTAACACTGGCCGTTATTGTAAGGGCTAAAACTATGGTATACCGTATTATTATTTTCATTATTATTCTAATTGAAATTTACCGTTATTAATCGTTTTAATCTGGTCAATTACCACATCGTTAGGCACATTGTGTTCACCAGTAACCAATAAACCGACTCCCATACTGCAAAGGTCCATAAGTGCCTGCCAAACCTGCTCTCTAGGGCCGTCTGATAGTCCCAGTAATGGCTCATCAGCCAATAAGTAATGTGGTTTGGTCAGTATTGCCCTAGCTATTGCTAGCATCTGTGCTTGACCACCACTCAAGACATAGGCTGGTTGATCTAGTAATGGCGATAGCTCGGGAAAATACTTAAGCGCCGTTTTAATGCTGCCCTGGTGGCTAGAAATATGGAGCCCAAACTCGAGATTTTCACGGGTTGACAAGCGCCCAAAAAGTTGTCGACCCTCAGGGATAAGTACTACTCCCGCCCTTACCATCTGGGCCGGTGAGCGGCGTCTTACATAATCCTTACTGAGCCAAACTTTGCCCTGTGAAGGCACAGCTCCAATAATGGCTTTAAGGAGACTGGATTTACCTGCACCATGGTGGCCCTGGATAACATTAATCGTCCCTGGTTCTATGGATAGGGTTATCCCATTTAAGGCACTGATCGCACCATACTGCACTGATATTCGTTCCAGCTTTAACATTAATCAGCCCTCACCTGAAGCCCTTGATTAAGTTTCATTTCCACCACCGTATCGGTAACTATGGCCATAAAATCCAGTCTGTGTTCAACCACCACCAAAGCTGTTTTCCGACCCAGTTGCTGATTTAAAAAAGTGCCAAACTGATGTAATTCATCAGCCGTTAAACCAGCCGATGGTTCATCCAGAATCAGAATTTCTGGTTGGGTCACCAAACCTCGCACCACTTCCGCCTTACGAAGCAAAGGCAGAGAGATTTCGTCTGGGAACAAATGCAAACTGGATTGCAGATTACTGTGATCCAACAAGTCAGCTAATCTGTTTCTGTATTCGGGTGCATGGCCTGCCAGAAATAACTGCTCTCCCAGGGTTGCTGTTTGTAAAAAACGGGAGCTTTGAAAAGTTCGCCGGATACCCGCTCGGGCAAACTCCCAGGCAGGACAGTTAGTCAACATCAGATCGTTCAGCTGAATCCAACCATGATCTGGTGCCAGAAAACCGGTGGCAATATTGATTAAGGTGGATTTTCCCACTCCATTGGCTCCGGTAATACCAATACGATCCCCAGACTGTAGTGTTAAGGATATATCTGACAGTACCTCAATTCCTCCGAAAGACTTGCAAATGCCCTGCATACTAAACATGGCGTCTACCCCACCGTCTTTTCAACCTAGCAACCAGCCGGTGGCTAAGAATACCCTCAGGGCGGAACACCAAAAAAAGCGCCACAAGGCCGCCAAATACAATCATGCGATAAGCCGCAAGTTGGCGTATGCTTTCCAGTAGACCAATATCCAGAACAACCCCTATTAGAGGTCCTATGGGGGAGCCAAGCCCGCCAATGATCGAATAGGTCAGCGCATGTACACCTAGCATCACACCAAACATAGCTGGCTCAATATGGGTATTGAAAAGGGCGAATAGGCCACCACCAAAGCCCGCCACCGCTCCGGATAGGGTAATAAAACCAAGCCGATAATGAGTAGGGTTAAGGCCTTGGGATTGGGCCAGAATGGGATCGTTGCCCACCATTCGTGCCTGCAGCATCAGACGGCTACGTGCCAGACCAAACAATAGCAATAGCAACACTGTCAGACATGTTACTGACAGCAATAGAAAATCTGTAGCATCAAAGTGATTGTCGAAAATCCAACGTATATTTGAAAAACCCTCAGGTCCATCAGGACCTAATTTACGCCCGTCAATAATCTGGGTAAAACGGGTCTGTAACAGGGAAAATCGCAGTAATTCGGCAAAACAAAGAGTACTAATGGCAAAATAGAGTCCAGATAACCTTATAGTGAGAAGTCCTAAAACCAGTGTGCCTGCAGCTCCACCCACTACTGCAGTTAATAGTGCCCAAATTACATGGCCATCGGCTAGAACTGTTACTGATGCAGTCAGATAGGCTCCAATTCCAAAAAAAGCCTGTTGGCCGAACGAGACTTCACCAACAACTAGTACCAGATAGGCAGAAATGGCTAAAAACGCAATCAGCGTCATATTGGTTAATACGGAAGCAAGGTATGGGTCCATAATTCAGATTCGTTCCTGAGCTAAACTTTCAGTGCGATAAATCTTAACTCCCATAAGACCACCAGGTCTGATAATCAGCACCAGAAAAACCAGTCCAAAGGTCACCATATCGCGATATTCAGCTCCCAGCGATGCACCCGCATGGGTTTCCACAATACCCAGTATGAGCCCTCCAATGACAGCACCAGGCAAAGAACCCAAACCACCAAGAATCATAGCCAGAAGACCCTTGAAGGTACTCCACATTCCAAACATGGGGGTGACATAACCATCTGCAGAAAGAATCATAAAGGCACCCACACCTCCCAAGATACCCGCCAGTAAAAAGATAATAAATCCCAGCCATGGTACCCGAACACCCAACAAGTAAGCTGTTTCAGGGTTGTCTGCTGTAGCCCTAATTAATAAACCAAGGCGGGTTTTATAAAGCAGCACATACAACAGCAAAATGCTAATCAGAGCTATACAGAAATGCAAAAGCTGATCACCTCGGACGTAAATCTCACCCAGCCAGAATGTTGGCATCTCAAGCCCATCGTAGGCATGAGTCCGTTGCGGTAGCATTTGGGATGAGATTTCATCCAGTTGCATCCAGATGGCAAAGCTGGCTATCATTGCGGTCATAGATTGCGTCCGCTTTGTATGGGGAGCAAAACAAAGGCGTTCCACATAGGCCGAGGCCAAGGCCGCTCCCACCATGGTAACAAGGAACAGGCCCCATACTCCCCAGCCTAACCACGGCTCGAGATATATGGCTAGAGAGGCGCCAAACAGAAGGCAAGCCCCAAATGCAAGATTAATACGCCTCATGATGCCAAAAACTAATGCAAAGCCTATGCCTATCAAAGCATAGGTTGACCCAATCATTAGGCCATCAAGGCTAGTTTGCAGAGTATTCATTGGTACAAATCATATATATTTCCTATTCTATCTTATTCTCCTCCAAGATAAGCGCGCTTGATGATATCATCATTCTGTAGATCATCTGGCGTACCACCAAAGGTGACCTTTCCTTGATCTAGTAAGTAGAAATAGTCTGCCACCTGTAATGCTTTATTGACATTCTGCTCCACTAATAATATAGACATGCCATCTTCATTAAGTTGTTTGATAATGTCAAAAATTTCATTCACGATTAGTGGTGACAAACCTACCGAAGGCTCATCCAATAACAAAATAGACGGCCGCGACATCAATGCTCGTGCCAAGGTCAGCATCTGTTGCTCACCACCGGAAAGGGTCCCGGCTAGCTGATCATAACGTGTTTTGAGAATCGGGAAGCGGCTATACATCTTGTCAATATCTTCGTTGACCTCGACAGCCATGGCCTTACTTCGGGTGAAGGCTCCAGCCAGAAGGTTTTCATGTACCGACATATCGGGAAAAACCAGACGGTTTTCGGGTACAAGTGCCAAACCCTGACTTAATACTTTTGGGCCCGAAAGACCAGTCAGATTATTGCCAAGCAGCTTAACCGTGCCTGCATCCGGTGAAAGAATTCCAGCCAGAGTAAACATCAGAGTTGTCTTGCCGGCTCCATTGGGGCCAAGGATACAGGTCACTTCCCCTTTTTTTGCTTCTAGGGAAACTCCTTTAAGAGCCTTTATCAGACCATAGGATGTAACTAGATTATTTACGCTCAACATTAGCTAGCTCCTCCTTCTGTATTCTCTGATGAGCCAAAATAGGCACTTTTCACCGCCTCATTATTTTGGATTTCCACTGGTGTTCCCTCCGCGATAGGCTTACCAAAATTCAATACGATAATGCGGTCAGTCACATTCATCACCAATTCCATCACATGTTCTACCAGTAATACGGTCATACCCATTTCTTTCATGGTCAGCACCCGCTTGCAGAGATCCTTGATCTCTGCAGAATTCATACCAGCTGCCGGTTCATCCAACAGGATCAACTTGGGTTTAGATGCCATAGCCCGAGCCAGTTCAAGACAGCGCTGTTCCCCAAAAGCTAGATTACTAGCCAAGTGATTGGCTTTGTCACCTAACCCAGAAAACTCTAATAATTTCTGGATTTCCTGTCGGCGAGTCGGCGAGCGTCTAAACCAATTGGAGATCCAGCTCTGTTCCTGGCCTGGCTGATCCCGCCAGGCAACCCATAAATTCTGCCAGACAGTCAACTCACCAAACAACCTGATATTCTGGAAGGTTCGTGCTACACCGGCATCAACCCTGTTGTGTGGGGCAATGGCACACAGATCAATACCATCTAGTAGGATTTCACCATCGGTGGTTGGAAATACCCCACAAATCAGATTAACAGTGGTGCTCTTACCAGAACCATTAGGACCAATAAGACCAAACACCTCACCCTGTTCTATTTTGAAATCAAGCCCGTCTACGGCACGCACACCACCGAAATGTTTAACCAGATTACGTACTTCAATCATCTACTTTTCCTCTCATTGTCTTTCTTCCTAGTAGCTTTTTAATATCGTCCAGAAAATGTCCATCAATAATCCCTTGTGGTCGTAGATTCATTACCAGAACAATCAGTAAGCCAAAAATAAGGTAACGGTAGTCTCCAATAAATCTTAGTCCTTCAATAATAAATCCCTGGATAAAAATTACCGCCAGTAGAGTTCCCACTACACTTCGAAGTCCACCAAGAATGGGATAGGAAACAGCAAAAGTTGCCAGTAATACAACGAAGGTGTGGTGATCAATATAGGTAGTTGAGTGGGCAAACAGACCACCTCCTATCCCGGCAATTACACCACCTCCGGTCATAGCGGCAATTTTCACCCTAGTCAAATTAATGCCAGAACTTTGGGCAGCTAGCTCATCGGCACCAACAGCCCTCAATACAGCACCGGCACGTACCTGGTCCAACCACCATAGAGCCAACATCACTGCTATGACTAAAAACCAGATGAGTCCTACAATATCAATCTGTTCCCAGCCATTAGCAGCAAAATAACGGATTTCCCGAAATCCTTGAGTACTGTCCGGCCCAACTTCAATACCATTGATAATGACCCGCCAACTAAGGTTAAAGAAGAAAAGTCGCACAATTTCGGAAAAGGCAATGGTAGCTACTACCAACATCAGGCCTTTTACCCGCAATGCTGGAAAACCCACCAGAAAGGCAAAAAATCCAGCAGTGAAAGCTCCTATGGCCAGAGCGGGAAATATGTGCAAGCCGAAAATAACCGTTAGAATGCCTGAAACATAGGCTCCAATTGCAAAAAAACCAGCCTGAGCTAGGCTCAACTGACCCGTAAGTAATAATAAATAAGCTGACAGGCCAAGCAGAGTATGCACCCCAATGGTTTGAAGAATACCTAAAAAATAAGTCATAGAATCAATCTCGGTTGATGGTGCTGCCAAATAAACCATTTGGTCGAAACACCAGAAAAAAGAAAAGTAGAAGGTATACATAAATGTCACGTTCATTAACACCGCGAACCAACAGAAAAATGCCTTCGGCGGCACCCACCGCAAAGCCAGCAATAACAGCACCCCGAATACTACCAAGCCCTCCAATAACCGTAACAATTAGGCCTTTAATAGTCAAGGGAAGGATTATTAGGGGTGACAAAACACCAACAGAGGCTGCTAATAGGCAGCCAGCAAACCCACCCAATATTCCGGCAAGACAAAAGGTCGTGGCATTGGTTTTATGGGTTGGTATGCCACACAAAAGCGCTGCCACAGGTTGTTGAGAGGCGGCGCGTGTCGCAAGGCCTAACTTGGTCCTGTATAACAACAGCATGACGACAACCATTAGAATCAAGCTGAATCCCATAATCATAAGCAAATCACCGCGAATACCAAATTCACCGACAATAAAATAGCTGTTCTGCAGAATAGCGGGAAATGACAAAGGCGAGCCAGCAGTTGCGTGAATTATCAATTCATCAATAAAAAACAGTGCACCAATGCTGGCCATCAGAGGCGCAAGATGGTTGCCCCTTGGCATAAATCGGAAGCAGGCAAAATAGAGTATCAGGCTAATTAAACCAGCCACGATAGGTCCAATAATAAAAACCATCAAAACTGGTAGACCAATTATTGTCAGTGACATCAACCCCATATAAGCACCGGCAATACCTGATGAGGCATAAGCGAGGTTTAGTTTGTGCATGGCACCAAAAATAAGGGTAAAGCCTAGCCCAATAAGGGCATAAATGGAGCCAAAGAGAATTCCGTCAATCAATGTCTGGATTACGTCTATATAATCAAAATTCATGGATTTTCATTCCGTATATTTTAAAAAAAACGAGCCTCAGAATGATTATCCCATAAAGCCCGTTATTATTGATTGTAGTTAACCGGCACCAAAATGGTGCCGGTTAAAAGGGCATATGCCCGGTTTATCTAGGATCGTAGATTACTTCCCATGATCCACTCTGGGCCTGGACAAATACGTAAGGCTTGAGCGCCTCACCTTCATCTTGTACCCGAGTAATCTTGCCAAGCAGACCTTCAGTTTCAGTCAAAGCTTCAAGTCCGTCACGAATCATACGACGTTCTTGCTGGATCATGTCTGGATTACCAGTAATACCCACAGCTTCAATAACCTGCTTGATGATCATGACATTCTCCCAAACTGCGGCAGAGTGAAGGTCCGCATCTCCACCATTTGCATTGGCCAGCGCAGCAACTTCAATTGCAGCATCGGTAATTGGCGCAAAACTGGTAGGAATAATCATACCTTCAGCTTCAGCCGCACAACCCTTCATAACTTCAGCAGATGATGACGAAGTTAGACCAATAATCAACTTAGGCTTAGCCTTCTGACGGTCAAGCTCTTTAAGCATTCCACAGGTAGTGAAAGGGTGGGATGAAATGATATAAATATCAGCATTTGATCGACGGAAAGCACGTGCCTGAACAGAAAAATTACTATCTGCTTGCAGCCAGTTGGAAGAGTTTTTCAGTACTTCCTTGTAGCCAGAGGCAATATCGGCGGTCAGGCCATCAATTTCTCCTGTAGCCCAGTTAAAGCCGTGTTTGGTAGCTGCCTGAACAATAACCTTGGAATAGGTTCCGTTGGAGTGTCCCTGGTCTGTTTCTGTTCCACCATAGATTGTCTTTAAGTCAGGATGATTATCAGCAACCCACGCCCAGAGTGAGTCATACATTGCTGGCTCATTGGGTGTATTACGGAAGGTCCACTGGGAAATTTTTGCCAGTCCATTGCGAACCGCCGTATCCGTCAGGATTGGATATTGCAGGCCGGTATCACTTGTATCGTCTACCTGTTTCTGGAATACACCATACATTGCTGCAGCTGCACCAGAGCAGGTTGGACCAATTCCAATAAGTGACTTACCTGCGCCTGCTTCTTTTCGGGCCACAGAAATGGCCTGCTCGGCATTACAAGCGCTATCGCTGTAATTGAAGGTAAGTGTGGCCATGGAACCATCAGCCAACTTGACCCCACCCATTTCATTCACCCGGTTAACGGCTGCAGTCATCACAGCTTCTGAGTTAATGCCAAATGACTTCAAAGGTCCAGACTTGGCACCCCAGCCGGCAATATTGATTTCTGTTTGAGCAACCGCAACGCCAGATGTAAGGAACAGGGCAGATACGATGCTGGTAAGCATATTTCTTGTTATTTGTTTCATGTTGTCTCTCCTCATTGTTAATTAAAAAAATTTGAAACCTATAAACCTATAAACCTATAAAGTTACTAAATATAGTCCAACTGATAATACACATATGAAAATTAATTGTCAACAATTATTTAAAAATGTCTTAAAGTTAGGGTTAATATAATGTATATTTAGTAAAATTGTTAACAATTATTAAATTTATTGTAGACAATTATTATTGATTGATATAATAGTAAAATGCGAAGCTTTGGATAAAAAATGACAACATTGAAACAATCAACATTATCAGAAAGGGTGTTTCACAATCTTAAGGAAGAAATTGTCTCAGGCAATATTCCTCAAGGACAAAAAATAAGTGAAGTGAATTTGGCCACTAGATTTAACATAAGTCGTGGGCCATTACGTGAGGCACTTCGTCAGCTTGAATCTATTAATTTGATTGAACGAACTCCGCATTCAGGTTCTAAGGTTATTTCACTAACTTACAGAAAAATTCTTGAACTTTATCAGATACGTGAAGCAATGGAGGGTTATGCAACTCGTCTTGCTTCTTCCGAGATGACACAATCTGAAATTGATGGTTTGTATCGTTTACTAGATCAACATAATGAACAAGTTCAATCTTCAGGAGAGCATGTATATATCCAGCAAGAAGGGAATTTGGACTTCCATTACTATATTTATTCTAAGTGTAACAATCAATGGCTATTCGATTATTTGGATAACAAGTTGTACCAATTACTAAGAATGTGTAGACAACATACAGCCAAAATTTCTTCTAGGGCTGATTTAGGTTTAATTGAACACACTGCCATAGTTAATGCAATATCTAATCGAGATGGTGAGTTGTCAGAATTACTCATGAGGCGTCATATCAATGGTGCTTGGAAAACAATAAAAGACATTGTTATTGAAGAAGACTTGAAAAAAGATAAATCTATTTAACTGAATTGCGTTAAGTATATTTAATCTTTTATTAATAAACAAATAAGGAGTATGTAAGTTGGGTAGCAGCGGGAAAAAATTCAGAAAGTTGGTTGCTGAAAGCAGGCCACTACAAATTGTAGGCGCTGTTAATGCCTATAGTGCTCTTATGGCTGAGAAAATCGGGCATCAATCAATCTACTTGTCAGGTGGTGGAGTTGCAGCTTCTTCTTTTGGAGTTCCTGATCTTGGTATTACTTCGCTCGCAGATGTTCTCGAAGATGCTAAAAGAATTACTCAAGTAACTTCTCTGCCATTATTAGTAGATGCAGATACTGGCTGGGGTGGAGCACTTAACATTGCTCGTTGTGTTCGAGAAATGATAAATAGTGGCGTAGCTGCTATCCATATTGAAGATCAAGTTTCTCAAAAACGTTGTGGACATCGACCAAACAAGGCAATAGTTAGTACAAATGAAATGGTTGATCGTATCAAAGCTGCAGTTGATGCCAAAACTGATCCTAACTTTGTAATTATGGCAAGAACAGACTCATTGGCCATAGAAGGTATGCAGTCTGCTATTGATAAAGCGACAGCTTTTGCAGAAGCCGGTGCTGATATGATATTCCCTGAGGCACTCAATACCATTGAGCAATATAGAGAGTTTTCTGATGCCCTTAATGTTCCTATTCTGGCAAATATAACTGAATTTGGCCAAACACCATTATTTACTAAAGAGGAGCTTTCTGATGCTGGCGTAGATATGATTCTTTATCCGCTAAGTGCCTTTAGAGCAATGAGTAAGGCAGCTCTTAATGTCTACCAACATATCTTGCAAGATGGTCATCAAAATAATGTGCTAGAAAGTATGCAAACAAGGGAAGAGTTGTATGATTTTTTAAATTATCATCAATATGAACTTCAATTAGATGAGTCATTTACCAGGGAGAAGAAGGAATGAGTGGAAAAAAAATGGGTGGTGGCGGTCTTAGAGGTCAAAGTGCAGGTGAGACATCAATATGTACAGTTGGAGTCAGTGGCTCTGGCCTCACATATCGTGGTTATGATGTAGTAGATTTAGCTGAAAATACGACTTTCGAAGAGGTTGCCTATCTTTTATTGAAAGGGAAACTACCTAACTCTCAAGAATTAAAAGCATATATAAAAAAACTCAAAACATTAAGAGGTTTGCAACCTGAACTTCGAACTGCTTTGGAGGGTATACCTAAAACTTCACATCCAATGGATGTTCTAAGAACAGGCTGTTCAGTTCTTGGAAATTTAGAGCAAGAGGAGGACTTTTTAAACCAAGCTGATCATGCTGATCGTATGCTTAGTGTATTTCCATCGATAATTACCTATTGGTATCAGTTTTCTCATCATGGAAAAAGAATTGATACAGAAACAGATGATGATACTATTGGTGGGCATTTTTTACATCTTTTGCACGGTAAAAAGCCTAGTGAACTCTTCAAACAAGTGATGAGTGTTTCTTTAATATTGTATGCTGAGCATGAATTTAATGCCTCCACTTTTAGTGCAAGAGTTTGTGCATCGACACTTTCAGATATTCACTCATCAGTGACAAGCGCTATTGGGACATTACGCGGACCATTGCATGGAGGTGCTAATGAAGCAGCTAGTGCTATGCTCTCTCAGTGGAATGACCCTGATGTTGCTGAGGCAGAGTTACTTAAAATACTATCTAAAAAGCAACTCGTGATGGGTTTTGGACATGCAGTTTATACAGAATCTGATCCACGCAATAAGGTTATAAAGCAGTGGTCAAAAAAATTATCTCTAGAAGTAAATGATAAATATTTATATGCTGTATCTGAGAGAGTTGAGGCAGTTATGATGAGAGAAAAAAAACTACTTGCAAACGCTGACTTTTATCACGCTTCAACATATGAGTTTATGAAAATTCCAACCAAACTATTTACTCCAATATTTGTTCTTTCAAGGGTTACTGGATGGTGTGCTCATATTTTTGAGCAAAGAAATAATAACCGAATAATAAGACCAAATGCAGATTATATAGGCCCAAGTATGCAAAAAGTCAGTCCCATAGAAGCAAGGTAACCTTATTGATGCCTAATAAATATTTAAGTTTTGAAAAATTAGAGGAGTAGTAATATGACTAGTGTAAGAGACATCATTGATAAGCACGGCGTTGAATTGATAGGCAATTATATGGCAGGACAACATCTTCAACCAACAGGTTCTGACGGGAATGAGGTTTTTAATCCAGCCACCGGAGAAGTCTGTGCATATGTACAGTATTCAACTGTTGAGGACGTTAATCAGGCCGTAGTCCATGCACGCAAGGCCTTCTTAAGTTGGTCAGAAGTACCCCCAATTGTCAGAGCTCGTAAAATGAACCGTTTACTGGTGTTGATGCAGGAGAACAAAGAGGCTATGGCTAAGGCAATCACCATTGAACATGGTAAGGTGTTTTCTGATGCCATGGGTGAAGTTGAGCGAGGCATCGATATTGTTGAGTTTGCCTGTGGTATTCCCCAGCTGCTAAAAGGTGATTTTTCGGATCAAGTGTCCACTAACATGGATAACTGGACCATGCGTCAGCCCCTTGGTGTTGTCGCTGGAGTTACCCCATTTAATTTTCCTGTGATGGTTCCCGCTTGGATGTTTCCAGTAGCCATTGCCTGTGGCAACACTTTTATTCTTAAGCCGTCTCCTACTGACCCTACCCCTTCGCTGATGATGGCTGATCTTATCAAGGAAGCTGGCTTCCCTGATGGGGTGTTTAATGTTTTGCAGGGTGACAAGTTGGCTGTGGAAGCACTCCTTGATCATCCGCATGTAGAGGCTCTGTCATTTGTTGGATCCACCCCCATAGCCAATGCGGTATACCAGCGAGGTGCTGCAAATGGCAAACGCATCCAAGCTCTAGGCGGCGCCAAAAACCATATGGTGGTGATGCCAGACGCAGATATATCTAAGGCAGTTGATGGTCTTATGGGGGCTGCTTTCGGCTCTGCTGGCGAGCGATGCATGGCTATTTCGGTTGCTGTGCTAGTAGCTGATGCAGCTGATCGGGTAATGCCCTTGTTGACACAGCGTGCTCAAAAACTGTGTATTGGATCGGGAATGGAACCAGAAAGCGAGATGGGACCGATTATTAGTAGTGCTGCTCGTCATCGCATAAGCGGTTACATTGATGCAGGTGTTGAAGAAGGGGCACAATTACTTGTAGATGGGCGACATCATTCTGTACCTGGATTTGAAGGGGGCTTTTTCTTGGGAGCCACTTTATTCGATCAGGTCACGCCCACAATGAAAATTTATCAAGAAGAAATATTTGGCCCAGTCTTGTGCTGTGTTCGAGTTGATACGGTGGAGCAGGCTATTGAGCTTATTAATGCTCATCGATTTGGCAATGGCGTTTCCTGCTATACCCGTAGTGGTGGCGTGGCACGGTTATTTAATCGCACAATACAGGTAGGTATGGTGGGTATTAACGTGCCTATTCCAGTTCCCATGGCGTGGCAGGGATTTGGTGGCTGGAAGAAAAGCTTATTCGGTGACATGCATGCCTATGGGGAAGAAGGAGTTCGTTTTTATACCAAGCAAAAATCTATTATGCAGCGCTGGCCAGAGGATATGGCTGATGGTGCAGAATTTGCAATGCCAGTTGCCAAATAATGTCAATGAATTTTGACTATATTGTTGTTGGTGCCGGCACCGCTGGCGCCCTGCTGGCCAACCGTCTAAGCGCTGACAACTCGAAACGCGTATTATTGTTGGAAGCCGGAGGTAAGGACAATTACCACTGGATTCATATTCCTGTGGGTTACTTGTACTGCATCAATAATCCACGTACTGACTGGCAATTCAGCACTGAACCAGAAATAGGCCTTAATGGCCGATCCCTGTTGTATCCACGTGGTAAAACTTTAGGTGGCTGTTCTTCCATTAATGGCATGATCTATATGCGCGGACAGGCAAGGGATTATGACCATTGGGCGGAATTAACCGGGGACACTGAGTGGTCCTGGTCATCCAGCCTTGAGGACTTTAAAGCCCACGAAGATTATTATCGGCTTGATGGTGGTGCCAATAGCTTAGATCCTGAATTACAAAAAAGAGCTCGTCTACACGGCTCTGGTGGAGAATGGAGGGTAGAAAAACAGCGTCTGAATTGGGAAATTCTGGAGGCCTATGCAAATGCAGCAACACAATCAGGAATCCCACCAACTGACGATTTCAATGGTGGCGACAACACCGGTGTTGGGTACTTTGATGTTAATCAGCGCTCAGGCTGGCGTTGGAATACATCAAAGGCATTCCTACGGCCGGTCAAAGACCGCTCCAATCTAGAGATTTGGACTCATGCCCAGGTCACGAAACTCAATCTTAGCCAGGATGCCGATGGGAATAAAAGATGTACTTCTGTGAATGTCAGCGTGGGGGGTGAAATCCTTACAGTAGAAGCTAATCTGGAAGTGGTGCTCAGTGCCGGTGCTATTGGCAGTCCACAGATCTTGCAACTATCAGGCATTGGTTCACCAGAACATCTTACCAGTGTTGGTATTGGGGTTGAGCATGCCCTTGAAGGCGTCGGCCGCAATCTGCAGGATCACCTTCAAATTCGAACTGTATATGGTGTGGAGGGAGTAAAAACCCTCAATAAAATGGCTTCTACCCTGATGGGTAAGGCAGCTTTTGCTCTTGAATATGCATTAAAGCGAACGGGGCCCATGAGTATGGCACCTTCACAGTTAGGCCTTTTTACCAAAAGTGATCCAGCTATCGAGCATTCCAACATAGAATTTCATGTCCAACCCCTCAGTTTGGAAGCCTTTGGTCAACCTTTGCATGATTTTTCAGCGATTACGGTCAGTGTCTGTAACCTGAATCCAACTAGCCGGGGCACAGTATTACTTAAATCAGCCGACCCTTATCAGGCTCCGGCCATTGCCCCTAATTACCTTACTACTGAAGAGGATCGCAAAGTAGCGGCCGATAGTTTTCGTGTAGTACGAAACATAACCAAACAGCAAGCCCTAAAAAAATACCAGCCTACTGAAATCAAGCCAGGCATCCAGTTTCAGACGGATGATGAGCTAGTTCAGGTAGCCGGTGATATTGCATCTACTATTTTCCACCCAGTGGGTACAACCAAGATGGGCCAGCATACTGACCCTCTGGCCGTGGTTGACAGTAAATTAAGGGTGCATGGTATCCGCGGCTTACGAGTGGTGGATGCTAGCATTATGCCCACTATTACCAGTGGTAATACAAACAGTCCAACATTAATGATTGCCGAAAAGGCAGCCAGTTGGATCTTACAAGAAAATTAACAGGATGCAATAGAACAACTATGGATGAAATACCTTTAAAAAAAGGCCCTTTAAATGGGGTAACTGTACTCGACTTTTCGCGGGTTTTAGCCGGCCCATACTGCACCATGGTGTTAGCCGATCTAGGTGCCCGGGTTATTAAAGTTGAAAAGATTGGTACTGGCGATGATACCCGTGCCTTTGGTCCGTTTATCGAAAAGGAATCGGTCTACTTCAATTGTTTTAATCGTGGTAAGGAAAGCATTGTTTTGGATATCAAGTCGCCCCGTGACCGAGAGTTACTGGAGCGTCTTTTTGATACCGCTGATGTGCTGGTGGAAAATTTCCGCCCCGGCGTCATGGATCGGCTGGGTTATGGTTCAGAGCGACTAGCAAAGACCCATCCACATTTAATTTATACCTCCATTTCTGGTTTTGGCCATTCAGGGCCCTATAAAGAGTTTCCTGGCTATGACATGGTGGTTCAGGCTATGGGTGGTATTATGAGCCTCACCGGTTGGCCCGATGGCGAGCCCGCCCGCGTGGGAACCAGTTTTGGGGACCTTGGTGCAGCCCTGTTTGGAGCGGTGGGAATCGTTTCGGCCCTTTACAGCAGAACCAAAGATGCACAGGGTACACGGGTAGATATCGGCATGCTTGATTGTCAGGCAGCATTGATGGAAACCGCCCTAGCACGCTATGATGTTGAGAAGGTTGTACCCAATCGTACTGGTGACTCTCATCCCTCCCTTGCTCCCTTTGAAAGCTTCCAAACCAAAGATGACAAAATTGTTATTGCCGCTGGCAACGACAACCTATTCATGTTGATGGCTGATGTGCTGGAGAATCCTGGTCTAGCTCTTGATCCACGCTTTCTTACTAATGATCTGCGCTGTAGAAATCGACCAGCAATGGTGGTGGAGATCGAAAAAGTGCTACAAAAAAAACCGGTGGCCCACTGGATTGACGCACTCAATGAAGTAGGTGTGCCATGTTCACCAATCAATACCATTGACAAGTTGTTCGACCACCCACAGTTGCTGTCTCGGGACATGATTGTACAGGTTCAGGGGCCGTCAAAAATACCATTAAAAACAGCCGGTAACCCCATTAAGATGCATGGCCATGAAGAAATTGATGTTAATAAACCCCTTCATTCTCCAGGCTTGAGTGAACACCGTGAGTCGATCCTGGCTGAATTGATGGGAGGCCATGGTGCCTATGATCTACCTGAAGACGACGAGACAGATAAACGAAACAAACACATAAAGCAACACAAAAAACCTTTAACTAAATAATTAGGAGTGACACTTATGAAGGCAAAAAAAACGCATACAAAAACAACCAGCCAGCCACAGACTATGGCCGAGCCAGAAATGATATTGGTAGAACGTCGAGATGGGGTGGGTTTGATTACGCTGAACCGACCTAAACAGCTAAATGCATTAAATAGTCAATTAGCCCGGGAAACCCTTGCTGCCTTAAAGGAATTTGACGCCGATCCAAAAATTGGCGCCATAGTTATTACCGGAAGTTCCAGAGCCTTTGCTGCTGGAGCAGACATTGAGGAAATGGCAGAAAAGAGTTTTACCGAATTTTATATGGATGACTTTCTGTCACCCTGGGATGAGGTAAGCAGTATTTCCAAACCCATTATTGCCGCGGTTGGTGGCTTTGCTCTTGGTGGTGGTTGTGAGCTGGCCCTACTTTGTGACTTTATCATTGCTTCGGAAGACGCCCAGTTTGGTAATCCAGAAATAAAACTAGGTATTTTGCCCGGTATTGGAGGCTCTCAGCGCCTGACCCGCTCCGTGGGAAAGGCACTGGCAATGGACCTCGTTTTGACGGGCCGTAATATTGATGCACAGGAAGCTAAGCAAGTTGGCATAGTAGCCCGGGTAGTGGCTGCGAAAGACTTAATGCAGACCGCAATGGAGGCCGCACATACCATTGCTGGCTACAACGCCCCTGCTGTAAAATTGGCCAAGCGGGCGGTAAATATGGCACTTGAAACGCCTCTAGCCGAAGGATTACGGACAGAGCGGCTTTATTTTCAGGCGGCTTTTGCAACTGATGGCCAGAAAGAGGGTATGAGTGCTTTTTTACACAAACGAGCGCCGGTATTTCGTAACCGCTAAGTTATTAGCTTACGCAGTAGCAAAAAATTTGAGTGTGGATATGCTAACAAATTGAGTATATTATCAAGGACTAGATAAATGAATACAAATATCAAGATAGCAGATCAAGTTCTGCAAGATATTGCTGATTACGTGATTGATTACAAAGTAGTATCTGAGGAGGCTCTCAACACTGCTAGAAACTGTTTAATGGATACTATTGGCTGCGGTCTGTTGGCTTTGAAATATCCAAATTGTACTAGACATCTAGGTCCAATAGTTCCAGGAACAACGGTAGTAAACGGTGCTAGAGTTTTTGGCAGGTCTTATGAGCTTGATCCAGTTAAGGCCGCTTGGGATATTGGTGCCCTGGTTCGCTGGTTAGATTTTAATGACACTTGGCTAGCTGAAGAGTGGGGCCATCCCTCAGATAATTTAGGAGCAATTATGGCTCTTAGTGATTATATTTCACGTGTTAATGTTGCGAATCATAAATTACCATTAAGTATAAAAGATGTGCTTGAGTACATGATAAAAGCGCATGAAATTCAAGGTATTCTTGCACTTGAGAATAGTTTTAATAAAGTAGGTTTAGACCATGTTTTACTTGTAAGAGTTGCAAGCACAGCTGTTGCAACGCACATGTTAGGTGGCACCAGGCCTCAAATTATTGACGCTTTATCGCAAGCTTGGGTTGATGGTTCTTCCCTTAGAACATATAGGCATGCTCCTAACACTGGTTCAAGAAAATCATGGGCTGCTGGTGACGCAACATCTCGTGCAGTTCGCTTAGCAATGATGACGATGGCTGGTGAGATGGGTATACCTTCCGTTTTGACAGCACCAGGTTGGGGTTTTTACGATGTAAGTTTCAAGGGTAGAGAGTTTAGTTTTTCTAAAAGCTATGACTCTTACGTGATGGAGAATATTCTTTTTAAGATATCTTTCCCAGCTGAATTCCATGCTCAAACTGCAGTAGAGTGTGCAGTATTACTTTATCCAGAGATTAAAGAAAAGTTAGATGAAATAGAAAGGATTGAAGTTACAACTCATGAATCTGCACTTAGAATTATTGATAAAACAGGTGCTTTAGACAATCCTGCAGACCGCGATCATTGTATGCAATATATGCTTGCAGTTGCAATGATTGAGGGTGATTTAGTTGCTGAGTTTTATGAAGATTCTTTCCATCAACAGAATCCATTGATTGATAAGCTTCGAAATAAAATGATTTTAAAGGAAGATAAAAGATACTCAAAGGACTACCTAGCAGATGATAAGAGATCTATTGCCAATGCATTACAGATTTTCTTTAAGGACGGTAGTCAAACCGACAAAGTGGAAGTAGAGTATCCTGTAGGACACCGTAATCGTCGCCAGGAGGGCATTCCATTACTTGAGAGAAAATTTTTTAATAGTCTTAAAAGTACTTATTCTAAAGAGCACAGTGACAGGATTTACTCATTGTGTCTTGATAAGGAAAGAATTGAACAAACTCCTGTTAACGAGTTTATGGACATGTTTGTAAACAAGAATTAATAGAAACAGCTTATGTCTTATTTTGAGGAATACGAGAAATCAATCCAGAAGCCAGAAAGTTTTTGGGGTGAAAAAGCCAAAAGTATAGATTGGTTCAGCTTTCCAAAAAAAATACTCTCAGAAGATAAAGATGGCATTCATCATTGGTTTGCTGATGGCAAGATGAATACTTGCCATATGGCGCTTGATTACCATGTTAATAATGGTCTTAGTGAAAAAGCCGCTCTAATTTATGATTCGCCTATTACTAATACTATCAAAACATACAGTTATCGTGAATTAAGAGACGAGACAGCGAAATGTGCTGGTATGTTGAAAGAGCATGGCATTGGTAAGGGTGACAGAGTTATTATATATATGCCGATGATTCCACAAGCTGCAATAGCAATGCTAGCTTGTGCTAGGTTGGGTGCCATTCATTCTGTAGTATTTGGTGGTTTCGCCGCTTCTGAGTTAGCGGTTAGAATTGATGACTCCAAGCCTATACTAATTTTGAGCGCTTCTTGCGGCATTGAAGTGAAAAATATAATCCCTTACAAACCTTTGTTAGATAGTGCAATTGAGATAGCTCAGTATAAACCTAAGAGTTGTATTATTTATCAAAGAGAGCAGCATTTAGCAAAATTGACAGAGGGTCGTGATTTTGATTGGAAGAGTTGTTGTGATGCTGCAATTCCTGCAAACTGCGTGGAGGTGAACGGCGACGATGTGCTGTATATTTTATATACCTCCGGAACTACCGGTAAACCCAAAGGCATTGTGCGCGAAAATGGGGGTCACGCTGTAGCTATGAAATATAGCATGAGTGCAATTTATGACATAAACCAAGAGGACGTATTTTGGGCCGCTTCCGATGTCGGTTGGATAGTCGGTCATTCATATATTGTTTATGGACCGTTGATTCATGGCTGTACAACTGTATTATACGAAGGCAAGCCGATTATGACGCCTGATGCAGGTGCATTTTGGAGAGTGATATCCGAGCATAATGTCAAAGCTTTGTTTGCTGCGCCTACCGCGTTTCGTGCCATTAAAAAAGAAGACCCTAGTGGTAAATTTATTGGTAACTATGACCTCTCATCATTACAAACTTTTTTTGCAGCAGGTGAAAGGCTTGACCCACCTACTTATGAATGGTTGACGGAAAATTTTAATATACCTGTCATTGATAATTGGTGGCAAACTGAAACAGGTTGGCCTATTGCTTCTAACCTTAGAGGAGTTGAAAAAATGCCTATTAAGCCAGGATCATCTACAGTTCCAGTGCCCGGCTTTGAGGTGCAAATATTAGATGATGAGGGAAACAGTCTAGATAGAAACCAGCAAGGCAACATTGCTATTAAATTACCTCTCCCACCTAGTTGTCTAAATACTATCTGGGGGAGCGTTGAAAGATTCAACGAAACATACTTAGAAGCTTTTCCAGGTTATTACCTTAGCGGCGATGGTGGTTATATTGATGACGATGGATACTTGTTTGTAATGGGGCGTACTGATGATGTCATCAATGTCTCGGGACACAGACTCTCTACGGGCGAAATGGAGGAAATTATTGGCTCACATGAATCGGTAGCTGAGTGTGCAGTTATAGGTAGAAGTGACAGCCTGAAAGGGCAGTTGCCATTTGGATTCGTTATATTAAAGTCTGGGGTCGATATTTCTGAAGATGAGATATCGAAAAACCTAGTAGCATTGGTTAAAGAAAAAATTGGAGCGGTCGCTTGCTATAAAGAGACTTTGATTGTTAATCGACTTCCTAAAACTCGTTCTGGAAAAATTTTGCGTAAGACATTGAAAAAAATTGTTGATGGTGAAGATTATGAAGTCCCTCCAACGATTGATGACCCTAGTATTTTAGATGAAATACAACAAGAAATATCTAGCCACTAATGGATGAATTTTTACCTATAGAAAATATGAAATGATAGGGACTTAAACACTTAAAGATTAAAATATTGGCAGCAAAAGCTTGCCTTAACTTAATAATAAAACGGAGGAAAAATATGAAAGCTTTTGTAGTGGAGAAAATCGAAGATAAAAAATTTACAACAAGTGTTAAAGAAATTGAAAAGCCTGTTTTGGCAGAGCGTCAAGTTTTAATTAAAACTTCTTATTCATCATTAAATTATAAAGATGCTTTAAGTGCAACGGGAAATCCGGGCGTGACAAGAGTTTTTCCACATGTGACAGGTATTGATGTCAGTGGCATTGTTGCTGAATCCAGATCAGATGCATTTCATCCTGGCGATGAAGTTTTCATGACTGGTTATGATTTAGGAATGAACACAAATGGTGGCCATAGTGAATTTGTAAAAGTTCCAGAGGCCTGGCTAATCAAGAAGCCAAATAATATCTCTTTAAGGGAATTAATGATTTATGGGACTGCTGGTTTAACAGCTGCTTTAAGTATCAATGAACTTTTAAATAACGGCATTACAAGTGGCGAAGTTCTGGTTACAGGGGCTACCGGTGGCGTTGGCAGTATTTCTGTAGCAATTTTATCCAAACTTGGATTTGATGTAATTGCGCTTTCTGGGAAAGAGCAACAAGTAGGTTACTTAAAAACTCTTGGCGCTCAAGAGGTCATCCTGAGAAAAGATTTTGATGTGGAAAACAAAAGACCAATGGGCAAAGAAAGATTTGCAGGAGTGCTTGATACGGTTGGTGGAAATAT
>Ga0307998_1000504_pt1 | contig 21916 bp, 27 predicted proteins | sample Davwhametageno37_FD_203147 | JGI IMG/M metagenome (GOLD analysis project Ga0307998, IMG submission 203147) | Marine microbial communities from Davis Island wharf, Antarctic Ocean - #37 | ecosystem: Environmental > Aquatic > Marine > Unclassified | place: Antarctic Ocean: Davis Island wharf... | reverse complement strand
AAGAATGCTTATTCCAACGATTGACTTGATGCGCCCAAAACTTCGCCAACCTTCATGAACAGTTGATCTTCACCGACCTCTTTTTGGACGGCAAGACACTTAATGGCTAATTTGTTGGCCATTTCTGTGACGGCTGGATCAATCATTAGCGGGTGTTCTCAGTCAAGCGGCGCTTCACGTAATCAGTTGTATGACCGATCATCGTGTCTAAGTGCGGCTCTTCAAAGAAATGACCCGCGCCTTCAACTTCGGTGTGCGTCACAGTGATACCTTTTTGCTCATGCAGCTTGCCGACAAGTGTGTGGGTATCAGCAGGTGGTGCCACGCGGTCAGCCGTACCGTTGATAACCAACCCAGAAGCCGGGCAGGGCGCAAGAAACGAAAAGTCATACATGTTAGCAGGTGGAGCAACAGAAATGAAACCAGTAATTTCTGGACGACGCATCAGCAATTGCATGCCAATCCAAGCGCCAAACGAGAAACCAGCAACCCAGCAATGCTTGGAGTTGTTGTTCATCGATTGAAGGTAATCCAGAGCAGTCGCCGCATCAGATAACTCGCCAATGCCCTGGTCGTATTCGCCTTGCGAACGGCCAACACCGCGAAAGTTGAAGCGAAGTACCGTGAATCCCATATTGTAGAAGGCATAGTGCAAGGAGTGCACAACCTTGTGATTCATAGTGCCGCCAAATTGCGGGTGTGGGTGTAAAACGATCGCAATCGGTGCGTCACGTTCTTTTTGAGGGTGGTAGCGGCCTTCAAGGCGGCCTTCGGGTCCAGGGAAAATGACCTCGGGCATGAGCGTCCTTGCATTTTTGAGTTCAACGGGTCGTGGTTCAATTCTTGACGAATATAACCGGTTACCTTAGAACGTTTCTAAATTACATGCGCGCAGGGCTTGCGCGTTTATTGCGATGTATGGCGTTGCGTGTGAAACGTCAATCAAATCTAGCGAAAGCAAGGGATTTTGAGATGAAACTGTCGACGAAAGGACGCTATGCAATGGTTGCGTTGGCTGACATCGCCCTGCAGCCGGAGGGGAATCTTGTTAGCCTTGGCGATATAGCCGAACGTCAGAGCATCTCACTACCATACCTTGAACAATTATTTGTAAAACTGCGTCGTTCTGAATTGGTTTCGTCTGTGCGTGGTCCGGGTGGTGGTTACCGTCTGGCCCGTTCGCCGTCCGAAATTCGGGTTGTGGACATCTTGTCCGCTGTCGATGAATCCGTAGATGCAACGCACAAGGGCGCAGGTGCCTCTGGTGGCGCTTCTGGTTCACGTGCGCAGTCTTTGACCAATCGTTTGTGGGAAGGCTTGAGCGCAAATGTTTATGTTTACTTGCACCAAACGCGTTTGTCTGATGTGATTTCCAATGAATTGGCGCCGTGTCCTGCTGTCCCAAATCTGTTCGATGTTGTGGATGTTTGACCTGTTGAAAGGGGGCCAGTCCCCGTCCTGTGAATTCCCTCGGAGTTTGTTTTGTAAGATGAATGTGGATGTGTCGTGAGCCGAGTTTACTTCGATCATAATGCGACGACGCCTTTGCGCGAAGAAGCGCGTGCGGCTATAGTGGCTGCTATGGATGTTGTGGGGAACCCCTCGTCTGTGCACTCTGAGGGACGCGCAGCCAAGATGTTGGTCGAACGTGCCCGTGTGCAGGTTGCTGAGTTGGTGGGCTGTTTGCCTACGCAAGTGGTGTTTACGGGATCGGCAACTGAGGCGGCTGCTTTGGCGGTTGCGCAGAAAGATCGTCATGGTGGGCAGTTTGTATCGTTGCAGACCGAGCATGATTGTTTTTTAGCTTGGGATGAGGCGATCATTGAGGGGCCTGCGTTACATGCAATCTCGGCGGCCAATTCTGAGACTGGTGTCATGAAGCCAGCAGTTGTTTCAAACGCGAGCGTATCTGGAGCAGTGGTTTGCGATGTCACGCAGATCGCGGGAAAGATGCCTGTGGTTTATGATGAAAGTGGCAAACCGTCTTACATGATCCTCTCGGCGCACAAGTTGGGTGGTCCAAAGGGTGTTGGTGCATTGATTAATTTCACTGCTGATGATCCGCAGGCGATTTTGCGTGGTGGCGGGCAAGAGATGGGCCGCCGTTCTGGGACTGAAAACGTTATTGGCATAGCTGGATTCGGGGCTGCTGCAGTCGCGGCAGATCAAGATGTAGCCAATGGTGCATGGGGACGGGTTGCGAAACTTAGGAATATTCTAGAAAAGGCCCTTGAGACTGCGTCAAAGAAGACTATTTTTGTCGGGAATGACCAGCAACGCTTACCGAACACTTCTTGCATCCTCACCCCAGGGTGGAAGGGAGAGACGCAGGTGATGCAAATGGATTTGGCTGGCTTTGCCGTTTCTGCGGGTTCTGCCTGTTCATCGGGCAAAGTGCGCGCCAGTCGCGTCCTGACGGCGATGGGCTATGAAGATGAGTTGGCAGCTTGTGCGATACGTGTGTCGCTGGGGTTGTTAAATACAGAAGATGAAGTCCTGCGCTTTGCCGATGTTTGGGCGCAAAAACTTAAGAAACATGAGGCACGCGCGGCGTAACGCTGTGAGCCAAAAAGAGGAAGTCTGAGCATGGACAATATGGTCAAAGATGGGGTCGATCAGGATACCGTCGACGCAGTACGCGAAGTTGGTGGAGCCTATAAGCACGGCTGGAACACTGACATTGAAATGGAATACGCCCCAAAGGGTCTTTCCACAGATATCGTGCGTTTGATTTCTGAAAAGAATGAAGAACCTGAGTGGATGCTGCAGTGGCGATTGGCCGCTTATGATCGTTGGTTGAAGTTGGAAGAGCCGGATTGGGCGATGGTCGACTACCCAAAAATCGATTTCCAAGACCAGTATTATTATGCCCGTCCAAAATCGATGGAAGTAAAGCCAAAGTCATTGGACGAGGTTGATCCTAAATTGTTGGAGACCTACAAAAAGTTAGGCATTCCCTTGAAAGAACAGGCTTTGCTTGCTGGCGTTGAAGCCCCTGAAGGCGAACGTAAGGTTGCTGTGGATGCGGTGTTTGACTCAGTTTCTTTGGGTACGACCTTTAAGGACGAGCTGTTGAAAGCGGGTGTAATTTTTTGCTCAATCTCAGAAGCAATCAAAGATTACCCTGAATTGGTTAAAAAGTACCTTGGGACCGTTGTTCCTGTTTCAGACAACTACTATGCCACTTTGAACTCTGCCGTGTTCTCTGATGGGTCGTTCGTCTACATCCCGCCAAACACACGTTGCCCAATGGAGTTGTCCACGTATTTCCGCATTAATGCAGAAAACACGGGTCAGTTTGAGCGCACGTTGATCATCGCTGACAAGGGTTCTTACGTTTCATACCTTGAGGGCTGTACAGCACCGCAACGCGATATCGCGCAATTGCACGCTGCTGTTGTTGAGTTGGTTCTGCTGGATGACGCTGAAATCAAGTACTCGACTGTTCAAAACTGGTTCCCAGGTGATGAGAACGGCAAGGGCGGCATCTATAACTTCGTGACGAAACGTGCTGATTGCCGCGGTGATCGTTCCAAAGTAATGTGGACCCAAGTTGAAACCGGTTCTGCCGTTACTTGGAAATACCCGTCCTGTGTATTGCGCGGCGATGACAGCCAAGGCGAGTTCTATTCAATCGCTATTGCCAACAACATGCAGCAGGCCGACACGGGCACCAAAATGATCCATTTGGGCAAACGCACCAAGTCGCGGATTGTGTCCAAAGGTATCTCAGCAGGCAAAGCCCAGAACACATACCGCGGTTTGGTGTCTATGCATCCCAAAGCCAAGGAATCGCGCAACTATACACAGTGCGACAGTTTGTTGATCGGCGATAAATGTGGGGCGCACACGGTGCCGTACATTGAAGTGAAGAATAACTCATCACGCGTTGAGCACGAAGCCACTACATCCAAAGTGGATGACGATCAGCTGTTCTATTGCCGCTCGCGCGGGATGGATGAGGAAGAGGCGGTTGCCTTGGTTGTCAACGGGTTCTGTAAGGATGTGCTTCAGGCGCTTCCGATGGAATTCGCGATGGAAGCACAGGCGCTTGTAGCAATTTCGCTTGAGGGGTCTGTTGGCTAATCATGTTCGAGGTGCCCTTCAACGTCCAGATCTCACAATGCCGGTGGTCGAAGCAGAGCTTTTGCGCCAGCATTATGAGGACGCGGATGCGATCCTTGAATACGGATCGGGCGGTTCGACGCTTATGGCGGCCGAAATGGAAGGCAAACACGTCACCAGTGTCGAAAGTGACAAGGCGTGGTGGCAGATGATGATGGAATGTTTTGAAGCCAATCCGGCATCCAGAGGGTCTACCGTCGACATGCTTTATTCCGGAATCGGACCAATGCGAGAATGGAGTTACCCCAAGGACGAGCGTTCTTGGAAACAGTTTGCACAGTATCCATTGGCTGTGTGGGAGATGGATGAGCTACGCGCCCCAGACGTTGTTTTGGTTGATGGGCGTTTCTGTGTCGGATGTTCTTAGGCCACCGCATACTACATCAAACAGCCTACAATTCTGCTGTTTGACGACTATACGCCACGCAAGTGGATGCACGAGACTGAGGACTTTCTTGGTCAACCAGAAATTACGGGCCGCATGGCCACGTTTAAACTTGAACCGCAGCCGTTCCCAACGGGACGTATGCTTGAAATTATTGATTACATGCTGCGCCCATGATTGGGTAGTGAGGGAATAAAATGCTGAAGATTGAAAACCTGCACGTCAAACTTGAAGACGAAGAAAAGCAAATCTTGAAAGGTGTAAACCTTGAGGTTGGCGCGGGCCAAGTGCACGCGATCATGGGGCCAAACGGTTCTGGCAAATCCACGTTGTCCTATGTTTTGTCTGGCCGCGAAGGTTACGAAGTAACGGACGGCGAAGCCCATTTGGGTGACGTTGACTTGCTTGACATCGAACCAGAAGAACGTGCGGCAGCTGGCCTGTTCTTGGCATTCCAATACCCTGTAGAGATCCCAGGCGTTGGCAACATGACCTTCCTGCGCACAGCTGTAAACGCACAGCGCAAAGCGCGCGGCGAAGAAGAAATGTCTGCCGCTGAATTCCTCAAAGTTGTTCGCGCAAAAGCGAAGACGCTGAAAATCGACGCTGACATGTTGAAGCGCCCAGTCAACGTTGGCTTTTCCGGTGGTGAGAAAAAGCGCAACGAGATTTTGCAGATGGCGATGCTTGAACCAAAGATGTGCATTTTGGACGAGACAGACTCGGGTCTAGATGTTGATGCGATGAAATTGGTCTCTGAAGGCGTGAATGCTTTGCGTTCTGAAGGTCGCTCTTTCTTGGTCATCACGCACTACCAGCGTCTTTTGGACCACATCAAGCCTGACGTGGTTCACATCATGGCAAACGGCCGTATCATTAAATCTGGTGGCCCTGAGTTGGCTCTAGAAGTTGAACAGAACGGTTATGCCGACATCTTGGCAGAGGTTTCCTAATGAGCGCTGTTGCTGAAACGATGAATGTCACTGATGAGCGTTTGGCGGGTTTGACCCTGCCAGCGGGCGGATGGTCTGACGTGGCGCGCAAGGATGCGTTGTCACGTGTTCAGATGATGGGGTTGCCAAGCCGTCGAGATGAATATTGGAAATACACACGTCCAGATACATTGACCCAAGCGGTTGCTGTGCCTGCGGCCCTGTTTCACAATGACGAAGCAGCACTTTTTGACGATGTTGAACGCCTCAAAATCGTATTTGTAGACGGTGTATTTGATGCGGATGCCTCTGATGACCTGTCCCTTGAGGGTGTAAGCATCGAACACCTTGCAACTGTGGATGCCGATATCCACTGGGCTCGCGATATTTACGGTGTGCTAGAAACCAACGGTCAAAAGCCTGTTGAACGTCCTTTGGCCGCCTTGAACACTGCTTTTGCAACGGGTGGTGTTTTGATCCATGTGACGGGTGCAGCAAGCAGGCCGATCAACATGATCTACCTTCACAACTCAGAAACATCTGATGTGATGTTGCACAACGTGATCAAACTGGACGCAGGCGCTAGCCTAACTGTTCTGGAAACAGGACCAGCAGCTGCACGCCTCAATATGGTGACTGAAGTTGAAGTCGCTGACACCGCAGCGTTCCATCACATTCGTGCTCAAGGGCGCGACCATGAACGCCGCGCAGCCACGCATATCTTTGCACGTTTGGGCACTGAATCAGTGTTCAAATCCTTTACGCTTACTGCAAATGGCGTAATGACGCGCAACGAATGTGTGCTTGAGTTGACAGGTGACGATGCAAAAGCAACCGTCGGTGGCGCATGTGTAGGCGACGGTGATTTTCACCACGACGACACGGTGTTCATCACCCATGACGCAGAAAACTGTGAAAGCCGCCAGGTGTTTAAAAAGGTTCTGCGCAACGGCGCGACAGGCGTTTTTCAAGGCAAAATCTTGGTCAAAGCCGGTGCACAGAAGACAGATGGCTATCAGATCAGCCAATCATTGCTTTTGGATGGTGACAGCCAATTTTTGGCCAAGCCTGAGCTTGAAATCTACGCCGATGACGTGATCTGTTCACACGGATCTACCTCTGGTGCGATTGATGAAACCGCATTGTTCTATCTACAATCACGCGGGATCAGCAAAGCAGTGGCGACTGACTTGTTGACCTTGTCGTTCTTGGCTGAAGCTGTGGACGAGATCGAAGATGAAACACTGCGCGAGCAAATCAACGAACGCATGGCGTCTTGGTTGGAACGGCGTCGCGGCTGATGTCTGTTACTGCAGATATTCGGGCCAGTTATCGTGGACCGGGTCGCGTGGTTGCGCGGCTTTTGGGACAGGGACGGCGTGAAGGTTTCGCGCTGAACATCCTGCTGTTCGCATGCATCATGATGTTCATCGCGCAAGCACCATATCAAGCACGCGAAGCGTATTTCGATCCAGACGTTCCTTTGATGGCGCGGATGTATTGGAGCGCTTTTTTGTGGATCTTCTTGGTTCCGCTGCTGCTGTATGGCTTTGCGGCCTTTATGCACGGCCTCGCACTTTTGGTAGGACGCAACATCACAGGGTATGGCGTGCGCCTTAGCTTGTTTTGGGCTCTACTTGCCAGCAGCCCGATGTTTTTGCTGTTGGGGTTAATTGCAGCCTTCATCGGTCCAGGTGCTGGTTTGCAATTGGTCGGCATTCTATGGCTCGCCAACATCTTATGGTTTTGGATCGCTGGGATGCGCGCAGCAGAAAGCGTCGAACTATGAAACTGGACGTCCAATCACTTAGCATGCTTATTTCTTTGACCCTTCGTGATCCCGCCAATGCGGCAAGATTGGTTATCAACTCAGGTTATCGCCGTGATGTTTTATGGACATTGCTGTTACTTGTCAGCATTGCAAATGCAGCCCTTGTATGGTTGTCCAATGCGTTGACTGGGCCAACCCCAGAACAATTGGCGCAAATGCCAATCCAAATTCCGCAGATCATCTTTAGCCCACTATTTGCGTTTGTGTTTCTGGCGGGTGCCTTGGTGATCACGGTCCATGTTTTGCATTGGATCGGCGCTGCTATCGGTGGGAAGGGCAGCTTGGATGACATGTTGTCCGTCTTGGTGTGGCTACAGGCCATGCGTGTCTTAGCCCAAGTTGTCTTGTTGGTTTTGCTAATCGTTGCGCCAACAATTGCCGGCTTGTTTGGCTTGGGTGTTGCTTTGATTAGCCTTTGGATACTGGTGCACTTTGTAAATGAGGGTGCGGGCCTTGGCTCAGTTTTCAAAACCGTTGGCGTTCTGCTGTCCGCAACCGTGGGCATGATAATGGGCCTTAGCTTTATCCTGACCGTTACTGGTCTTGCCTCAATGGGAATTTCTCCGAATGTATAATGTTACAAAAGTACGTGCTGACTTTCCAATCCTTTCACGAGAAGTGAATGGTAAGCCACTGGTATATCTAGATAATGGCGCTTCAGCGCAAAAGCCGCAGATCGTGATTGATACGATCACGCGCGCTTATGCTGAAGAGTACGCAAATGTGCATCGTGGCCTTCATTTCTTGTCGAACCTCGCAACAGACAATTATGAGGCTGTGCGTGGAAAAATCGCCAAATTCATGAACGCGGGTTCAGAAAACGAAATCGTTTTCAATTCAGGCACCACCGAAGGTATCAATATGGTTGCCTATGGTTGGGCTATGCCGAACCTAAAATCTGGTGATGAAATCATCCTAAGCGTCATGGAGCACCACGCCAATATCGTGCCTTGGCACTTTCTGCGCGAACGCCACGGTGTCGTAATCAAATGGGTGGATGTTGATGCGACTGGTGCGTTGGACCCCCAAGCGGTTCTTGATGCGATTACGCCAAAAACGAAATTAATCGCGATCACTCATATGTCCAACGTTTTGGGCACCAAAGTGGATGTAAAAACCATTTGCGCGGGCGCACGTGCAAAAGGTGTGCGCGTCTTGGTGGATGGATCACAAGCAGCGGTACACATGCCAGTAGATGTTCAAGACATCGATGCAGATTTTTACGCAGTAACGGGGCACAAATTATACGGTCCATCAGGTTCTGGCGCGATCCACATCAAACCTGAACGGATGGCTGAGATGCAGCCATTCATCGGCGGCGGTGATATGATCCGTGAAGTGTCCAAATCAGGTGTCATCTATAACGACGCCCCGATGAAGTTCGAAGCTGGCACACCGGGGATCGTTCAAATGATCGGTCTGGGCACGGCCGTTGATTACATGATGGATACCGGAATGGACGCGATTGCGGCCCATGAGAATAGCCTACGTGATTACGCTGTTTCGAAACTTGCGGGTTTGAACTGGATCCAAGTCCAAGGGACAACCGCGGACAAAGGAGCCATCTTTAGTTTCACAATGGATGGTGCAGCGCATGCGCATGACATCTCAACGATTCTTGATAAAAAGGGCGTTGCGGTGCGGGCAGGGCAGCATTGTACAGGTCCATTGATGGAACATCTTGGTCTCAGTGCAACCTGTCGTGCGTCTTTTGCGATGTATAACACGACTGATGAAGTTGATGTTTGGATCGATGCGTTGGAACTTGCACACGATCTTTTCGCCTAAGGTGCAAACTCATCGCGTCATTTAGCAATTGCAGCGCAACAGCTGCAAAGCTATACCGCGCATGAATGGTCCCATAGCTCAGCTGGATAGAGTACTCGCCTCCGAAGCGAGGGGTCGCTGGTTCAAATCCAGCTGGGACCACCATTTTCCATTCGTAACAAACGAAAAAAAAGCGCCCTAAAAGGCGCTTCCGTTTGTATCCTCATGATCCCAGTTTAAAAGATCAGCTTCCCCATGTGCGGACAACGCCGCAATCCATGTGGACGAAATTAGAGCCAGAATAACGGCCAACACCACCACCACGACATGCAGATGCTGCACGGGCCATTTGGCCAACAGAGCGGGTGGACAAACGTAAATCAGCAGCTTTTCCGCGCATATGTAATGAATTTTTAGCAACGCCTTTTAAGCGTGAACGCAGCATAGCATTGGTATTAGGGCTGCGGTAGCCAGACAACAACATATATGGTTCGTTGGCATCCATCAGATTGTGGGCGGCAGCCATAACGTCGATTGTACGTAAATCGATGGATTTCACACCACCAGTCCGCCAGTCACGCATGAAGTAGTCTACTTCTTTTAAAGCGTCCTTGACGTATTTGCCTTCGATCCAATAGATCATATCGATACGTTCACCGGTTCGACCCGAAAACATACGAATACGGCGTATATCGCCAGCACCACGTAAAATACCTGCTGCATTGGAGAGAGTAGGGGCGGCTGTTAGTGTCGTCGCGGCAAATGCCCCCAACAACGCGCGGCGGGTCAAAGAACCCGAGTTGCCATTAATAGTCATAGTATAACGTGTCCCGTTTGCCTGTTTCCCGTGGTGTAAGCACGGGCAATTCATCTTGTCCCCAGATGCGCCATTCTTATTGCATAAGCCGAATCGTTAACCAAGCAATGAATCGCCAGCACCAAAACTTTCAATAATTTTAGGCGATTTCCTGCGCAATTTATTGATATTCGGTCGAAAAAGTCGAAACAGTGACGGCTCTGTGCAACAGACTGTTCTAACCATGATTTTCTTAAGCTTGTGCCATGAAAGTGAATGGACAACCCATGGCGCATCTAACATTGTGCGGCCAATCAATGAGTCTGCATTTTTCCTATGGGGGTAGATATGTTGCATCGCATATTCAAAATGACTTCAGTTTTGACTTTGTCATTTGTCGTAATGGGGCTTTTTGTAGCGCCAAAATCTGCTGATGCGCAAGTCACTGCATTCAAGCAAGCTGTCGCTGAAGCAGCCGCGCGCGATATAGACATTGCAGCATTCTATCAGGCCTATGGTTATAAGAGCGTTTGGACTGGGCGCTCAAGTCGCGAACGCTCTCGTCGTCGGGCTTTAATCAAAACATTGGCTAACGCTTCATCACACGGTCTGCCAGCTGGGCGTTATGATTCTGCAGGGCTTCAAGCGAAGATGAAAGCCGCGCGTGGCCCACGGGAGCGTGGTACTGTTGAAGTCGAAATCAGCCGTGTCTTTTTGCAATATGCGCGTGATCTTCAAACTGGTGCCTTGATCCCCAGCCGTGTGAACAGCGCAATTGTACGTAAAGTGCCCTACCGCGATCGGACTTCGTACCTTGTCAATTTAGTCAAATCTTCTCCCTCGGAATTTTTCAAAGCCTTGGCTCCCAAGACCATGGAATACGACGCGTTGTTGAAAGAAAAGCTGCGTCTTGAACGTCTACTTGGTAAAGGCGGATGGGGTACTACTGTTCCTGCTAAGTCATTGAAACCAGGACAATCTGGCGCGTCTGTTGTGGTGCTTCGTGATCGTTTGATGCTAATGGGCTTTATGAAACGTAGCTCAATACAGACCTATGATGACGACATGAAGTTAGCGGTTCAGAAGTTTCAAGCTGCTCATGGTCTGTCTACAGATGGCATTGCTGGTCCAGCCACGATGCCAGAGGTAAACAAAAGTGTTCAAATGCGGCTGCGATCCGTTATCGTTGCGATGGAACGTGAGCGTTGGTTTAACAGAGAACGTGGCGGGCGTCACATTTTGGTAAATATTCCAGACTTTACAGTCAAGATCGTCGATAACAACGAAGTAACGTTCAAAACGCGCTCTGTGGTTGGTGCAATTGGAACAGATCGCTCAACGGTCGAATTTTCTGATTTGATGGAATATATGGTCATTAATCCAAGCTGGTACGTCCCACGTTCCATTGCGACACTGGAGTTTCTGCCTGCACTGCAAATTGACAGCAGCTCTATTCCTCAGATTGAAATTACAAATGAGGAAGGCCTGGTAGTCGACAGTGCTAACGTGAATTTCTCTTTGTTTAATGCAGATAACTTCCCATTTACTATGCGACAACCTCCGTCCAAGGGGAACGCCTTGGGGTTGGTCAAGTTTATTTTCCCTAATCCTTACAACATTTATTTACATGACACGCCCGCAAAAAACCTGTTTTCGCTTGAAGTTCGTGCGTTCAGCCACGGTTGTGTTCGTTTGGCTGACCCATTTGATTTCGCCTATGCATTGTTGGCAAAAGAAGTTGGGAACCCAAAAGAGTTTTTCCAAGAGCAGTTGGCAACGGGGGAAGAACAGCAGGTATACCTAGAAACCTCTGTTCCTATTCACATTATCTACCGAACAGCATTTACCACTGCTGAAGGCCACACACAGTATCGCCGCGATATTTATGGCCGTGATGCACAAGTCTGGAAGGCTTTGGCAAAGGCAGGGGTAGCATTGCGCGCCGTACAAGGTTAATTCAGGTCCTATAATTTACGGGACGCTGATCACATGTATCATTCCATTAAAGACATCGCAGCGGCGCTCGGGGCACAAGCCTTCGGCGCCGTTGATCGTTTGATCACATCGGTTCAGGAACCAGCAAGCGCAGGACCTGACGACCTGGCTCTTGCGATGGATGAAAAATACGCTGAAAGCCTTTCAAGTGGGAATGCCCGCGCCGCCATGGTCTGGGAGGGTGCTGATTGGCAAGCGATGGGGCTTGAAGCTGCGATCGTTCCAAAACGTGCCCGTTTCGCAATGGCACCCCTGACGGCCTTGATGGATCAGGGGCAGGGCTTTGGTGCAGGCATTCACCCAAGTGCGGTTATCGATCCATCTGCTGAACTGGCTGATGACGTTTCTGTTGGACCGCTGGCTGTGATTGGCCCACGCGCCAAGATTGGCGCAGGCAGTGTAGTTGGACCGCAGTGTTATATTGGAATGGACGTAACGATCGGTAAAGATGCTTATTTGCGCGAACAGGTCAGCATCGGCGCACGCGTCCGGATCGGTGCGCGATTCATCGCTCAGCCGGGTGCTAAGATCGGTGGTGATGGATTCAGTTTCACCACTGCTGAAAAGTCTGACATCGAAGCGGTTCGTGAAAGCCTTGGTGACCAACAAGAGACCGAGGCGCAATCATGGACCCGCATCCATTCTCTAGGCTCTGTTGTGATTGGTAATGACGTCGAAATCGGCGCGATTACAACCGTGGACAGCGGAACCATCCGTGACACAGTTATTGGCGATGGATGCAAGTTCGACAACATGGCCCAGATTGGCCACAACGTGCGTATCGGGCGCGATTGTATGATTTGCGGTCACGTTGCCGTTGCTGGCTCTACCGTAGTTGGGAACAACGTGGTTCTTGGGGGCATGACTGGGGTGACCGACAATATCTTTATTGGTGATCGCGTGATCACTGGCGGCGCAACCAAAATCCTAAGCAACGTGCCTGCGGGCCGTGTGATGTTGGGCTATCCAGCCACACAAATGGACAAACAATTAGAGATTTACAAACTAATCCGTCGTTTGCCACGCCTGTTCCGAGATGTGACAGCGCTTAAAAACCGCACGTCTGATGACAGCAAAGACTAAAAGGTAAAATCATGAGTGTGACTGATAAGATAATCAAGATTATTGCAGAGCAAGCAGTTCTTGAAACCTCCGATGTGACAATGGAAAGCACGCTTGAGGATCTAGGGATTGATAGCCTTGGTCTGGTAGAAAGCATTTTCGCCATTGAGGAAGAGTTTGATATCACAGTTCCGTTCAATGCAAATGAACCGACCAACAGTGATTTTGACATTTCAAGCATCTCAAAGATTATCGAGGGCGTAGAACGCCTATTGAAAGCGCAGGCAGTTTAACCTGATGAAACGCGTCGTCATCACGGGTGCTGGGAGCATCAATGCGTTAGGTCACAGTGTGGCCGATACGATGACAGCTATGGCAGAGGGTCGCTGTGGCATTGGTCCTTTGGCGTTTCGCGATGTCGGACGGCTGTCAATCCAAATAGGCGGACAGGTGCGTGGGTTTGAGGCCGAAGGGCGTTACAACCGCCAGCAAATGTCGCTGTATGACCGTTTCACCCAGTTCACCCTTGCCGCTGCTGCTGAAGCGATTGCCCAATCAGGTATTATTTTCAGCGGTGAAATGGCCGCTAAATCTGGTGTAGTCCTAGGGACCGCTGGTGGTGGCGTGAGCACATGGGACGACAACTATCGTTCGGTTTATGAGGACGGTAAAAACCGCGTTCACCCCTTTGTTGTGCCCAAACTGATGAACAACGCAGCGGCCAGCCACGTCAGCATGGAATATAACCTTAAGGGTCCGTCCTTTACCGTTTCCACCGCCTGTGCCTCATCCAACCATGCAATGGCGCAAGCCTTTCAAATGGTACGCACGGGGATGGCGCCTACAATGGTAACGGGTGGATCTGAATCCATGTTGTGCTTTGGTGGGGTAAAAGCGTGGGAAGGTTTGCGCGTCATGTCAAAGGACGCTTGCCGTCCGTTTTCGGCCAATCGAAATGGTATGGTTCAGGGCGAGGGCGCAGGCATCTTTGTTTTTGAAGAATACGAACACGCACGCGCACGCGGCGCTGACATCTTGTGTGAAGTTGCAGGTTTCGCTATGTCATCAGATGCAACCGACATCGTCATGCCGTCTAAAAACGGGGCTGCACGGGCGATTTCGGGTGCGCTGAATGATGCACGGCTCAATCCAGAAGACGTCGGCTATATCAACGCTCACGGAACTGGAACAGCTGCTAATGACAAAACAGAATGTGCCGCGGTGGCCGATGTGTTTGGACCGCATGCGGATAAGCTGATGATATCGTCAACCAAATCCATGCACGGTCACTTGATTGGTGGTACGGGCGCTGTAGAGCTGTTGGCTTGCATCATGGCGCTTCGTGATGGCGTGATCGCACCAACCATAGGCTATGAAGAAGCTGACCCTGAATGTGCCCTTGATGTGGTGCCCAATGAGGCGCGCGATGCGAAGGTCGATGTGGTTCTTTCCAACGCGTTTGCCTTTGGTGGAATGAACGCTGTCTTAGCTCTTCGCAAAGTCTAGAAATGCAAAAGGCCGTCTGTGAAAACAGACGGTCCTTCGTTTAAGTTATGTTTGGATTACGGCTCGACGATAGATGCGTTGTCATAGGCAGCTGTGAAACCAGTCAATGACAAGACCAACTCAACCTTTTGATCTGGTGCCAGTGCCGGAACGATTGTGACCGTCGCAGCATTGCCGAGTTTGAAGCTTGCTATATCCTCGGATGTAAACCCAACCCGTGCATAGCAACCAACTTGGCTACAGAACGAATACGGGTATCTGCGTGCTTTGCCACCATCAACTGAAAGTGTGATCTGTTGTGGTAGGGCAGTTTCAAGTGGCACGACGATTGTTGCGCCTGCTTTCGCGCGACCACCGTCTTTTAGACGAAAGATTGAGACCTCAGCGACGGGTGACCCTTCGCCGTCGTCCATCAGTTGATACATCTGACAAGGGTCTTCTGTGCCTTCTTCGCCTTTGACGCAGCGCATTAGCCAATCGCCAACCGCTTCCTTAACGTAAAGCTGCCCAACCACTGGTTCTGGTTGCGCCTCTTCACCAAGGCTTAAGTCTGTTTTATTTTCTTCAGTTGCTGTAGCTTCGCCACCATCAGATTGTGTTTCAACAGCTTCGGCTTCTACGGCTGTTTCAGTTTCTGCTGGTGTTGAGGTTTCTTGTGCAAAGTTTGCACCAGTGGTCCCAAAAACAAGTACTGTGCTTAAAAATACTGCATTGCAAAAATTGGTCATTAGATATCCATTATTCATTGTTTTGTAGGCGTTTCTAACATGATAAAATAAGCATGTCTGTCACGAACCACATCAGAATTTTCTTATTTGGGCAAATTTTTGCTGGTTTAACTGTGTAAACTAACCGGTTTATACAAAAAAAGAGAGCTTCATTGAGCTCTCTTTTCCAATTTATTCTCCCCATCGGACTAAGCCGATTTCATAAATTGTGGTACGAAACGATATGATGTCGGTCAATAGATAGTTTTGAACAAAATGGCCAAAGGACTACGGGGTCTTTACAGTAAAAAGGGCCATACCCTAGGGCGCGGCCAGTCTGACAGGGAGAAAGTGTTCCAAACCCGAAGGACATTTAGGTTTGGAACAAAAACGATATGACCCCCAAAGCTTAAGTTTGTATGGTGGGTACGAATAAAGATTTTGAATAAAAGGTTAACGCATGTGACATCCGAACTGTTTTTTGGCGGCAGCGGTGATGATTGCGCGGTTAAGGAAGGCCTTGGGCTAAAGTATGCGAACCGCCATGGTTTGATCGCTAGCGCTACAGGCACTGGTAAAACGGTTACGCTTCAGATCCTTGCCGAAGGGTTTTCCAATGCTGGCGTTCCAGTATTCTTATCGGATGTAAAAGGTAGTCTTTCTGGACTCGCTAAATCAGGTAGTGCGGATCACAAGTTACACGACTCATTTATGAAACGCACAGGGATCATCGGCTTTGACGACTACACGTACGACAAGTTTCCAGTAACATTATGGGATTTATTCGGTGAATAAGGTCACCCAGTACGCACAACCGTCGCGGAAATGGGGCCGTTGTTACTGTCACGCCTCTTAGAACTAAGCGAAGCTCAAGAGGGCATCATCAACATTGCCTTCCGGCTGTCGGACGAAGAAGGTCTACCATTGCTTGATCTTAAAGATCTTTAAGCGCTGTTGGTTTGGATTGGAGAACACGCCAAAGATCTGTCGCTGCGTTATGGCAATGTCTCGAACTCTTCAATCGGTGCGATCCAGCGCCGTTTACTTTTGTTGGAAAACCAGGGTGGCAACAACCTGTTTGATGAGCCTGCGCTGGAACTTTCTGATATCATACGTACTGATGCAGACGGCCGCGGGGTCATCAATCTTCTAGCAGCCGATCAACTGATGTCATCCCCAGGCTTATACGCAACATTCCTATTGTGGCTGTTGTCCTAATTATTTGAAGAACTGCCAGAAGTCGGCAACCCTGACAAACCAATATTAGTATTCTTCTTTGACGAAGCCCACTTGCTGTTTGAAGACGCACCAAAAGCGCTTGTCAACAAGGTTGAAAAAGTTGCCCGCCTAATCCGTTCCAAAGGTGTGGGCGTCTATTTTATCACGCAAAACCCTGCAGATGTGCCTGACTATATTTTGGGCCAACTTAGATATCGTTTCCAACACTCTTTGCGTGCCTTTACAGCTAAAGACCGCAAAGAACTGCGTCTTGCGGCCGAAACTTACCGCGAGATCCCGCGCTTTGACACCGAAGAAACCATTCGCGAAGTTGGCGTTGGCGAGCCGTTACCTCCAAGCTGCAGAAAAAAGGTATTCCGGGGATTGTTGAGCGCACTTTGATCCGTCCACCATCGTCTCAACTTGGTCAGATCACCAAAGCGGAACGCGCAGATATCTTGGCAGTCTCGCCGATGGCGGGTAAATACGACGAAACACTAGATCGTAAATCTGCATTTGAAATTCTATCCAAACGGGCAGAATCCGCAGCGCTTGAAGCTGAACAAGCAGAGGCAAAGGCCTTGGTTGAATAACACCCAACAATCCACGAATTCAATGCAGGGCGCCGTTACGATAGAACACGTGTTTCACGCTCAACCTTGCGCCCAACACGTAAACGCAAACCTGACGGTTTGGGTGCGGCCGTGGTGTCTGTCATCTTGAAGGAACTCAAAGGGACAACAGGGCACCACATTGTGCGCGGTATCTTGGGTGGTCTGTTTAAGGGGCGCTGATTATGATTGTTGTAGACGCAAACGATCTGCGCGGCAGAGCGCGCGAGGCCTCTGGGCCAGGGTGGAGCATTATACGGATGTTGATGAAATCCAACAACACGGGCTTTCCCATGAACGAAACCATCGTGCAGGCGGGTGCTTCGCTTACCTTGGAATACAAGAACCACTGCGAGGGCTGTGTTATTGCGTTTCAGGCACGGGACGCGTGACGGATCATGCCAATGGCAGCGTACATGAAATCATGGCGGGCGTTTTGTATGCGCTGGACCAGCACGATAACCACACGCTGACGGTGGATGATGGGATGGATATGTTTCTAATCTCTGTCTGCAATTCTGCCTTGCAGGGGGATGAAGTCCACGGTGAGGATGGCAGTTACTCTGCCTAAAACACCTAAACTCAAAAATGAAAAAAGGCCCCGCAGTTTTCTGACGGGGCCTTTTCTATGTCTTGTAATCTTATCCTATTTCTCAGGGATCAAACCACGTGGGCTGAACCTAAGGACCAGCAACAAAACCAGACCCATCGTCAAAAGGCGCATGTGTGCGACGCTTTCGAGCAGGTGATCTTTCAACCAATAACCATCGGTCATTCCATATGTGACAAAGTTCATCAAAACACTGCCCATCGGTTCAACCATGACCCACAGCCACCAGATCAAGAAGCCACCAAGGACAGAGCCAAGGTTGCTCCCAGATCCACCAACGATCACCATAACCCAGATCAGGAAAGTAAAGCGCAGCGGCTGATATGTGCCCGGCGTCAACTGACCGTCCAGCGTTGTCATCATCGCACCAGCGATGCCGCATACAGCAGAACCAAGCACAAAGATTTGCAAGTGACGGGCGGTGACGTTTTTGCCCATAGCTTCGGCCGCGAACTCGTTGTCACGAATAGCACGCATCATACGGCCCCATGGGCTGTGCAACGCACGTTGTGCCATGACGAACAGGATGACCAAGACGACAGTGAACAAGCCCGCATAGATCAGTTTCACCCACAAGGTTGAGGCAGTCACTGCGTCCAAACCCAGTCCATTTGCACGCTCAATAAAGGCCGTGTTGCTTTGTAGATCAACCTCATATGGGGCAGGGCGTGGCAAGCCGACAACGTTCTTAACGCCGCGTCCCAACCAGTCTTCGTTCTTCATCACAGCAATGATAATTTCCGAAATACCCAAAGTTGCAATCGCCAGATAGTCAGAGCGAAGACCAAGTGCTGTCTTACCAATCAACCAAGCAACAGCAGCTGCCAACAGACCACCAGCAGGCCATGCGAATAGGATGGGCAAGCCAAGACCACCAAGGTAGCCAGTAGCAGCGGGGTCAATGTCCTCGATCAGACCAACCGCAGGATCAAACAATCCGCGATAGACGAAAAAGCCAACAACCAACACGCCAAAGACGCTAAAGCTGCGAAGCTTGCCGGCTTTCATTTTGGTCATCAATATTACTGCAGCCACAACAGTAGCAGCACCCAACATCAACGCACCTATTACAGGTGCGCCGCCCGCTTGCCATGCGCCTGGCGTTGCAGGCATAGACACTAACACAGTTGCCAAACCACCAAGAGCCACAAAGCCCATGATACCAACGTTAAATAGGCCAGCAAAACCCCATTGCAGGTTCACACCCAGAGCCATGATCGCGCTGATCAGGCCAAAATTAAGAATGAACAAAGCAGTGTTCCAGCTTTGGACAAACCCAGTGATGATGATCAGTAGGGCAACGCCTGCAAAATATATCGTGTTTCTGACTGAATCGCTCATACTGATTTCCCCGCGAACAAGCCTGTTGGCCTAAAAAGCAGCACGATGATCAAGATCACGAAGCTGACTGCGAATTTATAGTCGGTAGACAATAACTGTACCAATGTGTCCGGTGCCCAAGCTTCTGGCACCACATAGGTCGCAACCTTTTTCCACGCATAAGTGATCATCACCTCAGAAAATGCGATGGTAAAACCACCCGCAATCGCACCCAATGGACTGCCCAAGCCACCAACGATGGCCGCAGCAAAGACTGGTAATAACAATTGCAAGAAGATGAAAGGTTTGAACGATTTGTCTAGACCGTAAAGCGTACCAGCAATGGTCGCCAATGCGGCAACGATCAGCCATGTCACCATTACCACACGTTCTGGATTAATACCAGACAACAACGCCAAATCTTCGTTATCAGAATAGGCGCGCATGGATTTACCAGTGCGGGTGCGGTTCAGGAACCAGAACAGGGCAATCACAACAATCACAGCAGTGACAATGGTAATGCCTTGGGTGGTTTTGAACGCCAAACCTTCTTTCAATCCTGTCAACGCCTTGAATTCACGTACAGAAATTATGAAGCGTTCACCGTCAGAGAAACGCTGATCGTTTGGGCCAATGATAAAGCGAACAAGACCGTTCAGAATGAACATCACACCCAAGCTGACGATCACAAGTATCACAGGCTTTGCTTTTTGTTCACGGTAGAATTTGTACACATAACGATCAGTGAATAGGACCAAACCCATAGTCGCCAATATACCAAACGGCATAGCGAGTAGGGCAGTTGGAAGCGGCCCGAACGAGATGCCCCAGCTTTGGAACAACCACGTTACAAGGATCGTACACATCGCACCAAAGGCCATCGTGTCGCCGTGGGCAAAGTTGGAAAACCGCAAAATACCATAGATCAAGGTCACACCCAGCGCGCCAAGCGCCAGCTGAGCACCATATGAAATGGCAGGGATCAATACGAAGTTAGAGAGCGCCACAAAGGCGTTTAGGAAATCTATCATCTTATCCTCCCAAGAAGGATTTGCGCACTTCAGGATCCACCAGCAATTCTTTGCCAGTGCCTGTAAATGCATTCGCGCCTTGAACCAGAACATAGCCTTTGTCGGCTATCTCTAGGGCTTGGCGCGCGTTTTGTTCAACCATCAGGATCGGAATACCTGTGCGGGCAACCTCAATAATTCGGTCAAACAGTTCGTCCATTACGATAGGCGACACACCGGCTGTTGGTTCATCCAACATCAGAACCTTTGGCTGTGTCATCAATGCACGCGCCACGGCTACTTGTTGCCGCTGACCACCAGACAATTCACCAGCGGCCTGATACCGTTTCTCTTTCAAGATCGGGAACAGGTCATAGATCTGTGTCATCGTGTCTTTATAATTGTCGCGACGGATGAAGGCGCCCATCTCAAGGTTTTCTTCAACGGTCATCGATGTGAATATATTTGAGGTCTGCGGAACGAACCCCATGCCTTTCACAACGCGATCTTGTGGAGACAAGGCAGTGATGTCTTCACCGTCAAGACGCACAGACCCTTTGTTTAGGCTTAACATACCAAAGACGGCTTTCATGCCTGTGGATTTACCAGCACCGTTTGGGCCAACAATCACGGCGATCTCGCCTTTGTTCACCGCAATTGTACAGTCGTGCAGAATGTCAGGGCCATTGCCATAGCCGCCTGTCATGCTGTCACCAATTAGGAATGGTTCGCTCATGTGCGGGCTTCCTTAACTGAAGGGGATAGGTACGAGGCACCTACGCAATACCGACGTAATACCGATGTAATACCGATGTATGCTTTTGACATTATGCACCCACCTTGTCTTTGTTCTTCAAACCGGTTCCAAGATAGGCCTCGATCACCTGTTCGTTGGCTTTGATTTCGGCCAATGACCCTTCGGCCAATACCTTACCCTCAGCCATACAAATGACTTGGCCACAGATTTTACCAATAAAATCCATGTCGTGTTCAATCACTACAAAGGTGTAACCACGGTCTTGGTTCAGGCGCAAAATGGCGTCACCAATGGTGTTCAGGAGGGTGCGGTTTACACCTGCGCCAACCTCATCAAGGAAAACAATTTTGGCATCAACCATCATCGTACGGCCCAGTTCTAAAAGCTTTTTCTGACCACCAGAGATTTGGCCAGCCTTTTGCTCTGCCAGATGTTTGACAGTCAGGAATTCCAAAACCTCGTCAGCTTTGGCTTTCAATGCGCGTTCTTCATCTGCAATGCGTTTGCGTCCAAACCATGTGTTCCACAGGGTCTCACCCGATTGAGCCCCTGGAACCATCATCAGGTTTTCACGACAGGTCATTGAACTGAATTCATGTGCAATCTGGAAGGTGCGCAGCAGTCCCTTGTGGAACAACTCATGAGGCGGCAGACCCGTAATGTCCTCGCGCTGCATGTGCACAGACCCAGATGTTGGGGTTAGAACCCCGGCTATAACATTGAAAAGAGTAGTTTTTCCTGCCCCATTAGGACCAATCAGACCTGTAATCGAATTTTCTTCAATTATCAGGCTGGCACCATCAACAGCTTTAAAACCGCCGAATTGTTTGTGTATATCATCAACGACGATCATACGAATTCCCCCGCCACATTAAATATGGGCTATAACATGTTAAAACAGCCCGCGGAAAACCACGGGCTGCTCAATTAATTTAGACAGTGATTAACGGTAACCGATAGTGGAATACACGCCATCTTTGAATTCGATTTCTTGGTAGTTACCAGCAGATTCACCAGCACCAATCAATTCAACCGCAGAAGCGCCAACATAGTCGATTGCTGTGCCCGCTTTTAGCAATTCTAGACCTTTTGCCAACTCACCTGGGAAGATTTCAACGCCTGGTGCGTTTGCAACGTCCATCACGTGGTCTTTAAAGTCAGCCGAGTCTTTGCTGTCAGCAGCTTGCATTGCCAACATGATCAAAGCAGCAGCATCATAGCTCTCTGGCGAGAACGCTCCAGTGCCGTCGAAACCAGCAGCTTCTGCCAATTCAACGAATTTCG
>Ga0307998_1000502_pt1 | contig 21933 bp, 17 predicted proteins | sample Davwhametageno37_FD_203147 | JGI IMG/M metagenome (GOLD analysis project Ga0307998, IMG submission 203147) | Marine microbial communities from Davis Island wharf, Antarctic Ocean - #37 | ecosystem: Environmental > Aquatic > Marine > Unclassified | place: Antarctic Ocean: Davis Island wharf... | reverse complement strand
GCCAATTTTGGTAAATATTTCTTTTTTTGAGTTTCATTCCCAAAGGCTAAAATATGGCCGGTGCACAAGCTATTGTGAGCGGCAACACTTAAACCTATAGATCCACAAACTTTGGATATTTCGGAAACCACAGTTACATATTCTTGATACTTAAATCCAGAACCTCCGTATTCGGTCGGAACAAGAACTCCCATTAACCCGAGTTCACCTAATTTTTTAAAAACGTGAACAGGAAATTCCTGTGTTTCGTCCCATTCCATTATGTGAGGCCTAACTTCTTTCTCGCAAAAATCACGAACCATGTCGCGAATCATTAATTCATGTTCTGTAGGATTAAATTCCATAATTTAAATTTTAGTAGCTAACTAAGTTGAAAATTTTATTTGAATATTTTTCTAATCGCTTGGCTCCTTTCAAGAACTCTAGCTCAATGATAAATGAAAAGCCTCCAACTTTTCCGCCTTGCATTTCAATAAGTTCTGCAGCAGCAATTGCAGTACCTCCAGTTGCAAGTAAATCATCGTGTACCATAACATTTTGACCTGGGCGAATGGCATCAGTATGCATCTCAATTTCAGCTGAACCATATTCCAAATCATACTTATATGAAACAGTTTCATAAGGTAATTTTCCTTTTTTTCTTACTGTAACAAAAGGAACATTAAACTCTTGAGCTAACATCATCCCGAATAAAAAACCTCTGCTTTCTACACCGACAATGACATCAATTTTTTCTTCTTTAAATTGTTTCTTTAATTCTTTTACAATTTCAAGACACAATTCAGGCTGATGTAAAATAGGGGTAATATCCTTAAAATTAATTCCCGGTTTTGGGAAATCAGGAATTTCTCTAATTACTTTATTCAGTTTTTCTTTTATCACTGCTCAATTTTAAGGTAAGGAGTTATTTTATCGACATAATCTGGGTCAATAAAACCAACCTTTTTTAAGTCTTGCAAAGATGTAAATTTTCTGTTCTTATTTTTATAGTCAAATAATTTTTTAGTGTGGTAATAATCGAAATAAGGATGTTTCATAAAACCCTTAAAATTGTCGGAATTCAAATCCATCTTTATAAGATCAAAATTAGGTTCAACATATAATTTATTCATAAACTTAATCAGGTTTTCATTTTTGATTTTATTAATTTCATATAGCTGATTTACAGAATTATACCCGCCTAGTCTTTTTCCATAATCCATTATCAAACGCGCATAATACGGCCCAATTCCTTTGATTTTTACCAATTGAGAAGAGTCGCAGCTATTCAAGTTTAAGCTGTCAATGGTTACAATCAAATTTGACTTTTGAATTTCTGTTCTAGAAGAATCGAATACCAGAAAAGGCTCTATTAGCAAATAATCCGTCTCATTAATTGCATATAATTTGGCGAAGTCTTCTTTTTCATAAAACTTCCCTCCACTCTTTCGGTAATTAATTAAATTATTGATTTGTCGTTTGGACAACCCCATTTCCTCCATGCTATTTTTTGATACCACATTTGGATCGAATTGAACAGGGTTCAATTTTGGTTTTTTAATTTTCTGAGTATTATATTTTTCTTTTGACGTTTTAAACTCCTTCTTTCTTTTAAAATTTTCGTCCACTAATAAAAACGGCTCCACAAAACTGTACTTCTCTTCATCAATAATAAAAACTTTTTTGAGCTCCACTTTTGATTCAAAACCACCAATCAGGTTTTTAAAATTGATTATAATTTCACTTTGGCGCTTAGAAAACCCAAGTTGAACCCATTTAATAGTATCATTTGTATTAATGTTTATTGGTGTTATCTTGGAAAGTCGGTAATTAGTTTGGGCTTGTTCCTTTTTCTTGGCTTTTTTTAATTCTAGATTAACCGAACTCAAAAACCATGAATCAACTGGCTGCCAATAGGATATCGTCCATCGAGCTGACATAAAAATCACAAGAAGTATAGCGAAATAGAGCAACTGTTTTCGCTCTTCTTTGAACAAAAGAAACAACTCTTTCCATGGCGTTTTCATAGTTGGTTTATTTGGTGTTAATTATAAATTAGTGTTACTTCTGGGTATTCAAATATGCCCCTCAAATTAGATTTTCATAAGCCTTATTTTTTCTCTTTAATTTTCGCTAAATACTTACTTAACTCTTCTTTTACAACTGGAGCTAATAAAAACAATCCTATCATATTTGGAACCATCATAGCGAATATCATGGCATCCGAGAAAGCTAATACGCTATCCATTTTTGCTGCGGCACCTACAACGACAAAAAGGCAAAAAAGAATTTTATAAACCTGTTGATTTCTAATAGATTTTCCGAATAAAAAAGTCCAGGATTGCAGCCCATAATACGACCAAGAAATCATAGTAGAAAAAGCAAACAATATAACAGCAATAGTCAATACAATAGAAAAATTTGGAATGGCACTATCAAAAACAAAACTAGTTAAGCCTACACCGGATAGAGTTTTTCCATCGGCAAAAACAGCATTCCCAGCAATATTACCATAAGGAAAGGCACCGTCAATATTAAATAATACAATAACAATTGCAGTCATTGTACAAATAACAACCGTATCAATAAATGGCTCCAAAAGAGCAACTGTTCCTTCACTTGCAGGATGTTTAGTTCGTACAGCAGAGTGGGCAATTGCCGCTGAACCAATACCAGCCTCATTTGAAAAAGCAGCTCGTCTAAATCCTTGAACTAAAACGCCAAGAAATCCTCCAGCAATTGCAGTTGGCGCAAAAGCACCTGTCATAATTGCGCTTATAGCTGCAGGCACAAATTCCAACTTCATAAAAATGATAATTAAAGCAGCACCTACATAAACGACAGCCATAAATGGAACAATTTTCTCAGTTACAGTTGCAATTCTTTGAATTCCACCAATAATAACTATACCAACAATAATAGCCATTACGATCCCAAACAAGGTTCCTGCGTATTCTGATTCAGCACCAATTCCTTCAATAAAAATACTTGCCGCTTGGTTAGCTTGAAACATATTTCCACCTCCAAACGAGCCACCTATACACATAATTGCAAAAAGTACAGCTAGTACTTTACCAAGTTTAGCGTATCCTTTTTCCTTAAGCCCTTTGGTTAAGTAGTACATCGGCCCACCATAAACTTTTCCGTTTTCATCTACATCACGGTATTTTACACCTAACGTACATTCAACAAATTTCGAAGACATACCTAAAAGACCTGCCAAAATCATCCAAAAAGTTGCACCTGGGCCTCCAATAGCAACAGCTACTGCAACACCAGCAATATTTCCCAACCCTACAGTTGCAGATAGTGCCGCCGTTAATGCTTGAAAATGTGAAACCTCTCCTTCTTCGCCTTCAATTCGTATAGTATCTACTTCAGCTCCATCTACTACATTTAAATCGGATGGCATTTCTTCTACGTGTTCGTACTTTCCACGAACTGTATTTATAGCAATCATGAATAAGCGAACGCCAGGCACTTTAAAATAAATAGTGAAAAACAAAGCCCCCAGTATGAGTGGGAAAAGAACCCAATAAATTTTGAAATAAGGAGAAAAAACATCAACCGTGAATTTATAATCTTCTATATAGTCAGCATTGTGTATTTCAATCTTTCCCTTTTCAATATTAAATTTCTTTATACTGCTAGATAATACCTTAACCTCTTCTCCAATATGATTGGTCGTTAACTTAATATTTGAAATAACAAAAGCATTAGACTTTTCATCAAAATCCAAATTATGATTTGCGCTTAATGCATCAACGGTAATTTGTTCGTTAACTGACCCAAAAGGTATCTCATAAAAAATAAAACTGACAAAATCTTCAGTTACCGCCCCAAAGACCTCATCAATTTTTTGATCAAATCCAACTTCTTCTTGCGCAAGTAGATTTAGGTTGAGTAAAGAAAAAAGAAGAGATAATGTGAAAAAGCTAAAGACTTTAATTATATTCATAAACAAGATTTTGTAATTCCCAAATATATGAGAATTAAAGAGGGATGCAAATGAATTTAAAACGAAAGGTAAAACGGCTCAATTAAACCGAAAACAAAGAATTTAATTCTTTAACATACTTCCGCTCGCCGAGTACGAATAATTTTTCGCCTTCCTTAATCTTGGCATCAAAGTCTGGACTGAGAATGTACTCGTTATCTATTTTTTTTATGCCGATAATTCTCACTTTCATATCCAAAGACTCAACCAACTTACCAACTGAAATAGGGCTGCCCACCTTATTAACAACCACTTCCTCTAGATTTACTGAATAAGGATTTGTAATTGAAAGTAAATCCAAGAATTCATTTATATCAGGTCTTGTCACCAAAGAGGCCATGTGGTTTCCTCCTACTTTATCAGGCATAATAACATTATTGGCGCCAGCCAATCTCAACTTACTTTTACTTTTTGGTGAAGTTGCCCTGCTAATAATTGTAAGTTTTGGGTTAAGTTGTCTTGCCGTGAGACAAACAAAAACATTATCCGCATCACTGGGTAAAGTCGTTATTATTGAATCGGCTCTTTCAATCCCTGCTTTAATAAAATTATCATCTTCAGTTGCATTTCCTTCTATATAAAGAATTTCATTTTGCCCTTTAAGGATATCTAATTTCGAAATGCTTTTTTCTATTACAACATAATTTCTTTGATGTAATTTTAAGTTTTGGACTGCCGCTTCACCATTGTTCCCATACCCACAAACGATAGTATGTCCCGTTAATTTTGATATTTCTTTTTCCAATTTGTAATGCTTTAGTATGTCTTTGTATTTTCCACTAAGTAAACTTGACCCTATGCTTGAGGCAACATAAGCAAATGTACCAAAACTGCTTATAATAAGTAGCGAAGTAAACAATCTCCCATTATCAGAAAGAGGTCTTACTTCGCCGTAACCAACAGTACTCACTGTAATTAAGGTCATATAAAAACCTTCGTTTACAGAATAATTCTCAATGTAAACATAACCATAGGTTCCTAAAAAAATAACTCCAAACAAAAAAGCAAGACCTATATATAGACTTCGGAAATACTTAAAAGAAAAGGCTAACATGGATTAGAATTTTATAAATCCCAAATTGAGTGTTTTTTTTGCTTTAAAAAATTTCTATTTTCAAGCAAGAAGGCTAATACAAGATAAATTATAAGAGGTGAACCAAAGGTTAGAAAAGATAAATAAATAAAATATTTTCTAATAGATGATGACGCAATACCAAGTTTTTCACCCATGTAGTCACAAACCCCGAAGGCTTGTCTTTCAAAAAAGGCTTGTATTTTATCAATCATTTTTTAAGAGCTTATTTCCTATACTGCAAATTAAACACTTTTTTTGAGAACAATACTCATTGTATAATTCAAGAAGAGCCTGCGAGTCCCCAGCATTTTGCAGAGGTATTTTTAATTCCCTCCATTTATTTATAATTCCATTTGATTCGGGTTTTAGAGTATGCAGAAAATTTAATGCCCTTTCAGTGAACTCTGGCTTGTCCAAGGCCTTACCATAAATAAACATAAACGGTATAATTGAATTTATCATGATTAACTGAAACCCTGCTTCACTAATGGGTGTGGAATGTTTTTTACTTTCTTTTCCAAAGCCATAATGGGTTTCCCAATATACATTTGGCTCAGACTGCAAATAAATGAGCATTTGGGGTATGGATTCAATTTCTAAAATAAAAGACCAAAAACCACCTTTACATTTAGAAAGAAATGCGGCTAACTGCACGATTCTTACCGCAGGCTGGTTTGGTGGACGGACGGCGCCTGTTTTCCAAATGGATGGTTGGAAGGATGTTAAATTCCATTTAACTTTTTCGTATTGAAAGTCTTTAATAAGTTGATTTACATAAAAGTCATTGGAAATTTCAGGGAGCAATCCGCTTATTCCAAGAAGTAAAGCTTCTGTGTTACTAGAATTAATAAGCATTTTAGAACTCAATTTATTACCAAGCCATTCCATAGGGTCAGCGTTAAACTTGAAACCATAAGCCCTGCAAATCCAAACAACAAATGTTTTCTCCCAATCGCCCTGAAACGATTCTAAGATCTCTAAAATTCTATTCGTCTTTCTTTCTAACCTCTCTACTTTAAGTCGATCTAACCATGTGGATATATGAAAACTATCTATTTTATGTATTTGGGATTCGCAAGTTATCCAACCTTTTTGCGATTTAAAATTCTCGTAATTCTCTAAAAAATCAGTATCAATGTATGGTTTTAGCTCTAAAGTATGAACTTTTCTGAAAATGTGCTCTTCTAAAACTATGTCATTTTCGTAAACTACATGAAGTATAATAGAGTCGTATGCCTTATCGGAAGAATGGCCATGTTTTATCCAATCGGATGTCTTTACATGAATTTCAACATTACCAATCCAAGTTTTATCTTCAATTTTAATTTTGGAGTTTTTAAAATCAGGCCCTGATTGATGGTTTTGTAAGCCGGGGTTAATTATTTTTATTTCATTTCCAGATATAGTTTGGAGGTTAGGATTGGTTAATCCAAACTTCCATACAAAGTATAGAAGCTCTTCATTCATTTTATACGATTTTATACATTTTCAAGTAGTGGCTCATTTCATTTTGAATTTTCATTGCCTCTAAACCTGCTTTTTCACCAAATTTCTCATCATTTCCTGCATAAATAATTCCTCTAGAAGAATTTATTAGCAAACCACAATCTGATGTCATTCCATGTTTTACAACCTCATCCAAACTTCCGCCTTGTGCGCCAACACCTGGCATTAAAAAGAAATTCTCTTTTGCTAAGGCCCGCACATTAGAAATATCTTTGCCCCGCGTTGCTCCAACTACAAACATAAGTTGAGATGGATTAGCCCATTTCTGTGCTTTAAGAACTACATTTTCAAATGTTTTTATTCCTTGGACATCCTCTAATTGCTGAAAATCATTTGAGCCTGGGTTGGAAGTTAAAGCCAATAAAATAACCCACTTTCCTTCTCCTTCCTTTATAAAAGGAGTTACCGAATCTTCTCCCATATATGGAGCAACAGTAATAGAATCGAAATCTAGACCTGCCGCCGATTTATCAAAAAAAGTTTTAGCGTATCTGGCAGCTGTATTCCCAATATCCCCGCGTTTGGCATCAGCTATTGTAAAACAATTAGTTGGAATATAATCTAGGGTTTTTTTTAGGCTTTCCCAACCTTTAGAACCAAGACATTCATAAAAAGCGATGTTTGGCTTATAGGCAACGGCAAAGTCCTTCGTTTTGTCAATTATTTGCTTATTGAACTCAAAAATAGGGTCATCATAATCTAAAAGAAACTTAGGTATTTTATCTAAATCCGTATCCAATCCAACGCAAAGAAAACTTTGTTTCGATTTAATTTGATTTATAAGTTCTTTTCTAGTCATTTTTTAAAGAGCCCCTTCTTTAAGCTTTTCTGCGTTTTCCGCTATCTGCAATGCCTCAACTATTGCTTCAATATCTCCGCCAATTATGGCATCAAGATTATAAAGATTTAATCCAATTCTGTGATCGGTAACTCTTCCTTGTGGCCAATTGTAAGTTCTTATTTTTGCCGATCTGTCTCCTGTAGAAACTTGTGATTTTCGAGCGATAGCTTGTTCTTTTTCCTGCTTTTCCAATTCCACTTCATACAACTTAGAACGAAGTACTTTCATGGCGGCAGCTTTGTTTTTGTGTTGAGAACGACCATCTTGACACTCTACAACTATTCCAGAAGGCAAGTGAGTTAAGCGAACTGCAGATTCAGTTTTATTAACATGCTGCCCACCTGCTCCTGATGATCGATAGGTATCTACACGGATGTCATCTTTTCTTAAATCAACTTCTACGTCTTCTACTTCTGGTAAAACAGCCACAGTAGCTGCCGAGGTATGAACTCGTCCTTGAGATTCAGTAACAGGAACACGTTGAACTCGATGAACACCTCGTTCGTATTTTAAAGTTCCGAAAACATCTTCTCCAGATACGGAAAAAGAAATTTCTTTGAATCCACCACTTGTTCCTTCATTACTTACTATAAGTTCGGTTTTCCAACCTTTTTTCTCACAATATCTCCAATACATTCTGTATAGATCACCTGCAAAAATACTTGCTTCATCACCACCGGTACCTGCTCGAACTTCCAAAATTACATTTTTAGAATCTTCTGGATCCCTAGGAATTAACATGACTTTAATTTTTTCCTCCAGCTCCACTTTCGCGGGTAAAAGATCGTCAAGCTCCATTTTGGCCATTTCTTTTAATTCGGCGTCCTCATCCGAATTCAAAATTTCTTTTGAAGTTTCAATATTTCCAATAATATCGGAATACTCTTTATGCGCTTTAATTATTGGTTCTAAATCTTTGTATTCTTTGTTTAGCTTTACATACCGGGTCATATCGGATATGATCTCAGGATCTACGATTAAATCCGAAACCTCGTGAAAGCGGTCAACTATTTTTTCTAATTGTAATACTAAATGGTTCATTAATTATAAATAAAGTTTCCGAATTCAGAATCAATCGTTACTTGTTTAGCAACACTTTTTTCAACTCTGCCAACAATCTGAGCATCAACATTAAATGATTTTGAAATGTCAATAATATCCTGAGCTATCTCCTTTGGAACATACAATTCCATTCGATGTCCCATATTAAATACTTTGTACATTTCCTTCCAAGGAGTATCCGATTCCTTTTGAATCAATTTAAAAAGAGGAGGAAGAGAGAACAAATTATCTTTAATAATATGTAAATCATTAATGAAATGCAGAACCTTTGTTTGTGCACCACCACTACAGTGAACCATTCCATGAATGGACTTCCGATGTTTATCCAATATTTCTTTGATAATCGGTGCGTATGTGCGAGTAGGTGAGAGAACTAATTTACCGGCATTTATTGGGGAGCCTTCAATTTCATCTGTGAGGTTACTGGAACCAGAATAAACCAAACCCTCGGGTACAGAAGGGTCAAAAGTTTCTGGGTATTTTTTAGCCAAAGTTTTATTAAAAACATCATGCCTGGCTGATGTTAACCCATTGCTTCCCATTCCACCATTGTATTCTGTTTCGTAGGTTGCTTGTCCAAATGAGGCCAAACCAACAATTACATCGCCATCTTGAATGTTGTGATTACTTATAACATCGCTTCGTTTCATTCTCGCCACAACAGTAGAATCAACAATAATAGTTCGAACTAAATCGCCAACATCTGCTGTTTCACCGCCGGTTAAACTAATGTTTAACCCTGCCTCTCTTAGGCTTTGAATTACTTTTTCGGTCCCGTTTATTAAAGCTGAAATTACTTCTCCTGGAATCAGGTTTTTATTTCTTCCTATAGTTGAAGAAACTAAAATATTATCCGTTGCCCCAACACAAAGTAAATCATCGGTATTCATTATTAATGCATCTTGAGCTATCCCTTCCCATACACTAATGTCCCCAGTTTCTCTCCAATAAGCATAAGCCAATGAAGATTTTGTTCCTGCCCCATCAGCATGCATTACCACACAATGGTCATCGCTATTGGCCAAAAAATCTGGCACAATTTTGCAAAACGCTTGAGGAAACAATCCTTTATCTAGGTTTTTAATAGCAGAATGTACATCCTGTTTATCTGCCGAAACACCTCTTTTATCGTATCTAGTTTCTTGTGCCATAACCAAAAAAAGCGCCCTTATAAAAAGAGCGCTTCCAATTAGGAATATTTTGTTATTCTATTTTATAAATACCTATTTTTCTTTTACTGGAGCTTCCTTATTTGGATCTTCACCCTCTATTGGAGCTTCTACTTTTGGCTCAAAGTCATCTCGAAGTACAGAAAATACTGTTCTACGATTTAACTGGTGAGCTGCTTTTTGATCTGCTTTCGGTAAAGCATCAATGTAAGCTTTATTAAAGATAACATTTTGACCATTAACAGCAGTTTCTAATGGTTTGCCCTCACCATAACCTTGAGGAATCAATCTCTCTTTATCAATTCCTTTTTCAATTAAATAATCCACACAACTTTGAGCACGTTTCTGAGAAAGTTCTTGATTTGCCTTGTCACCACCTCTATTATCCGTGTGAGCTGAAAGTTCAATTACAATAGTTGGGTTGTCCACAAGAGTTTGGTATAAATCATTTAAACTATCTTTTGAATTAATGTTAGCGTCAACTAAAAGCTCCCATTGTGCTGTAGCATAAAGAACAGTCTTAAACTTGATATCTCCACAGTTAAAACATTGCAATTCAAAATCATGAACAAATGCCGTAGAACGAGGAACGCTAATCGTTGTTTCCTGCCCTTTACTACTTAAGTATTTTCTTTTAGCATATTCATCAGTTCCACATTCTTTAGTAACTTTCTTTGCTTGGCTTTCACTTTTATCTACTAAAATGGTATATGACGTAGCTTCCGAAATGTATCTATCGCCATTTTCTTTTTCTTCTAATTTATAAAATCCATTTGCATCTGTCAGTACTTCAACCGAAGAGCCATCAGTTCCAATTAATTTTACTCTAGCTCCTGCGATTGGTGCTTTACACTCTACATCTTTTACTGTTCCTTGTAAAGTATAAATAATTGGAGGCATTTTAAAACTCCAAATGTCAGCCCCACCTTTTCCACCTTTTCTGTCCGAAGAAAAATAACCTTGTTCTTTATTTCCTAAAAAGAAAATTCCAAAATCATTTGCTTCTGAATTAATAGGAAATTTAAGATTTTCAACATTCGCCCACTCCGCATCTCCAGTTTTTTCAGCTTTATATATATCTAAGCCTCCCATTCCTTTATGACCAGTCGAAGAGAAATAAAGCGTTCCGTCATCTTTTATAAACGGGTATAACTCATCATTTGGAGTGTTTATTCCCGCAACATTTATAGGATCTCCAAATGCTTTTGATGTTTTGTCGTATTTAACTACCCAAATATCCTTACCGCCTTTCCCGCCTGGTAAATCGCTTGCAAAAAACAACAATTGATCGTCATTTGAAATTGAAGGATGACCAATAGAGACAGTGTCTGGCACCATATTTATTTTAACTGGATCAGCCCAAACTTGACCACGTTTTGTCGCCATCCATAATTCGCATGGTTTTGTTGCTTTCGTTTCAACCGGGCAATGCGTATAATACATTGCTTTATCCCTTTTAGTAATAGTTATTGGGCCTTCATTAAATTCAGTGTTTATAGGTTGTGGTAAAGGTCTAGGAATACTCCATTTTCCTTTTCTATCCATTTCAGCAGTAAAAAGATCAGAGAAATTTTCACCACTTCTAGAATCAATATCATTTCCAGTTCCACCAGGTCTAGAACTAACAAGGATAACCTCATTATTTCTTCTTCCAGCCATTACAGGCGCGTAATCGTACTTCTTAGAATTTAAAGCTTTTACATTTTCAACAATGTGAGGTGTTGGTTTGTCCATCCATTTTTGCGCAAGCTTACAGCCTTCTAATCCATCTATCGATTTTTGATCCCCAGGTTTAATGCTATTGTACTGCTCGTATCTTTTAATAGCTTCTTCCAATTTACCTTGAATTTTAAACGCCTCCGCTAAATTCAAATACAATTTAGGCTCCTTATCACCATACTTGGCTTTTTCTGCTTTTAAGTACCAGTCTTCAGCCAGTTCAAAATTGTAAACTAGTCGATAACAATCCCCAATTAAATAAATTATTCTAATTTTTTGATCCCTATCATTTTCAGATCCATAAGCCGTTTTGTACAAGTCAATAGCTTCGTAATAATGCTCTGTATTATAATTAAAATCGGCATCTTTTGTTTTGGAACCTTGACCAAAACTTAAGGCAGATATTGATAGAGCAATTAGGGTTGAAATAATAAAATTAATCTTCATAGATTCTGATTATGGAAGTATTCCAATTTTGAACAAATTAAACGAAATTTTAATAAATATCAAAAAAATTCATTAACGCCGAAAGTAAATCAAAAAAGAAAAGATTCCTAATTTATTGTAAGGTCTATGTTTCTCACCTTCTCAATAGTCATAACACTCTAATGTTGTGCGCTTTACGCAATAGCGAGATTTGAATACCTACAATTAAAAGCGGAATTTAAATTAATTTTAATACAAACTCACACCCAACCTCATTCTAGCTTAGCGTGTAAACAGCATTTCGCGATATTTTGGCACAGGCCAAAGCTCATTATCAACTACAACTTCTAGTTTATCTACGTTATAACGTATTTCATCAAAAAACGAAAAAACAGTATCGCAATAAGCCTTCGCTTGATCTGGAATAGAATTTAATTTATTAGCTTTTTTTCTTGCGATTCTCATTTTTTCAACCATGGATTGAAGGGCCGAGATTCGCTCAGAAATTTCTTCTATCATTGTTATTTGAGTGCCAGAATGCTTTTTAAAATCATCTTCAAACACTTCCTTCATTTTGGAAACATTTGATAAAAGTTTGTGTTGATATTCAATGGCAGCAGGTATGATTTGGTTTAACACCATATCTTGCAAACATCGTGATTCAATTTGAACTTTCATTTTATAGTGTTCCTGAGCAATTTCGTAACGCGCTTCTAATTCCACATCAGTAAAAACGTCATGATTTCTGAACAATTTCTTAACTGAGTCTTCCATCATAAAATCCAAAGCATAAGGCGTGGATTTAACATTTTTCAATCCTCTTTTCTCGGCCTCTTCAACCCAGTTTTCACTGTAACCGTCTCCTTCAAAACGAATGTTCTTTGACGCTACAATATTCTTCTTCAACACTTTAAATATAGCATCATCCTTTTTATCCCCAGCTTTTATATGTTTATCTACGTCCCTTTTAAAACATAGTAATTGCTCGGCCATAATTGTATTGAGCGAAACCATAGCTGATGCACAATTAGAATCGGATCCGACTGCTCGAAATTCAAATTTATTTCCAGTAAAGGCAAAAGAAGATGTTCTGTTCCTATCTGTATTATCCAACATAATATCTGGAATTTTACCAATACGAAGTTTCAAATCCGTTTTTTCATCTGGCGAAAGCTTACCCTGATGTACTTTTTCTTCAATTTCATTTAGGATTGATGAAAGCTGAGAACCAATAAAAATGGAAATAATTGCTGGGGGAGCTTCATTTGCTCCCAGTCTATGGTCATTACCTGCTGAAGCAATTGTAGCTCGCAACAAATTGTCATATTTATGAACTGCAGCAATCGTGTTTACAAAAAATGTTAGAAAACGTAAATTGGTTTTCGGATTTACACCTGGGCTTAATAGATTTATTCCTGTATCCGTAGCCAACGACCAATTATTGTGTTTTCCTGAACCATTCATTCCTTGAAATGGCTTTTCGTGCATCAATACTCTAAAATTATGTTTAACCGCAACTTTTTCAAGCAAGTCCATTACCAATTGATTATGGTCTACGGCAATATTCACTTCTTCATACATAGGAGCCATTTCGTATTGGTTCGGAGCCACTTCATTATGTCTAGTGGTTACTGGAATCCCCAATAAATGAGCTTCATTTTCAAAATCTTGCATAAAAGCCATTACTCTATCCGGAATAGCACCAAAATAATGATCGTCTAATTGCTGACCTCTTGAAGATGAATGTCCAAAAAGAGTCCTTCCTGTCATTACCAAATCAGGACGTGCATTATAAAGAGCGGCATCTACTAAAAAATACTCTTGTTCCCATCCTAATGTTGGAATAACTCGAGTAACATTTTTGTCAAAATACTTCATGACATTTAAGGCTGCCTTTTCCACTGAAACAGTAGATTTCAATAAAGGTGCTTTATAATCCAAAGCTTCACCGGTGTAGGAAACAAATATGGTAGGTATACATAAAGTTTTACCAATAATAAAAGCTGGTGAAGTTGGATCCCAAGCAGTATAACCACGAGCCTCGAAAGTATTTCTTATTCCGCCATTTGGAAAAGAAGAAGCATCAGGTTCCTGTTGTACTAATTGACCTCCCCCGAAAGATTCTATAGCTTTACCGTCAATAGAAGGCTCCATAAAAGAATCGTGTTTTTCAGCAGTTCTTCCAGTTAGTGGTTGAAACCAGTGCGTGAAATGGGTGACATCTTTTGACATGGCCCAGGCCTTCATTGAAGTTGCAACAGAATCCGCAATTTCCCTATCTATTTTCTTCCCATTATGCATGGAACCTTTCACACTTTTAAAAGCTTCCTTTGAAAGAAATTCTTTCATAGAATCTATATTAAAAACATTTGCTCCAAAATATTCTGATATTTTATTTGAAGGTGGGGTTTGCCAATTAGGTTGTCTGTCAAATAGTTTTTCTAGTGCTGAAAATCTTAAAGTAGCCATAATATTGAGTGATAATTAATTTCAGCGCAAATATCAACTTTTCTATGGGGGCTGCCACTAAATTAAATCATTATATTATCAACAACCCCCATATTTTTTACACCAAAAATTAAAAATAAATACTAACTTTAGATATGAACCCCCAAATTACCCGATTTATTACAAAAAAAAAGGGGGTGTCCTATCGGAACCCCCTTTTTATAAACTTTAATATTTTAAATCTATTCTTTCAATTTCTTTTTTGTTTCGTCAATGTCTTTCTTCACATCTTTTACACTTTCCTCAATATCTTGTTGAATATCTTGAGTTGCATCTTTAAACATTCGTATTCCCTTTCCCATACCGCGCATCATTTCAGGAATACGTTTTGAGCCAAAAAAGAGCAATACAAAAAGGACGATTATAAAAATTTCACCGCCGCCTAAATTAAAAAAAAGCAACATAATAAATAGCTATAAACAAAAAGGGTGACTAGCACCCCTTTTGTTATTCAGAATCTTTTTCTTTACTTAAATCTATAATTGTTGGCGTTGCCACACATAAGGAAGAGTAAGTTCCTACCACTACTCCAACCATTAAGGCAAACACAAATCCTCTAATTACTTCTCCTCCAAAAATGAAGATCATAAGAAGCACAAGAAAGGTACTCATAGAAGTATTTATAGTTCTGCTCAACGTACTATTAAGCGCATCGTTTACAACCTGCTTGTAAGGTCTGTTTTTATGCAAGCCGACAAACTCTCTAATTCTGTCAAACACAACAACCGTGTCATTTATAGAGTAACCCACAACCGTTAGAATTGCGGCAATAAACGCTTGATCAATTTCCATTGACCATGGCGCAATGCTATAAAAGATAGAGAACACTCCGAGCACAACAAGTACATCATGGAAAACTGCGACTAATGCGCCCAATCCAAATTGCCATTTTCTAAATCTAATTAAAATGTACAAGAAAATTGTAAGTATAGAAAATAACACCGCCCATATTGCTGACTGCTTAATATCATCAGCTATAGTAGGCTCCACTAACTGAGAACTTAACTTTTCATATTCTAACCCAAGTGTGTTTAGCCCAGAATACATTGTGCTTACCACTTTATCTTCTGTATCTATTCCCGATTCGTTAATCATGTATTTAGTAGTGATTTTCACCTGATTTGCAGTTCCATAAGTCTTAACTTCAGGACGTTGTTTCAAGCCATTTTCATCGACAAATACATTCGCCAAAGCAATCCCCACTTTATTTACATCTACGTTTTTCTCAAAACTAACTAAGTAACTTCTTCCTCCCGTAAAATCAACCCCGTAGTTTAATCCTCTTGTAGCCAAGCTTACTACACCAGCCAAAATGATAATACTAGAAATTACATAATACATTCTTCGCTTACCAATAAATTTAAAGTTTAGGTTATTGAATACATTGTCCGTCCATCGTGTTGAAAAAGAAACATTTTCTTTTTTAGATAAATACCATTCAAAAATTAATCGAGTAATAAAAATGGCAGAAAACAATGAAGTAAGAATACCAATGATTAAAGTTGTGGCAAATCCTTTTATTGGACCAGTACCAAATATTAATAGAATAATACCTGTAAGTAAGGTTGTAATATTGGCATCTATAATAGAGCTGTATGCATTTTGATATCCATCATGGATAGCTAGTTTCATGCCTTTGCCTGCTCTAATCTCTTCCCGGATTCGCTCGTAAATAAGAACATTAGCATCTACCGACATACCAATCGTAAGAACAATACCTGCTATACCCGGCAATGTAAGTGTTGCATGAATAGAAGTTAAAACTCCAAACACAAAAAAGATATTTGCTATAAGTGCAACATCTGCTATTCCACCTGCTTTTCCATAATAAAATACCATGTAAACCAGAATAAGAAGAAATGCCAAAGCAAAAGAAAGCATTCCGTTTTCAATAGATTCTTGCCCTAACGAAGGGCCAACTATTGCCTCTTCAATGATTTTTGCAGAAACCGGAAGTTTACCTGCTTTAAGAACGTTTGCTAAATCGGCAGCTTCATCAGGAGTAAATTGACCTGAAATAGAAGAGTGCCCACCTGATATCTCCCCTTGAACAGTAGGAGCAGTATAAACCTTATCATCCAAAACAATAGCAACGCTTCTCTTTAATGGCTCCCCATTAATGTTAGAAGTTGAGGCCTCGAGTGTAATTTCTTTCCACTTTCTAGCTCCAGTTGAATTCATTGTCATAGAAATTTCTGGATTTCCATTAGGATCAGATTGAACGGAAGCATTTGTAATTACATCACCTTCCATTCTTGCATTTCCATCTCTAGATTTTACCTTGATGGCATAAATTTTATATACATCTGATGGCTGCCCATTTTTATCCAGTTCAGGTTTAGCTGCCCATAAAATTCTCATATTTTTAGGGAAAAACTTCATGATTTTCGGATTATTAAAATAACCATTAACCTTTTCCTTATTTTTCTCTAAAACATAACCAATTACTGGCCCTTCGACTGCGTTTGGATTACCATCTTTATCCGTATAATAGTTTAAACCAAAAACTGAATAAAATGGATTGTTCTTTGCATTATTTTCACCAGTAATGCTTTGATCTAATTTATTATCCGTTTTACCTGAATCATTAGACAATGCATCAAGCAAGTCACCATCTTTATTTTCATCAGTTAATACTGAAAGAAGATCTCCTTTTGTCGAATCTGGAGCCAAGGAATCAGTGGAAGCCATTACAGTGCTTTCTTCCTGTTGTTCATTTTCAAGGTTATCTATATTTTCAACCGTTTCAGTTGTCGTTGAATCATTCCCTTTACCAATTTTATTAATATCCCTCAGATAACTATTAATCTGGTCAAAAGCTCCTAAAACCTCACGATTGTCATAACAATCCCAAAACTCTAACTTGGCTGTTCCTTGAAGAATTTTTCGAACTCGTTTTTCATCCTTAACTCCAGGAAGCTCAACAATAATTCTATCTGAAGTTGTCAAACGTTGAATCTTAGGTTGAACTACTCCTAAATTATCAATACGTTTTCTAAGAACTTGTTCTGTTCTTTTAACTGCATCAGTAGATTCTTTACGAATTATTTCAAGAACTTCTTTATTAGAAATTTTCTTCGGAAACAAATCTTTATTCTCTTTGTTATGAAAGATTCTCCACAATTCAAACTCAGGATCCAATTTAAAAACCTCTTGTCCAAATAGAGTTGTAAAATCATCTTGCGATTCTTTCTGGGCCAACAAAGCGTTATTAACAGCCTTTGTAAAAGTACTGTTTTCACTATTTGCCGACATAACTTCAATAAGTTCAACAACCGAAACCTCTAGGGTCACGTTCATTCCACCTTGTAAGTCAAGTCCTTTACTCAATTCTCTTCTTTTACACTCTCTGTAAGTGTATCCTAATAAAGGATAAACTTCTTCTGAGTTTTTACTTAAAAGAATGTTACTCTCAAAATCATCAAGAGCTTCCCCCTGCTTCTGAGCTGTTAACTCAGGTGTGACTAAAAGGAGTGAATCAAGTTTTTCTTGTGCTATTTCCTTTGCTTCCGATTCTACACTTGCTGTTACCCATGTAAATGACAATACATACAAACATGCCACTCCAAGTAGTAAGGTAAAAATCCACAAAGCTGATTTATTCTGCATACGATAAACTGATAAAATTTTTGTTTAAAAAAGGCTGCAAATATAGAATTTCAATTCGGTAAATAGCAGAACTTTTTTTAAGCTTTAAAATATTGGATTTCAATGTGTTTAATCTAAAATCCAAAGTTTCATGAATAACAAAAGGTTGACATTCGCCAACCTTTTGTTATTATAAATAATATAATATATAAAGTCTAACTAAGCTAAAATGCCATCAAGTAAAGCATTGGTTTTCTTCACACCTTCAGCGCTTTGCACCATTTTAGCAGATTCAGCATCACTTAAGCTAACTTCAACGATTCTTTCAATTCCGTTTTTCCCTAAAACACATGGAACACCTATTGAAATATCATTAAGACCATACTCTCCATCTAACATCGCTGAGCAAGGAAACATTTTATGCGAATCTTGAGCAATTGCCTGTACCAACGCAGATACAGCAGCACCTGGGGCATACCAAGCAGAGGTGCCCAATAATCCAGTAAGAGTAGCTCCACCAACTTTAGTAGCTTCTACTACTTCTTGCATTTTCTCAGCAGATAAAAATTCAGAAACTTTTACGCTATTCCGAGCTGCTTTTTCAATTAACGGCACCATTCCAACATCACTATGCCCACCTATTACCATTCCATCAACATCCGATTGAGGGCATTCTAATGCCTCAGCCAATCTATATTTAAAACGAGCTGAATCTAAAGCTCCTCCCATTCCAATAACTCGGTTTCTAGCTAAACCAGTTACTTTATGAGCCAGGTAAGCCATTGTATCCATTGGATTACTCACAACAATTATTATTGCATCTGGAGAATGTTTAAGAATATTTGAACATACGTCTTTTACTATACCTGCATTTATTCCTATAAGTTCTTCGCGAGTCATTCCAGGTTTTCTTGGAATGCCACTTGTAATAACAGCCACTTGACTACCAGCAGTTTTAGAATAATCACTTGTAGAGCCCGTGATTTTGGTGTCGAACCCATTTAAAGAAGCACATTGCATTAAGTCCATTGCTTTACCTTCTGCAAATCCTTCTTTAATGTCAACTATCACAACTTCTGATGCGAAATCTTTGATGGCGATATATTCTGCACAACTCGCTCCCACTGCTCCTGCACCCACAACTGTTACTTTCATCTAACTTTGTTTTAAATAAATAATATTATTTTTTATCGAGCGGCAAAAATACAGTTTGAAAATGATTGTGAAATAATATAGCTCAAGAAATTCATCGAAGATTTCGTAAATTTGAAAAATATTTTAATTTTTGAGGCAACCTGTTTGCAAAAGTTGCGTCTAGAAGCTGAAAACAAGAATGAAATTGCTATCAAGTGTGCATTTACAAAAACTCATTGAGGGTTGCAAAAAAAGAGACCCTGAGTGTCAAAAGCTTTTATTTAAAGCTTTTTATGGCAGAATGCTAGGACTCTGTCTTAGGTACAGCAACCAAAGAGATGATGCGCAAGACGTAGTTCAGGAAGGTTTTATTAGGCTCTTTGATAAAATAGATTTGTATAAAGAAACTGGTTCGTTTGAAGGCTGGATTAAGAAAATATTTGTAAACATGGCTCTCGATAATTTGAGACGAAATAAAATGCAATTAATAAGCATTGATGGCGAAGGGTACAGAAAGGAACTAAGAGCGCATGAAAAGTTAGATCAAAGCTTGTTAGATAGAATAAGCCAAGAAAAACTTCTTGAAGCCATCCAAAATCTTTCTCCAGTTTATAGAACTGTTTTAAACCTCCACGTATATGAAGGTTATACGCATGATGAAATTGCTAGTGAGTTAGGAATATCAGCAGGTACGTCAAAATCTAATTTATCAAAAGCAAAAGTTAATCTAAAAAAAATGCTTCAGAAATACGTAGAAGCAAAACACGCCTCATGAAATAGGAATGGATAATTTTTTAAAAAATAAACTGAATGATTACGATGCTGGGTACGACAACTCGGCATGGGACAATATTGAAGATCGGGTTCAAGAAAATAATTTAGGAAACGATTCACTAAAAAATAATTTAAAAGGATTTGATGCTGGCTATAACCAAAACGCTTGGAATAACATTGCTGGGAAAGTTTCCCAAAACAACCTGGCTTTCCGATCGAAACTACTTACTAGAAAAATTGCTAGTGCAGCCGTATTTGTTGGAGTGATTCTATCAAGCTTTATTGGATATTCAGTATTTAACGAACCAAACGAGCAACTTGCAAAATCCAAAAAAGTTTCTAATAATGAAACCCTCGAAAGCGCTATCTTAATACCAACTATCAAAACAGCAGAGAAAACAATTAAAAACGAAAATGGTAATATTTCTAGTATAAAAGAAGATTTAAAAGACTCGAAAAATGGTGACTTAAATTTAAAAGTTCAAAAGCCAAGGAAACAAAAAAGCAAAACAATTTCAACTCTTGCTTCTCCTACTATAAAAAAATCATCTCCCGAACTTCCGAAGCTTTATATCGAAAAAAACGAATACTGCCTGGGAGAATCTTTAAACGCTCGAATTCATAATGAATCTGATAAAAACATAAAAATTAGAATTGCCGAAAAATGGCTGACTAAAGATAAGTTGTCTAATTATCAGCTTAATAAATCTGGTGAAGTAGAACTTGAGTTGTATGAAGTAAATTCTAAGAATAATCTTATAAAAATTGAAAACATCAAAATAATTGTTCATGACAGAGCAAATGCCAAGTTTTTTCATAAAAAAGACAAGCAGAATGATGTGCCAGTTACTCGTTTTGAATTAGCCGATAAAAACCTTAGTTCTGTAAATTGGTATGTGGGAAGAAGACTAATTGCCTCCTCTCAGACTGTAAACTACACATTTGTAAATAAAGGAAAGTATCCAGTAAAATTGGTTACAAACAATGCAAATGGTTGTAAAGATTCAAGCACACAAACCATAAGAATCCTAAAAGCCTACAATCTTTTGGCTACTCAAATTTTTAATCCCAAAACTGAGACTTGGCTTCCAATGGGTCTCAAAAAAACCAACGATTCGTTTGAAATAAAAATAATTTCGTCGGATGGAAAACAAGCTTTTGAAACAAAAAATTCGGAAACCGAATGGAATGGGATTATTGAAGAGTCAGGTAAAAAAGCAAATAATGGTGATGAGTTTTATTGGTTAGCACGTTTAACGAATAACAAAGGTGACGTTCGAGAATATGGTGGTAGTTTTATTATTTCCTCAGTTGTCCATTAGCTACCCGCCTCAACCATTTCAGAAAAGTATTTCCACAAAGGGTCGTCCGGAGTTTTAGCCACAATTTTCATGCTTTCTTTTCGGACCGGATGAATAAATTCAATACTTCGAGCATGTAAATGAATGGAAGCATTTTCATTTGTTCTGTTAAACCCATATTTCACATCGCCTTTAATAGGACACTTAATCTTGGATAACTGAACTCGAATTTGATGATGTCTTCCTGTTTTTGGTAATACTTCCAATAAACAATAATGATCACTCTTCGCAATTATATCGTAACTCAATTCGGCATATTTAGCACCGTCAACCTCTTCTTTTACTGCTATTGACTTATTAATTTTCTCTATTTTAGTCAGGTAGTTAATCAATGTACCCTTCTTATTTGGAGGAGTATTTTTAACTACGGCCCAATACGTTTTTTGAACCTCCCTATTTCGAAACATTTCATTTAAACGAACCAATGCTTTTGTGGTTTTTGCGAAGATTAAAATTCCACTTGTTGGCCTGTCCAGTCGATGCGGTGAACCTAAAAAAACTTTGCCAGGTTTTTTATATTTTTCTTTAATGTACTCTTTCATTAATTCAACTAGAGGTTTATCTCCAGTTCTATCCCCTTGTACAATATCCGAGGATCTTTTATTAATAATAAGCAAATGGTTGTCTTCAAAAACAATATCTGGAAACTTGGATTTCATAAAATTTTAATCTTCTAATATTGTTCTTTTTTATTTGGAAAATCATTGGTTTTTACGTCTTTCACGTAATTAGCTACTGCCCCTAAAATCTCTTCACCAAGGTTGTGGTATCTTCTCAGAAAACGAGGAGAAAAC
>Ga0307998_1000499_pt1 | contig 21938 bp, 22 predicted proteins | sample Davwhametageno37_FD_203147 | JGI IMG/M metagenome (GOLD analysis project Ga0307998, IMG submission 203147) | Marine microbial communities from Davis Island wharf, Antarctic Ocean - #37 | ecosystem: Environmental > Aquatic > Marine > Unclassified | place: Antarctic Ocean: Davis Island wharf... | reverse complement strand
AAACGATCTTTCATCTATTTGAAATTTTTGTAAAATAGTTAATTTTTCTGGATTACCCTTAATATCAAGCAGCTTATCTATTTTTTTTTCAATAGCCTTGATTTTAAACAGCTCATTTTTATATTTTTTTAATTCATTATTTTTAAGAAGATCAATTTTAAGCAGCTCATTTTTTTCAAGAAGCTCAATTTTAACCAGCTCATCATTATATTTTTTTAATTCATTATTTTCAAGAAGCTCAATATAAAGTAGCTCATTATTATATTTTTCTAATTCGTTTTCTATTAAAGTGTTCAGTTTGATCGCAATAGTTTCAGAAATTGATTCTTTACATTTTAATACATCTTCTACTGGGCTAATAACATACCTTACTGCAGTTTTACCTAAATTGTTTTCAAGTACTAAAACTATTTTTGTAACTAAATCAGATTTTTTTTTAAATTTACAACTTTTTAAACTTAACAGGTGAACTCTTTTTTCAATCATTCTTTGTACTGCATGAAAAGTATTATCTTCTAAAACTTTAGTTACATTTTGTGTTCTAAAATAATTGTATGGCTCTAATTTATTTAAAATTAAGAAATTTCCACTAAGACCCTCTAATTTTTTTGTTTCATTAAAACTAATATTAAAAATAAAAATGACAAATATGGCAAATAAGATTGATAATAAATTTTGGCGATTGGTTAAAAATTTAATTTGTTTTAATTTCATTTTTTTTGAATCATATTATTATTTTTGATTTCATATATCTTATCACAGTTTTTTAAAGTGCTAATTTTATGAGAAATTATAATTGAAGTATTTTCTACTTTTAAATCTAATAAATTCTCAATTAAATCATTTTCCGTTTGACTATCAAGTGAGCTAGTTGGCTCGTCCATAATTAAAATAGAAGGACGTCTATAAAGAGCTCGTGCAATTCCAATTCTTTGAGATTCTCCTCCAGATATTCGAGATCCAAGCTCGCCCAACTTAGTATCTATACTATTTGGGAGTGTTTTTAGAAAATTATCTAGCTTTACGATCCTAATTATATTTAAAAATAATTTTTTATCAAATGGTCTATCTAAAATTATATTTGCCTTAAAGCTCTCATCAAATATTGTTGTAGTTTGTTGCACATAAGCGAAATTATCTCTCCAACTACTATCTAATGATTTGATAAACTTGTTATCAACAAAAAATTCACCTTTTTGAGGTTTTATAAGTCCACAAAAAATATCTAGAAAAGTAGACTTTCCTGATCCACTTTCTCCCAATATTCCAATCATTTCGTTTTTTTTTATAGAAAAATTCAAATTTTGAAAAATCTCATATTTCTTACCAGGGTAATAAAAAAAAATATTTTTGAATTCAATTACTTTATTAAAAGTAATTTTTCTATTTTCATCTATAGACGGTTCAACTATTGAAGAATTTATTCTTGATATATCATAGACATTTTCTACTGATTTTTTAAAGTATTTTAAACCCTGTAAACTTTGAAATAATCTAGAAAAAGCGGGTAATACTCTAAAAGCAGTCGCGGCTATAATTGCAAGTGCAGGAACTATTTCATTATTTGAATAGTTTAATTTCATATAATAAAAAATAATTAAAAAACTTATTACAGCTAAAAATTCATAAAAAATTTTTGGTAATGATATGGCAAAATTTTGCTTTCGAATAACTTCTATACTATTGATATTAACTGGAAAAAACTTTTTTTTAAAAAAATTTTCTAATTTCATAACCTTAATTAATTTGTAAGCAAACATCGACTCTTGTAAAACGCCTAGTCTTTCTCCATGAAATATTCTTTTATCCACTCCCCACTTCTGAAAAAGTCCTTTAAAATAATTATGAACTATTAACGAAATTAAAACAAAAAAAGATAAAACAAAGATTGTTTTGTAACCAATAAAAAAAGAAATCATTAATGCTATAAATAATAAAATAGTTATTTCTATAATTATAGTTGTAAAAACTAAGACTGCTTTACCAAATGCTACAGAGTCATTAATAATATTTGAAGTTTCAAAACCGGAATCTTTATCAATCATTTCTAAATAATTTTTTGATAAATATGCTTTATATAAAGTTTCAGCACTTTTAGTTTCTATATCAGCAACAAATTTCACCTGTACAAAATTTAGATAACATAAATATATTAATTTAATAAAATACGTCATAAAAACTGTGAAAAGACTCAAATTTATAAACATATTATAATTAAATGAATCCAAAAAAGTAATTTTTTCTATTATTAAATAATAATAATTTTGATCCATTATTAATTTCATAAGAGGATATATTGCAGCAATACTAAAAGTTTCAAATACTGCACCAAGTATCAAAGCAAAAATTAAATAGGTATAAGATCCTTTTTTAAATTTATTAATTAAGAATAGCAATTTTTTTGTCATTTAAGATATTGGAATTAAATTTATTTTTTTTTTATAACAGAAATTATAGTGATTTATAAGGCTTGATAACAAGATTTCATGATTGCAAATAACTTTATCCAATCTTGGCAATTCACATTTATTATACTTAAATAAGTCCGAAACAAATTTTTTTGTTATTTCACTTTGATATTTTAGGATTTTAGTTCTTTTAATTCTGTTGTTTTTTAATACTAAATTTTTAGTTTCATTAATTTCATATATTTCATTTTTTTTTGTAATAATCTTTAATAAATAACTTTTTTCGAGATTCATTTTTTTTTTTTCAAAGGTATTTAAAGTAAAAATAACACCATTCTTGTAAACAATTATTAGTTTTCCAAATACATCTAAGAAACCCTTTCTTTCACTTTTAACCCATTTTTTATTTAAATTTTTTGTAATAATTTTTTTTACATCTGATTTAATTAAAAAAGAAATTAGATCAATAAAATGAACTGCATTACATGCAATTTCTATATTACCAGTCAAGTCAATATGAGATATTTTTTTACCAATTTTTTTTTTTAAATTCTTATAAAATAAAAAAGATCTTCTAGGAGTATTAATCCATATATTATTTTTTTTGGTAATTTGATTGATAATTTTTAAATTTTTTAAAGATTGTTCTATAGGTTTTTCTATAATCCAATGCTTAACTAAAGCTAGATTATATATTTTTTCTATTAAAATTTTTCTAGAAGAAGCAGTTGTGGCAATTATACAAACTTCAAAAGATAAGTTATTTATTAATTCTAGATTAGATACTAAAATAAAATTCAAATTCTTTTTATACTGAATAAGTTTCTCTTTATCTTTATCATAAACATAAACTATAAAATTTTTTGGCAACCCGCGCAAAGACTCGAGGTATCTCGAACCAATATTACCCAATCCGATTAATAAAATATTATTTTTCATAAATTTTTTTGATTAATTTTACTGTCTGAAAATATTCAAAAATATTTGTTAATTTGTTTTTTTTGAATTTTTTATTATTTATAAAATAAACAAATTCATCTATCATTTTTTTTAATCCTGGTTTGTATAAATTATCATCTTTGTTTTTTGATAAAAATAAAATTGTTTTTTTATTTTTAAATTTATAATATAAATTTTCTAAAGGTTTCAAGGATAACATTATTTTTTTACTATAAGCTTCAACACTCCATCTTCCTGGAATATTCCATTTGCAAATATAAAAAACAAATGAACCATTTGCAAAATTAATCTTGGAAAAAAATATTTTCTTTTTTTTTGAAATTTTAATTGTTTTATTTTCAATTTTTTTGACTTTAGATTTAATAAAGAATTTTATAAGATCTATCAGATGAACTGAATTCGCATACATATAGTTTTCAATTACTTTTGGATGCTTACCAATTTTTTCCGCTTCTAAAAGATCTTGTTGGTCATTAATAATAAAACAATATTTGTCTTTTGATATATTTAATTTTTTTTTAAACTCTAGGGTGCTATTAAAAAATCTTCTATTCAGTGCTACAAAGAAAAGATTCTTTCTAGATAACAATTTATAGATTTTTTCGCTTTGTTCATAGTTTATTCCCAATGGTTTTTCTATCAAAGTCGGCAAATTATATTTAACAACTTTCTTCAATACTTTAAATAAATTTTCTTCAGAAACAGTTATTATGAAAGCATCTATTTTTTTTAGATTTTTAAAAGTATTATGAAAATTCTCAATGTTATTATGAGATGCAAACTTTTTTGTCTTTAAGAGATTTCTTCCTAAAACATCAGTTATTATCGCTTTGTGATTAATACTTTTGATAGCCTTAACATACGCTACACCCATTTTGCCTGTTCCAATAAGACATAATCTATTCTTTTTCATTTAAAAAATTAATTTTTGGAATAGCTGTGAAAAATTTTACTTTTTTTAATTCTTTAACTTTTTTTAACTGATTGAATATTTCAGATTTAAGATTCCAAGGAATAATTAGAATAAATTTAGTAATATTTTTTTTATAATAACTTAGGTTTTTTATTGGGATTTGGCTGCCTGGTAAAAGCTTGTTCTGTTTGTTCGGGTTTAAATCTACTACATAAGAAATATCTTTTGGCGTTAATTTTAAAAAATTAATAAATGTATTCCCTTTAGCTGCGGCACCATACGCAGATATAGATTGATTTTTATTCTTTAAATTTTTTAAAAAAAATAAAAAATTATTTTTAATTAAGTGTACCTTGTCATGAAAGTTTTTATAAAATTTTAATTTATTTACACCTAATTTTTTTTCGTAATTAATTAATTTATTTACAGATATATCAATATTATACTTACTATTATTTTTAGTAGCATAAACTCTTAAACTACCACCATGTGTCTTTAACTTTTTAACCTTAAATATTTTAAGTTTATTATTTTTTAAAATTTTTTGAAAAGTATAGAGGCTAAAATATGAATAATGCTCATGATATATTGTGTCAAATTCACTTTTTTTTATCATTTCAACAACATGAGGAAATTCAAATGTTACTACACCGTTTATTGATAAAAGATTTTCAATACCTTTTAAGATACTATGAAACTCAGGTGTGTGAGCTATTACATTATTTAATATTATAAGATCAAAACAATTATAAGATTTTTTAATTTGTTTACTTAAATTATAATTAAAAAACTTTTGTATAACTTTTATCTTTTTTTTCTTTGCAATTTTAGCGGTGCTATCAGTAGGTTCTACGCCTAAACATTTATTTACATAATTAGAATTATTGAAAAATTGAAGCAAATATCCATCATTACATGCAATCTCTAAAATGTTAATTTTTTTTTTAAAAAAAATTAACATTTCCTCACTATAACTTTTGCAATGCTCTAACCAAGATTTTGAGTAACTACTAAAATATGAATAATTTTTTTTGAAAATTTTTTCTTTTTGTATTTTGTGAGATGTTTGAACAAGCCAACATTTAGAGCAAACCACCAAAATTAATGGAAATTTTTGTTCTTTTTTTTTTTTATCTTTAATATTTAGGTATTCATTAGCAAGGGGCTGTATTCCTAAATCCAGAATTTGATAAAGTTTTTTTTTTTTACAATTTCTACATTCCATAATTTAAATTATCCTTTTTAGAAATCATGGTTATTTTTTTGGGTAATTTTATATTTAAAAGTTTGCTTTTAACTCCAATTGTTTTTTGATGATCAGCTGAATAGTAGTTAGTATGAAAATATAAAACGATTGTATTTTTTTTAAGCGTCTGGAATCCGTGTGCAACTCCTTTGGGTATATAAATCATTTTTTTATTTTTATCTGATAAAATTTCTGTATGAATTTTGTATTTTTTATTTTTCAAACTTTTTATTTCTACCGCTATATCAAATATTGATCCCTGAATACAGGTGATCAGTTTATCCTCAGAAAACTTACCAATCTGATAATGCAAGCCACGAAAAGTACCAATTTTTGGATTTATCGAAATATTAGCCTGCACTATATTTTTATTGATTATTTTTTTTAATTCTTTTTTGCAAAAAACTCTTTGAAACGAACCTCTTTTATCATGAAATTTTTGGCTTTCAAAAATATAAAGATTTTTTATTTTTGTTTCTTTTTTTATTATTATTTTTTTCATTCCCAATTTATTTTATTATTTAATTTTTTTTTGTTTATTAGATAATTTAAATAATAAAGCCTTGAGTATTTTGAATTTCGAAAATTTTTTATAGAAAAATTATTCTCAATAAGAAACTTTTTCAACTCAATGAGTGATTGCTTAATAGTTTTTGAAATTTGATATTTTTTTGGAACTATTTTTTTGTATTTTGAAAAATCAACCTTGTAAGATCTATCATCAGTAGTTTTGTTTTTATTAAATTTTACTTTAACCGTATTGCCAAAAATTTTTTTAACTAAAATAGCCAAATCTTTAATTAAAATATTATTTTGATCCCTGCCTGCATTTATAAAAAGTGGTTCATTTTTTAATATACGTTTTCTTATCACGCCCCATTCTAAAGCTTTGCACATATCCTCTACATCAATTAATGGTCTCCAAGATTTACCGTCACTTAATAATTCAATTTTTTTATTACTTATTGCGGATGCGACAAAATCGTTAACCACAAGGTCCATTCTTAACCTGTCCGATACACCACAAGCTGTAGAAAATCTTAGACATGTAAATATTGTTTTGCTCTTTTTTTCACTAATATACTTTTCAATTAATACTTTAGATTTGGCATAAGCTGTTAATGGACTTAAATCTGATTGCTCATTTTTAACTTTTTCTTTACTATTTTTGGTATTTCCATACATGCTACAGCTTGATGCAAAAACAAATTTTTTGACCCTGTTTTTTATAGCAAGATCAATTAATTTTTTTGTTGAAATGTAATTTACCTGTTTTGTAACATTCTCAAATTTATTTCCTATTGGATCATTTGATATTGCAGCTAAATGAATAATAGCATCAATGTTTTTTAAATGTTTTTCTGAAATATATCTTATGTCTGAATAAATCTGAATATCTACAGTTGGCTTTTGATAAAAATTTGCAATCTTACAATTTTCAAAAAGACCACTATCAAACCCAGTTATAAAGTAATTTTTTTTTTTTAAATATTTTGTTAATTCAGTACCAATATAGCCTAAATTGCCGGTTATTAATAATTTCATTTAAAATTTATTTCCATATTTTCCAAGGTGCTTTTTTATTTTTCCAAAGTTTGTTTAGATACTCTTTTTCTCTAAAATTATCCATACATTGCCAAAATCCATCATGCTTGTAGGCCACAAAATCTTTTTTTTTAGAAAAAATAGGTAATATATCTTTTTCAAAACTTTGTTTATTTGACTTAATTGCATCTATGACTTTTGTAGATAATACAAAATATCCTCCATTAATATATATTTGATCTGATTTTTCAGAAAATGCCGTAACTAAATTTGAGTTATCAATTTTTAAACCTCCAAATCTGCCAGGCTCTCTTACCGCTGTAACAGTAATACTTTTTTTTTTTCTAATATGGAGATTTAATGTTTTTTTTAAGTTGGAGTTTGTCAATCCATCTCCATATGTTAAAAAAAAAAAATCATCTCCTTTAAGATATTTTTTAATTTTTCTTATTCTTCCAGCAGTATTTGTTTCTAATCCAGTTTCAGCTAATGTTATATTCCAATTATCATTAGGTTTATCAAAATGCTTAATATTATTATCTCTAAAGTTTACATTTATATCTCCAGATAATTGACTATGACTTAAAAAAAAATTTTTAATTTGATATCCCTTATATCCCAAACAAATTATAAAATCTTTAATCCCAAAATGACTGTAGTATTTCATAATATGCCATATAATTGGCATCTCTCCCACATCGACCAATGGCTTTGGTTTTAATACTGTCTCTTCGGATAAACGTGTACCTAAACCACCTGCTAAAATTACTGCTTTCATTAGATTTACCTGATTAATATTAAATTAAATTTAAACAATTGTTTTATGATATATAGAAAAAATGAAAAATAAATATAAAAAAGTTTTTGAAAAAGTTTTTGGAAAAGATCCAAGCATCGAAAAAATATCAATAGATAAGCATTCGAAGTGGGACTCTTTAAGACATTTTGATTTGATTGCAAATCTTGAGAAAGAATTCAACATAGAGTTTAAGCCTAATGATATCATGAAATTAAAATCCTTTAAAGAAGGAATTTCGATTTTAAAAAAATATAAAATTAAAATTTAAGAAAAGTTTGAAGGCAGTCATCAATTTTTTTTATTAATTTGTTAGAAATATGTCGGTTATCTAATGAGAAATTTTTATTATTATTCAAGTGAACCATCTCAAGAAGAGGAAAATAAGTAATATTTAATTTTTTATCTTTTTCCAACATATGAAAAACTAATCTTAAATTAGATTTTTCAACATAAGATTGGCTGACAACATTATTTTCTAAAAAGGTTGTATAATTAGAAACTGGTCCTACGGCTAATATAATTTTTAAATTTTTATTAAATTTTTTAAGTGAATATAAAGCTTTTTTTAAACTTGAAAGATTTTGATTAAAGTCAAATTCTTTATACTCAAACCTATTTTTATTCATTTGAAAATCAAAAGGAGGATTAAAACCCCAAATAATATTATTTTTTTTATCAAACCAACCCTCATTTTGACCAATAGTTATTATTAAAACATCAACACTTTTAAATAATAGATAACTTTTTTTTCTATGACTCAAAATTTTTTTTTTTGCTTCAGATAAGGTTTTGTAATAACCAACTGTTGAAGCCCTTAAGGGGTCAAAATAACCATTTCGAGATTTTTCAATTATGAATTTATAATTATTATTAATTGAATAATTGATAATTTGACATAAATTTTCAATATTATAAACATGCCCCCAATTTAATGAGGCATTAGTAATATTATCTTCGTGCTGTAAATAATTATAATTTCCTTTTGATAAAAAATTTGATACCCTAACTCCATAACATGATCCAATATTTGAAATTTTAGTATATTTATTTATTTTTAAATTGTAATTACTTTTTACAAAAATTTTTTTGAAATAAATATTTAATTCAGGAGAAAGTGGTAAAATTTTTTTAAAAAATTGATTATTATATAATTTTTGAATATACGGTATTGGTAAAAATTTTAATTTTAACAAAAAAAGTTTAATTAAAATTTTTATATTATTTAAAAATTTATTTGAAAAAAAAGTCATTAAAAAAATAATTTAAAGTGTTATATAAAAAAATGATTATACCAAAAAACTTATCAAAAAAAGAACTAATTAGATATTTTAAAAAATATAAATTACTAGAATTCATTAGTGATGCAAATTTTAAGAACGATACTATTAGTCCAGAAATAAATGATCTTTATAGAATACATGCGTTTGTAACCTTGAATAAAAGAATATCAATTCTTGAATATGGATGTGGATGGTCTACCTCTGTATTAGCCAATGCTCTAAATCACAATAAAGAAAGATTTAAAGACAAAATTAGAAACTTTAGATTTCAAAGACCTTTTAAAATTACAACTATAGAAAACTCAAAAAAATATTTAGATATATGTAAAAAAAGAAACCAAAAAAAATTTAAAAATATTATTTTTCATTATTCAAAATGCACCATGGGAGATTTTAAAGGAATTTATTGCTCATTTTATGATAAATTTGCAATCTTTAACCCAGATTTTATTTATATTGATGGTCCAGACCCGATGCTAGTAAATGATAGTAAAAATGGTTTCTCTAATAGAAGTCAATGCCTACCTCCAATCTCTGGGGATATATTAAAAATTGAACCATTTCTCTTACCAGGAACATTAGTGGTAATTGATGGAAGAACATCAAATGCAAGATTTTTAAAAAATAATCTACAGAGAAATTGGGATTATTTTGAAGATTTTAAAAATGACCAAAATATTTTATACTTAAATGAAAAACCAATTGGAGCAACAAATTTAAAACAAATTAAATTTTATAAAAGCTAATTTTTATTTGATAAATTTAAACATTAAATTCAGTCCCTTGCTACTAAAATTAATTTTATTTTTATATAATATTTTTTTAATATCTTCTTTATCATCTTTTAAAAAATACAAATAATAAGAGAAGAAATTAATTTTATTAATTATTCTTTGTATAAAATTATTTTTTTCGAAATGCATTTTCTTTGTAACTTTTTTTTGATTACAGTAATTATTTATTGATTGTTGAATTATTTTTTTAAGTAATTTTGAATTTTTTAGATCTAACAACTTGGAAAATTTTTCTAAAAAAAGGTTTATTTCATATCTTTGTAAAGAATTATTCCACCAGTCTTTTAATCTATTTTCTGGTTTTAAATATTCTTCTGGGCAATTAGATGGAATATTATTGTAATTTCTAAACCAAAAAAGTTTTTTTTCTATAAAAATTTTACCATAAAATGCCATACTTATTTCAAACACTATCTCTCCAATTGCAAATACTGGAAAATTTAAACTAACTAAATTTTTTATAGATTTCTTCCAAAAAAAAGATCTTGATAATGAATAAATATATTTAGGAGCATAGTTTTGAAGATGCTTTTTAATTCTTGTTTCGTAATCAGATTTATCAATTGTATTTTTTAAATTTTCTTCATAACCCAAGGATGTAAAAACCTTTTTATTTACAGAAAAAAATTTAATACACTGTCCAATACATGAAATATATACTTTATTGCTTTCTAATTTTTTTAAACAAGAAATTAGGCCCTCATAAGTATAAAACTCATCATCACAACCAAGAATGACATATGGAGTTTTTATATGTCGAAGAGATAAATCTAGTCTTTCATTAAAACCTAAATTTGGTAAGTGAAAATATTCAATATTTTTTGGTAAATTGATAATTTTTTTTTTTTTATTACTTCCATCAAAATATTTTACTAAAAAAGGAAATTGCTTATAATAATCAATTGACTTCTTTAAAGAAACAGGTCGATTTAATGTTGGAATTATAATGGTTATTTTATTGTTTATATTCATGTTAATAATTTTTTCGCCAAATCGACTCGAAATATTTATGACTAAAGTGCGATAAACTGAAACAAATAAAAAAAATTAAAAAATAAAATAAAAATCCCTGCAAATTACCTACTACTAAAAAACCATTCTTAATTTCATAATTAAAATAATAATGAAGCAAATGCCTCAAAGGTATAGTGATGGCAAAATGGATCATGTAAATACCATAACTAACTTTACCTAAAAATAATAAAGGTTTTATTGTTAATAAGTTAAATAAAGTTGATTTTTTGTCTAGACTGTAAGTTGAGGTAATTATTATTGTAAAGAAAAATGGAGCTATTAAGAAAATAAAATTTTTATGAAATGAAACTAGCAATATAGTAATTAAAGTTGAAAAAATAAATATTATATTTGAAAATTTTTTCTTAATCAAAAATTCTTTATAACAAAAAGACAAACAACCTAAAAAAAAACAAAATAAACATCTGCTGATATTCATATAATCAACTGACATCACATCTGTAATCTGAAAATAGATAATTATAAATGAAAATATGACGATTGGAAAAAGTAGTTTTAAAAATAAGTTTTTGAATACTAATAAAGCAAAAATAAGATAACAAATAAATTCTACAGAAATTGACCAGCTTGGTAAATTATATGATGAACCAGATATGCCATGTATTAAAAATATATTTTTAAAAAAATCTAAAAAAGTATAAGTGTCGTATGTTGGAATTAAATTAAATCTATTAATAAGATAAATTTTGACAACATTATAAATAACAAAAAAAAATAATGTTAATATATGCAAAGGATAAATTCTTAAAAATCTTTTTTTAATAAATAAAAGAAGGTTGCTAAGACTGTTAATATTATCTTTGTATCTTATGCATAATACAAAACCGCTTAAAACAAAAAAAAAATCAACAAAAATCTCACTATTTAAAATTAAATTATTTTTATGCCAAATAGAATCGTTTTTAAAATGAAGCATCACAATCAAGACTGCAGAAATACCTCTCAATGATTCTAATGGTAAATTTCTCATTGTTTGTTAAATTTATTTTTTTTAAATAAAAACTCTATTATTTCAAAATCTAATTGACTATCAATATCAAAACTTTTTAGTGCACTCACTTCATGTCCTAATATCCTTCCATCATAAATACTTTTTTTATTCATGATAAATTCTCTTTTGAAACAGTAAATTGAAGCGACCTGATCATAAACTTGTGGGGCTAATTGCCTTGCTGCAGGCCATTTCTTTAATTTTTTTGATAATACAAAAAAACCATTTTTGTCTTTTTCCATCATATTAAAATATGGATTTTTTCGTGACAAACTGACAGATACGACACCATCACAAGAGCTATAATTTTTTAATAACTTTTGTATTGATTTTTTAATATCAACAGAGGATCTTAAAGGATTAGTACAATCTAAATCCACAAATATATCAATTTTTTTTTTTAAAAATTTTTCGATTTTAATTAATGCGTCTTTCCATACTTGAAATTTAGGAGTTAATTTGCGAGATATATCTTTACTTCTTAGGAATGGTACACTAGCACCTGCCGCTATTGAAGATTTTGCAATTAATTCAGAATCAGTTGAAACAAAAATACCATTTAGCTCCGAAACTTTTTTTGCTTGTTTTATTGACCAATATATTAATGGCTTTCCACAAAGTAATTTAATGTTTTTATTCGGTAAACCAGTACTACCTCCTCTTGCAGATATTACACAAACAATATTCATTTTATTAACTTTATAACTATTATGACAAAAATACTAATTAATGATTTTATTTTTATAAAAAAAGTACCATTGTAAAAAGTTTTTTTGAAAATCTTAATACTTTTTGAATATTGCCCAAGATGAAAATATTTTCTTCCAATTGAATATTCATGTCTTGATATGTTAAGAACTTTTTCATTATTATTAAGTACATGATGATATTTTTTTTCTATATTCATTACTAGTTTTGTTATATCTTTTTTTTTTTTTGTAGCACTTTCTATATGAATTCTATAAGTCCCTAAATTTTCTGGTATAAACATAAATTTGTCAGTCACTAACGACAAACGTAACCATAAATCATAATCCTCTCCTATATGTAACTTTTCATCAAAACTCTTGATTTTTTTTAAAATTTTTTTTCTTATTACTACTGATGATGTTGGTATTGTATTTCCATAAATTAAAAGATTTTGCGCAATTGGATTTTTTATTTTTGACCCAATATATTTTTGAAATAATGAATACTGCAATTTTGATTGCGTAATATGTAAATTTTGTTTTTTAAATTCAACTTTTTTGTGAAGCTTGTGATAAATTAAATTATTACCTGATAAAAATTTATTTACAACTTTAAGCTTGTTTTTATTCCAATAATCATCTGCGTCTATGAAGCATATCCATCTAGATTTAGAAATTTTAATTCCAAAATTTCTAGCTTTTGAAGGTCCTTGGTTTGTTTGATATTTATATTTAATTCTATTGTCTTTGAATTTTTTAATTATATTTATGGTTTTGTCAGTTGATCCATCATCAATAATTATTAATTCAAAATTTTTATATGTTTGATTTAGAACAGAACTTATGGATTCCTCTATATATCTTGAACTATTATAAGTAACTAAAATAACAGAAAAAAAGGACATTTTTTGAAGTACATCTTAAAATATTTAATCTATTTTATTTTTTTAATATAACCATTAAAATTTTGAGAAATTAACAACTTACCATTTAATTTCTTATCTATTATAAAATTTTTGTTTTTTTTTAAAAATTCTTTTAGAGCAGCATAAGGTTCATTTCCTCTGTATAAAATCTTTGAAACCTTTGTTGGTGTCTGTTTTTTATTTAGAAATCCAAGTATTGTATCAGCAACTACAATGTAACCATTTTTTTTTATTAATTGAGAATATAAATTTAATTCTTCTAACACATGTTTTTTTGAATGATCACTATCAAGAATAACGATAACTTTTTTATTTTTACAAATTTTTTGAATTTTTTGGAAAATTTTAATATCGACAGAGCTACCATCAAAGATTTTAATATTTTTAGACATTTTATGATTAAAAATTGCTTTTCTATTATGATCTCTCAAACCTATATCAACGCCAATAACCTTATATTTTTTTTTAAAAAAATTTAAAATTGAAGAATAAAAAATAACAGATCCACCCCTTGCAACACCTGTTTCAATCACAACATCTGGTTTATAATTAAATATAATTTCTTGATTTACTAAAATCTCTGACGGCTGCTGTATAATTGGCATACCAAGCCAGGACCAGATATATGAATAATAATTTTTATCAAATAAAGTTAAAATTTCTATTGATTTTTTTAAATTAATCTTGCTCTTTCCTAATTTAAAAGAATTTTGCTCCATCTGAAGCTTAAATTTATTTCTATCGTCAATATATTTCATATAAATATTTATGTTAGTTTCAGCTTATAAGATAATTTAAAACTAAAACAAGATTATTTAATTTAATTGTCTATGCATTTTCAAACAAACTTTTAAATCATCTACTGAATTTTCAAAATCAGTTAAAGAGTAATCCTTATTTTTGATTTTCGAACAAAAATTTAAAATATTTTTATTTAACAAATTCATTTGCTTTGCTTTATCTTTTTTATAATTAATTATTTTTGATTTATCTTTATAATATATTTTTACTTTATTAGAAAGTAAGTCAAATAAATAGTTTTTATTTTTACAAATAATTTCTATTTTACGAAATGAATTTAGAGAAATCATATCTTGATATAGAGTTCCATAAATATTATGTTCTGTTTTAAAAATTGATATTGCAATATCCTCGATATTACTAAAATCATAAGATTTTTTCTTTAACGTTTTAATATCAATAATTTTACCAAATAAATTATTTATTAAATTAACTTCGTGAATTAATTCAAATATAACGCCCCCTCCTTTTTTTTTGTCTAAATAATAACTATGCTCAGATGGTCGAGTAGTTCTCCAATTATTTAAATTTTGACCAACTTTAAGAGAAACAGATAAAATATTTTTTTTTAAAATATTTTTTTTAATATATCTATACAGATCATGAGATTGTAATTGATAATTAGTACCAAAAATAATTTTGTTTTTTTTTATATCAGATCTAATTTTATTTACATTTTTTAAACTTAAAAAAATCGGCTTTTCGCAAAAAATATTAATTTGTTTTAAAGCCAATTTTTTTATAAAATTTAAATGTTTATTTGATGAAGTGGCAATTATTGCAAAATCTACTTTGTTAGCAATATCCTTCAGAACGCTAATAAAAAAAATTTTTTTACTTTTAATAAATTGTAAATTTTTTTTTGTATGTGAACCTTTAATCAAAATATATACTTTGAAATTTAGTGAAATTAAATTGATAATGTGTTTTTTTGCAATTGATCCTGACCCAATGACTAAAGCAGATTTTTTCATTAAAATATTACCAAGACAACCAGCCGCCATCTACGACAATTTCTTGTGCATTGGTATATGTATTATTTTCATCTAATAGAAAGTTAACAACTGGCAAAACTTCCTCAAGTTTCATCATTCTGCCTGTTGGGTTATTATTATTATAATTTTTTAAAAAAAAATTACTCAAATCCTTTGAGTGAACGCCACCTAAAATTATACTATTAAATAAAAATTTTTTTGCAAATTTAGCTCCTAAAAATTTCATCATCATATTTGAGGCTGCTTTTGAAATTGAATAACCAATTTCTTTAGAAAAATTTTTATAAATAAAGTGTTTTGGTGATTTAAGACTATATATTGATGAAAAATTAATCACTCTCCCGAAGGTATTAGTATTTAAATATTTATTTATGATTTTAATATTAAGATACAAGTTAGTATCTAAAAATTCTTCTATTTTTTTTTTATCTAAAAAAGAATTTTTATTAATACTTGTATTATTACTTAACGGAGTTGTATTCTTTCCATGACAAAAAATTATAGCATATATTTTTTGGGAAAATATTTTATCAAAAATTAACTCGTCATCTAATTTTTTTTTAAATTTTACATCATGACAAATTATATTATATTTATTTTTAAGTTTTTTTTTCAAAAACGATCCAATTAATCCCTCAGATCCTGTTAATAAGATATTTTTTTTTTTCATTAATTTAAAACTTATTTTTTTTTGCTTTTACTAAATCTAATTTATTTCCTATGTCAATCCAATTTTCAAAAATAGGATAAGTAATAACTTTTTTTTTGGATGTGATAAGATGGTTAATAAAATCATTCATCATAATTTTTTTATTTTTTTTTAAATAACTAAATAAGTTAGCATTAATAACATAAATTCCTGCATTTACTAAGCTTGAGGTTGTTGGTTTTTCAATAATTTTTTTTACATTATATTTTTTCAAAAGTAATTCTCCATATGGCATTACAAAAATTTTGTTTTTTGAACAAATAGTTATGTCTGCTTTTTGTTTGATATGATAATTTAATAAATTTTCATAATCAATTGACGATACTAAATCAGAATTTGTAACAATGATTGGTAGTTCGGTATCTTTACAATTTAACAATGATAATGGCCCTGCTGTACCTAAGTAAGAATTTTCTTCGATATATTTTATTTTAACATCAAAATTTTTTCCATTTTTTAAAAAATTTTTAATTTTATTTTTCAAATAATTCACAGAAATAACAAAGTTACAAAAACCCTGTTCTTTAAAATTATTTATTATTTTCTCGATAATAGTTTTATTTTTTATTTTTAACATTGGCTTAGGATTGTTTTTAGTAAGTGGATATAAACGCACACCCTTCCCACCTGCCAACAAAAAAATAATATTTTTTTTATTAGATACTTCTGAGTTTTTCTTTAACTTGAAATAAAGTATTTTTTTTTGATTATTTACAATCGGAATGCAAAATATACTTTTTGTGAATGTGGTTGTTTGTATTTTGTGTTTATCTTTTTCATAGAAAAATTTAACTTTTCTATTCATTATTTGACTTACTTTTGCCTCATAATTAATTTTTTTTGTAAGAAACCTTCTCAAATCACCACTAGATATTGATCCAGTTAATCTTTTATTCTTATCTAGAGCAAAAATAATTTTTATTTTAGATTTATTAATTTTTTTTATAAGTTCAGTTGCTTTTTCTTCTTGATAAATAATTAAAGGGTTAATTTTTTTTATATTGTGCATTTTTTTTTATTTAATTTTTTATTATTTAAAAGTTTTATCAAATTTGAATTTAAGTTTAAAAATGATCTGGTTAATTTATAAGGATTTAATCCTTTTTTTTTTAATTTAAGATTTTTTAAAGTTATTTTAAAAATTTCATTTTTCTTTGGCTTTACATCCACAACGTTATATGGCTTTAATCTGGATTGTTGTCTACTTCCAATATTAATAGTTGGACAATTAAACAAAACTGCTTCTTTTATTCCACTAGAAGAGTTTCCCATGCAAACTCCATTTTTAGATTTGCCAATGTAATATAGTAATGACAAATACTTTTTTCTTCCCAAATGTTTAATAACTTTAATATTTTTAAATTTTTTTTTAAGTAAAATAATTTTGTCAATAATTTCCTTATAACCAGGATCAAAATTTGGATAAGTAATAAGTATTTGACACCCACTTAATTGTAATTTTTCTAGCGCTTGAAAAACTTCATTAAGTTCGAAATTAAAATTTTTTTCAATAATTGGGTGCAAAGTGAATAACACAAATGGCTTTTTAGTATCTAAATCAAATAGCTTTATAATTTCAGAAAAATTAAATTTCAAATTTTTTAATGTAAAAATTGGTGAATAGCCAACATTTAAACACCTCCATTCTTCTTCGCCCATTTTGATAATTCTTTTCATAGCGGACATGTTTGAAGTCAGGTGCAGATTTGAAATTTTAGTAATTGCATGTCTAATATTGTCATCTAGAGCTCCACCCTCAGTTACATCTCCACCCTCATAATGAATAATTGGTATCTTTTTTAAATATGCTGATATTGCAAAAGCAAACGTCTCAAATCTATCAGATGATAAAAAGACACAATCTATAATATTTTTTTTTAAAATATGATTGATTTTTTTCTGTATTAAATTTGAATATTCAGCTGTATCATTTAGAGTGTTTGTCTTTAAAGGAATTTGAATTTTTGATAAAATTTTAATTTTATCTTTTTTTATTTCACTAAAAGAAGAGCCAAATTTTTTTTCAAAATGTGATCCTGCTACAATTAGTTTTATATTTAATTTTTTATTAGATGAAAGTTTTTTTATAAAAGGATAAATCAGCCCATACTCTGCTCTATTAGCAGTAAAAAAAATAATATTTTTTTTTCTCATATATATTATTTTTTTTTAAAATGTATTTTTTTTAATTGGGTATTTTTTTTTACTTGAGAATATATTTTTTTTCCTATTAGCAAATTATAATCTTCTGCTGTAAAATCACCGTTGCCAGGCCTTCTGACCCAAATATTTTTTTTATTTAAGATATCACCTGGTTTTAAGTCACAGTTACTAACAACTGATGCAAAAGCAAAATTTGCAGTTTTTTTCTCCTCTTTCACTGGTTTTATATGTCCAGGTAATGCTTTTTTTATGGTATTGACTCCTACTAACAGATCTTTCATCTGCTTGGTATCAACAGAAGCTGAAATATCTGGCCCCTTTCTAAAATTTTTATCTATAAAATGTTTTTCTATTATACTTGCACCTAATGCTACGGCTGCCAAAGAAGTATAATTATCTCCTGTGTGATCAGATAATCCAATAACTGTTTGCGGGAAATGTTTTTTTAATTCAAGAATTGCATTTAATCTTACAAGATGAGCAGGCGTTGGGTATAGATTAGTAGTATGTAGAATTGCATATTTAATTTTTCTTTTTTTTAATATTGCAACAGTTTTTTTTATTGAACCTAAATCATTCATACCTGTACTTAATATTACTGGTTTGCCAAAAGAAGCAATATAATCTACTAATGGGTAGTTATTGCACTCTCCGCTTCCTATTTTAAATGCAGGAACATTAAATTTTACAAGTCTATCAACAGCCTTTCTTGAAAAAGGTGTGCTTAAAAATATTGCTTTTTTCTTTTCAATATAGTTTTTTAATTCTAACTCATCATCCTCATCTAATGCACAATCACTTATAATATCAAAAATATTTTTATTAGTGTGCACGGGTATGATTTTTTTTGCCTCAATGCTCATTTCGTCTTCTGGTATATGAGTTTGGTGCTTAATAATTTCTGCTCCTGCTTCTATTGCTGAGTCCACTATTTTTTTTGCTAATTTTAAACTTCCATTGTGATTAATTCCTAATTCAAAAATTACCAAAGGCTTGAAGGATGCCCCAATTTTTCTATTTTTAATTTTAATATAAGCTTCTGCGCTCATTAAAAATTGTATTTTTTTATATCTATATATTGCTTAAAATTTTGTTCTTCTTTAAACCAATTGTAGGTTTCTTGAAGAGCTTTTTTAAAGCCAATAGAATTTTTATATTTTGGCGTCCACTTGTTAGCGCTGTAAAGTTTTCTATTTGAGCCTCTCAAGTCAAAAACTTCCGCAGCCCCCCTAAATCTTTTTTTTGAAATGATAATTTTTGGATTTTTTTTACTAATTATTTTCAAATTTTTAATAATTTCATTAATCGTAAAAGATTTTTCAGTACAAATATTATAAATATTACCTGACTTACAACTAGGTTTTAACAAACTAACTAAGCCATCTACCGTATCCTGCACATAAACAAAATCTCTTGATGTTTTTAAATTTCCAATAATAACATCATTATTATTTTGATTGAGTGATAAAAACTGAGTTATTAAAGTTGGAATTACGGCTCTCAATGATTGTCTTGGACCAAACGTATTAAAAGGTCGAGCTACAATCACTGGTACTTCAGATGACTGGTGCATCGAAATAGCAATATTGTCAGATGAAATTTTTGTAGCAGCATAAGGAGACTCAGCAATAGTAACCGTATCTTCCTTTAAAATTTTTTTTGTTTTAAATAAATTGTTACCATAAACTTCGCTTGACGAAATTTGAATAATTTTTTTGATTTTTTTCTTAAAAATTATTGATGTTCGCAAAATATTTAATCCACCAATTATGTTAGTATCTATAAAAGTTTGAGGATTTTTAAAAGAATAAGGAACTGAAATACTGGCTGCTAGATTAAAGATATAATCACATCCTTCAACGGCATTCTTAACAGAATCGAAATCAACTATATCTCCAAAAACTATCTCTAAATTTTTTTTATTAATATCTTTCAGCCATCCAATATTTTGCTTTGATGTATATCTAACAAACGCCTTAACTTTATAACCTTTGGAAAGTAATGTTTCACAAAGGTGGGATCCTATAAATCCAGATGCTCCTGTAACTAATATTTTCATTTCTATTTTTAAATTTTTAATAAATTGATCTCAAGTTAATATAGCAATTATAAATAAAACTAAATATATTATTTATTAAATCAACAACAACAGTAATTTAGCTACAAAGTATTTTTTTCAATTTTGAATTTGATCCGATAATTTTAAGTGGTTCGTGTTTTTTTAACTGTTTTCTATTGAATACAAAGTTAATCTTAAGATTATATTTTTTTTTCCACATTGTGACTATTTTTTTTAAATTGAATTTTTTTCCTGAGCAAACATTGACAACTCCAAATGATTTGTTTTTTAAAATAATTTTAATAATATATTTAGATATTTTATCAATATGCAAATAATCTCTTATTTGATTTCCTGATGTCAAATAAAAAAAAGATTTTTTTTTTTTTTCACAACTAATAATATCAGACCACAGGTTTGTTTGATACTTAGACTTATATTCAGCTCCATATACAAAGAATAATCTTAACCAGGTAAATTTAAAATTTTTTTTTTTTTTTAGTTTAAGTAATCGTAATCGTAAATTATTCTTAGCTATGCCATAAGATGTAATGGGTTTATCAATTTTTAAATTTTCTTTTAAAATTACATCTTTATTTCCGTATTCAAAACAAGTTCCAACAACTATAAGATTTTTTAACCCATTATCTATTAAATTTTTTAAAAAATAATAATGTTTTTTTTCGGTTTCAAAATGCTCTTTACTATTATGGTCATGAAGATTTGACCAGGCTAGATGAACAAAAATGTCAGGGTTGTCAATTTCTTTAAAAAGGTTTTTTTTTTCTTTATTATCTATAAAAAAAAATTTTTTTTTAATAATATTAGATTTTGATAATCTTTTATTTACTAATGCCGTGAGTAAAACTTTTTTAGATTTAAAATTTTTAATAATTCTAGAACCTATATAGCCAGATGATCCTGACATTGAAACTTTCAACATACCAAAGTTTTTATCAAAGAAAAATAAAATACAAAGCAAATAATTAACTCCACATAAAGAGCTAGTTTTTTCCAGCCTTTACATTTAGCTGCTTTTAGTAGTTATATTTTCCAAGCTTTTGTGCCAAAACGAAACTAAGTATTAATAATTTAACTTGGATTTATTTGATGTGTGGTGTCCACAAACTTTGCTTTAATCAAACCTGCAACTTGATCCAAGGGCTACTTTAATAATACGCTAGGGCTTATTTAGTTTATAAATTTTTGTTCGATTCCGAGTTTATTTTCTATGTTAATAGGAATCAAAATAATCACCGAGACCCTAATTTCCCATCCAGAATAATCTTAATATTATCCTTTGAGAAATCAATCACATCTTGTGTTATTTCATAAACTATATTTTGAAAAGTAAAGCTGATGTGCCCACAATATTTTGTAAAATAATTTTAAATTAATTCTATATTCGTTAAAAATTCTAAATAATTAAAAGCAAAATTTAAAAATAATATTAGAAAGTTTTAATAAAACTTTTAAACCAATAATTTTGTAATTTAGAAATAAAAATTTTTTTCAGTGCATAAATCAAGCCAATTGAGCTATTAGTACTGGTCAGCTACACGCATTACTGCGCTTCCACATCCAGCCTATCAACGTGGTGGTCTACCACGGCTCTATAGGAAGAA
>Ga0307998_1000497_pt1 | contig 21969 bp, 17 predicted proteins | sample Davwhametageno37_FD_203147 | JGI IMG/M metagenome (GOLD analysis project Ga0307998, IMG submission 203147) | Marine microbial communities from Davis Island wharf, Antarctic Ocean - #37 | ecosystem: Environmental > Aquatic > Marine > Unclassified | place: Antarctic Ocean: Davis Island wharf... | reverse complement strand
GGTGATTTGAACACCACCTGGATTCAGAAACCCCTTGATACACTGGCCCGCCTGGGGGAAAAGATGAGAGTCGATGTGCATGACCAGTAACCAAGTCTTGACCCACAGTGCACTGCGAGCCGGTGCACTTCTCGGGCTCACCGAACATCAGTTGGCAGGTCTGCGCAGCTGTGACATGCCCCCAAAGCTGGTGATGACGGCTAACCAGACTGAAGAATGTCTCGTCAGGCAGCCAGGACAGGAGCTGGTACTCGGGAAAGAGTTTGTCCGTTTCTGGCATCGCGGTAGGCTATGCCGAAGGAGGACGCTGTGCAAGGTGTCTTGTCTTGCAGGATTTCGAGTCACCGCTGCAGGTTGTCTAAGGGAAGGATCGGCTCGGTTTCTGCAATGCAGCGCTGGACTAAACCGCTCGCGCGGTAGCCCGCCGCGAAGGCCCTGACAGTAAGTACACATCGCGCCCCTGTCTATGTTGGCGAGTGAGGCAATCGGCCTCGTTCTTCGACAGGAGCACGATCATGATCCCTTCCCCTTCGACCCCCTCCATCTCTCCACTGCGCCAACGCATGCTTGAGGACATGCGGATGCGCAAGCTGGAGCCTCGCACGCAAGAAGCCTACATCCGTGCCGTGCGCAAGCTGGCCGCTTACCTCAAGCGCTCGCCCCAAGCGGCCACAGAGGAAGATCTGCGCAATTTCCAGCTCCATCTGGTGGACACGGGCTCGTCCCCCATGACGCTCAACGCCACGCTCACCGGACTGAAGTTCTTCTTCGACATCACGCTGGGACGCATCGAGCTGATGGCCAAGATGCAGCCCGTGAAGCTACCTCGCACCTTGCCTGTGGTCCTGAGCTGCGAAGAAGTCTCACGCCTTCTGGCTGCGGCCCACAACATCAAGCACCAGGTGGCTCTATCGGTTGCCTATGGCGCAGGTCTTCGCGCCAGCGAGGTCGTCAGCCTGAGGGTCACCGATGTCGACAGCCAGCGCATGACGCTGCGCGTGGAGCAAGGCAAGGGTGCCAAGGACCGCTACGCCATGCTCAGCCCTGTCCTGCTGCGGCGCCTGCGCACCTGGTGGCACCTGGCCCATGCCCAGGGCAAGATGCTGCCTGGCGGCTGGCTGTTCCCAGGCATGACGCCCTTGGAGCCTCTTTCGATTCGCCAGCTCAACCGCGCCGTTCATGCGGCAGCCGATGCCGCTGGTATCAACAAGCGGGTCACTACCCACACCCTGCGCCACAGCTTTGCCACGCATCTGCTGGAGCGCAAGGTCGATATCCGCGTGATTCAGGTGCTGCTGGGGCACAAGAAGCTGGAGACCACATCGATCTACGCCCACGTGGCGACTGACCTGCTGCGCGAGGTGATCGGCCCCTTGGAGCCCATGCCTGCCGCCTGAAGGTGCGCGCGTGCAGCGGCCCACTCTGGAGGTCGCCGACATCTTCCTCAAGCATGGTGCCGCCTGGCGTGACAGCCAGCGCGGTCACTTGAGCCTGTCTCAGCTCAAGGTCATGTCGGCCATTGAGCAGTGCCGCACAGCGGCACTGGGGGGACATGTGTTGCGCTGCGATAGCTGCGCCACCGAGCTGGTCTCCTACAACTCCTGCCGCAACCGACACTGCCCCAAGTGCCAAAGCGCTGCAGCCAAGCGCTGGCTCGATGCCCGCCAGGCTGATCTGCTGCCCGTGGAGTATTACCACGTGGTCTTCACGCTGCCCGCGCCCATTGCAGATCTGGCGTACCAGAACAAGGTAGAACTCTATGGGTTGTTGTTTGATGTCGCCGCCGAGGTGCTGCAGACCATCGCTGCTGACCGCAAGCATTTGGGTGCACGCATCGGTGCCACGCTGGTGCTGCATACCTGGGGTTCTGCACTGACGCATCACCCGCATGTACATGGCATCGTGCCAGGCGGTGGACTGGCTCCTGACGGCAAGTCCTGGGTGGCTTGCCGATCGGGCTTCTTTCTGCCGGTGCGCGTGCTGTCCAGGTTGATGCGACGGCGCTTCATCGAAGAGCTGTTGCGCCTGCACCAGGCGGGGCGGCTGAGGTTCTTCGGCGAACTGGCGGCGCTGGCTGATGGTGCCTTCTTCAACAAGTGGCTGACACCGATGCGCCAATGCGAGTGGGTGGTCTACGCCAAGCGGCCGTTTGCTGGCCCCCAGGCGGTGCTGGCCTACCTGTCGCGCTATACGCACCGGGTGGCTATCTCCAACAGTCGGCTTCTTGCGATGGATGAGCGCGGGGTGAGTTTTAAATGGAAGGACTACCGGGCCAAGGGGCGCACGCGCCATAAGACCATGACGCTGGCGCCCCAGGAGTTCATGCGCAGATTCCTGCTGCATGTGCTGCCCGGCGGTTTCCATCGCATCCGCCACTATGGCTTGCTGGCCAATGGCAACCGCAGGGAATGCCTTGCGCTGGCGCGCCAGTTGTTGGGCGACGCCCCAACGCAAGCCGTCACACCCAGTAGCGATGAGCAAGCCGAAGTGCCGTCCAGCGCAGCGCCACCAGTCTTTGTCTGTCGGCACTGCGGGCTTGCGATGACCATCGTGCAAAGTTGGATGCGCGGGCAGGCCATTCGGGCGCCACCTCCATCATGAACAGGCCCCTGAACCACCACTTATCTTGGATGTCGATGCGCTTGGATCTGTCGGCGGGATCGGCGCGCGCCCGGTGTTGCGAACGGCGCTTCAGAACGCATGCCGCGCCAGGCGAAAGGCACGCCACCGCTGCTGCCCCCGGGCCACAACCACATACGATGGCACACCAGCCCCACTTGCCTGCGGACCTTGGCCGTCAAGCCGCTGCCCAAAACCCCATAGCGTTTGCGCCCTGAACACCTGCGTTGGCGTTCTTCGCGGTTTCCTCCATCGAGGCTTGTGCGACACCTGCCCTCAGGTCGGGGGGCGCTCGTCGCTCGGGGGTGTTCCGGGCAGCTATCTCACAACCCTAAACAAGAGCGGACATACCCTTGATCCCTCACATTCGCTCCGACAGATCACCTATGTACAACATCAGCGACCTCGTGAATATTGTGACGATGGCGATGCATCAGTGATGCCTGATGCCGACTTGACTAGAGCAAGTAACGTCGGTCAAACGAAAACAGGAACCGTCGGGCATTTCCTAGATTGTGGTGATTGGCCAGGCCGGAGCCGCTCCCCATTTCGTGAGGGCGACGGAACTGCACGGCTTCGGCTGTTCTATGGTACCAATGCAGCAAGTTGGATGCCATTTTCGAGAAGCGTCCCTGTGGCGATAGCCGCTCAAATGACTTCGCTCATGCCCCCCGAGATCAGACCAGATTCCAAGCTGCGCTCAGCAACCTAAGCGGACTCTGCAGGTGGGTTTCCGCAAAGAGGATTGCGCCGTTTGGCGACTGCAGAAATAAGGCAATTGTCCAGAGTAACTCTGCAATGCGAGAACGATTAAGGAAATAAGATGTGCCGCTTCCTACTGCCCCTTTGGTCATCAGCTAATTGTCTGCAGTCGAGGCCGTAACTGCGAATCAGCCACCGTGATTCGCCCCCCACCTCTGGACCGACTGTGGAGCGGCCATGCAATGCCTTACGATTGTTGACGAGCAACAGGTCTCCCGGTTTGAGGACAACTTGTTCGGCCACTGATAAGCACGCTGCTTCGAAATTCTTCTTTGCGTCTACAACCGTCATGTCGTCTTCATCGAACGGAAGGCTCTGTGAGTGCGTGTAGCGCACCCACACCCCTTCGGGCCCGTCGTGCAGGACGGAAGCTCCATCCAGAACGTGAGTTTCACCGAGAGCCGCTTGAGTCCCTTTAACAAAAGTCCGTTGGGCGCTAAGGATCATGTTCGGCTCCTTCAGGACCCGCACATCCTCCGACGACAACCTTTGAAGGATGCTTGGCAATGGCATTACGACGGTCGGCACAGAGTCTACATTTCGCAATCCAACAAGAAAGACGACGTCCGGAGCTGGTGCGATTCGCGGGAAGTTCGGGTCTCGCGTTCCACGAAAAGGAAAGGTCGCTGCATCCGTGTGCCCTTTCATCCTCGCCTGCGACTTCTCCTGCAGGGCTCCTGTACCCGGTAGTGTGACTAAGTTAACGAACAGAGCACCGGCGTTTTCGGCCCCGTAGGAAACGGTCTCCATGCCGCATGCCCCTGCAACAAGGACTACTGCGGCCTGTGCCGCGCGCGTCGCTGGGATGTCGGGGATTGGGCCCCAATCCTGAGGCGTCATTGGCAGGTTAGTGCATTCAAAGGCATCAGATAACAGCAGATAGGGCTCATTGCGGACATATTCGGATAATTTTGTCGGCGATAGACCACAGTGGTCTAAAGCCGCAAGGAACTGAGCACCGTGTTCTGTCCATACGTTAGATGGCTCATAAATGAGTTGCTCCCACTCCCGCGCGCCTAGAGGAATGATTTTCTGAGCTACGTATTGACGTACGCAATCTGCCACTTGACTCGGCGCCACGACCTACCCCGTCTTTCCTGTACTGTTGATATGTTGTTGATACGCCGGTACAGTCTAGTCTCGGCTCAACTGCGGTTACAAATTATGACGGATGAGGCGGAGAAAAGATCATGAAACACGTGAGCGAAAAGCCAACCCACACACATACACACCCGGCACGGACGATGGCTGTAAATGTCGACAGCGGGCGAAAAATGCTTACGGTGACCATCACGATTCCTGTACGGGGCGCTTCGCAGCGCTCTTTGCTGAGGCGGCCAGAGCGGTTACGAGTTGAGGTTGCGAATCTCGTCGAAGGTGTCATGGCTACGCCTTGCCCGACTGCCAGCGTGAAGCGACTCGCAGCTCAGGTCCATGCTCCACAAACAGCTGTCAGGACAAAGCAAGCGCAGGGCACATTCGGCGTCACGTCGAGTTCTCATATGCGTCAAGTGATCTTGAATGAGGCTGACGATCGCGATTTAGACGCCTCAGTGCTGGCACGTGAGCTATTTGAACGAGGCTTGGCGCGACTTGAGGAGCGCCTCTGGGACGAATCTTCCGCATCTGTCTTTGCGGATTTCGCACGAGCGTATGAACACTTCAAGTCGGATGAGAACAAGCAATGGTCGCTTCGTGTGCCGAGGAAGCTATTTGTCCGTGGTCAGCTTGTTGCAAAGGAGTACGAGATATCCCAGTCACAACTGGCCTGCTGGTGCTTAGCAATGGGACTGGAACTGGAAGTGGAAGTTGTCGCATAGAGCAAACCTCTGATTTTGTCAGTGTTTGGCCTGCAAGGAATCAGCACAGCCTGCCCGGGTGGGCTGAATCGCGATGCCGGCAGCACCTTCATGCGCCAAATGCTGGCGACATCGTTGTTGACTAAGAGCCGATGCCCACCCACTGCAACAGTTTTTGCCACCAGCTTGGACGCTTCGCATTGCGCCTCTCCAAGTAGGTATGCAACTTTCTTTGGTCCCGTGCTCGGCCCGCAGCGATCTGGGAGTCGCTCCACCGACCTGCCCATACGACCTCACCTTCCAGAATCAGGTAGTGAGACTTACAGGGGAATTGCCAACTTCCAATCGAAGGATGCATCGTCACCCCTTGCGGGGTTTCGAACACCTGCCACTCCACTGGACTCAAGGGCGTACGTACTTTGTGCCCGCATCCACATGCGCAAAGATGATGCGCTGTCTCAAACTCTCGCGAGACGTACAAGACGCCAGGCTCAAGAATTTGAGGCATAGCCACTACATTCTGGACTTCAAATCTCATGGTCAGTTTGCCCCACGATCTTAAAGTCCGCCAGGTCGAACAGGAGATGGCTAAGTGAATCAGCCGCAGTGTAGAACCCGCGTAGTTGCTTGAAACGCATCACCGCCAAAGCAGCGTTGAAAGCATTCAGCTCCGCGATTTGCACGTTGGTCCGGTATAGATTTTCCGGACCATCATGCATTTCTGCCAAACCCTTCTCACGCATCGACTGAGCCTTTTCCGGAGGGAAGTATGTGGCGCGCAGCATGCCGCTCAACGGTCCTCCTGCCCTTTTAAGGCCCATTCCAACATCGATGAATGGAATCCCAAGACCAATCAACAGGTCAAAGATTCCGGAGCGCGAGGACCCTTTGTCAACGCAAACGAAGGCGAAGGTCACCCCCTCAAATGCGCTTACCGAGTCGGCATCAACGTACTGCGAAACTAGCCGCACACCATCTCGAAAGCTCTCGTATCTACCCTGGTAGACGGCAGCTTTTCGGAGTCCCAACTCCTTTTCGTCAAGCTGACCCGGGGAGCGATAGGCATTGTGGACATGAAAGTCGTCGCCATCGAATCCACGTATTTCACGCACCGGCGTCTTGACCATGTAGTCCAAGGTGTAAGCACCGGTCCCTCCCAAGCCGATGATGGCAATGATGTCATCCTGCAGCTTGTTAGAAAGATCGGAGATTTCCGCCTTGGAGGTCAGGCTGTCTTGATAGTAAAACACGGAGGGCTCTGGCGCGTCCTCCACGGACCTGAACGTCAAAGGCTTTGCCCTTTCGGAATAGACCTCCATCGCCGGTCCGGCAATGATCCCCACGTAGCTTTCGATCTTGTCAAAGAAATTGGCAAAACCCTGAGGAATACCTCCCACAATCGGTTTGTTGGAAAAGCGGCGCTGTACTACGACATCAGCGCATGCGCTGGAGAGCTGTAGTTCATGCTTTCCAGCGTCGATCGCTGGAATCGTCAGACCATCCAACCCACAGGGGTGGGCCCCTGCGAATAGAACGGTGTGGTCTTCCTGGGTCACCAGGCCGGCGCCGTCAACGGGCACCAGCTTGGTGGCAATTGCGCCCCAGTGCAGCTCGCGATGCTGGTCGAGATACGGGATGTCCCGCAGGATCATCCAGCCACTATCGAAAGTGACTGCATAACCCTTCTCGACCAGCTTGGCGATGTCCTGGTTACGACTGACCAGTTTCCGAAACTGTGAATCGGATGCCATCTTTCACCTTCACTGAAGCGCCAGGGACCAGAATGCCTTCGGGTTTGTCGCCGTTGCCCCTGGTCCATTTCACCGAGTAGGTGATGTTCGACTGGGGGGTGTAGCCCGGAACTTCCAGCTGCACCACTTGCGCAAACGAGATTGGCTCGTTTTTCGGCCAGCGGTGAGGCTTCGTTTCAATGTAGATGGTGACGAGTTTGTCGTCTTTGTCCTTGCCGCCTTTGTCGTCGTCGCGGCCGCGTTCGTTCAAGTTTTCGTTACTCATGGTGAATTCCACAGTTGAGTATTGGGATGCGCTTTGGCGCCGAATAGGCATGCCGCAGCTCTACCGGCTGACCTGGCCGGTACCAATAGCGCTTGACTGGGAGTAACGGGCTATGGACAATCGCAGACGCCAATCCGGCGAGTCACAAGCTCGTCACCCCGCGACCGAGTGCTTAGGTATTCGGTCGCTTTTTATTTCTGGTTGGTCATTCGGCCCTCCTGTCGTTGATTGAAATCGGTTGACGCATTCATCGCGTTACTCCGAAAAACACGCCTTCACTGAACCTGCCTCGCTGATCAAACTGCTGAGCAGGCGCCAGTTGCCTGTTTCATGACGCACGCGTCCCGCCACGATGGCCGGGTGCACTCCTGCTTGTCGGGCCAGAGCTCGCGCATCCTCCGCGTCGTGGGTGTCACGCACCACCGCTGCGGCCCAGAGCTCTGGTGGGATCAGTGCGTCGCGCGCGCCAGCATCGGCCTCGTCCTCCTGTGCCTGTCCAATGCGTCCCTTGTCATCTAGGTTGTCAGCGATGAAGCGGCAATCGACGGTCAAGTGCCTTTGCACGTGGACCATTTCGTGTAACAACGCGAACCAGAAATTGTCGATTCGGTCGTGGCGAAGGGTCAGCCCCACAATCGGGCGGTCTCCGTCGAGCATCGCGCAGCCATCAAGGTAGGTCTTCTTGAAGGGAGCTTCGATCACCAAGCAGATGCCGTGCTGGCTCAGGTACTCCTGAGCCAACTGAGGCCCTCGATCAAAGCATGAGAGCTTCGCCAAGTCGCGCAGCCAAGTCGTTGTGATTGAGCCCTTTCTGTAGATTCCCAATGGAGGGTTGCGATGCGCCTTGTCGACGACCACAGCACGCCAGATCAGGAGCGCGTACGTGTCCATGATGCGTGCGCCACTTTGGTGGAGTGGTGCACGCAACAATGCGGGTTCAACATCCAACTGAGCGATGCGCTGGAGAAAAGCGCGCACTTGGTCACGTGCTTTGTCGCTCTCATCGCTATCCAATAGACCTCGCTGACGCATCTCTTTCAGCGGAAACTTCTCATAAGCGTACGTTTCCTCATCCGTCACATCGACTTCAGCTTCGTCAGCTGAGACGAGCAGCGCTTTGGCCGGGATGCCGAGTCCTTTATGAAGCTGACGGATCATCTGCAAACTCAGAGGGCGTTTGCCTGCGAGCACTTCAGAAACCTTGGATTGGGATCCAATGAATTGTTCGAGATCCTTGCGGCTTAGTCCCTGCTGTTCCATCCGGAACTCGATGGCTTGCAAAGGGGTCACGGTTGGGCTGCTAAACCGCTTGGATTCATAGCTGTCGATAACCAGTTTCAGCAAATCAAATTCAGCCTCTTCCTCTGAGCCTGGCTGAAACTCCTGGTCCATTAACTCACCCAAACGGCTGAGCGCATTCTCAAGATCTTGCTCGCTCTTCAGTACACGAACGGTTTGAATCATGCTTTGCTCCTGATGGCGACACTACGGCTGGCACGTCCCGCCGGTTTGGGTGTGGCGATCGCCCACACCTTGTCAATCAACAGCACCCCTTGGTTAAATCTGGCTTTCACGTGAATCTTGTACAGACTCTTGATATCGAAAATGACGCGGTCTGGCTGGACGACGGCGTTGGCATACCTTGCCTGAACCTCTTCGGGACAACTCCACTGAGCCTCCTCAGCTTCCAGCTGCCACACACCCAAGGGAACACGCGAGTCTTCGTGCTCTTGCGCAAAACTTTCAAGTCTGGATTTGCCGAAGATCTGCATCATTAATCCCTGGTTGGGATGAATTTTACACATCCCAAATTGGGATGCAAGCAATTTTTCTGCACAACACATATCCAAGCCGACGCAGTAGACCGGCTGTTCGAGCTATAGAGAAGTCTGGATGCTGTGATTTCCCCCAGTCATGCGCAACCGCTACACGGAAATCGACCAACTTCTCCATCGCCTTTTTTGGTGCACTCGCTGCCCAGCTGTTCCGTGGGGGCAGAGAAAAGCTGCGGCCTGGGCCTGCATCTTCGGCATGCAGCCGAGCACGTCGGGTTTTACTCCGCTCGAAAGGGCGACCAATGAAGCGCTTCATTTTGTAGGTGACCTACAAGAACGCTTGGATGCTCTGTGTGCAGTGCCATGCGATCGCAAACCAACGCCAAGGCTACCCATTCGCGCGAATGAAGCGAGCGTCCGCAATCAGCCTCTTGCAGTCTCTCGACATCTAACGCCTGCTTAGAACGCAAGACTCCTCGCAAAATCCCCAAAAAAAAGAGCGCTCATCTTGAGCGCTCTTTTTTGTATAGCAACAAGTCCAGTTCAGCTCTAGTCCAAGTTCACATTTATAGGTCTTCTTTACCCGTTGAATTCGAGTTTACGACTTTACAGTTACAAATAACCGCCCCGCAAACCCGCATGAATGCTAGAAGTCTGTTTACGACTTTATTTGCGAGTTTACGACTTTAATTACCCGGATTAACTTCTTTGCTTCGGGGGTGAAGACCTCGGCCGACTTCATGGCGGTGCGCGAACGCTTGCCAAATTCAGGAACGTGTGGTTTGACGTCCAGCCTGTTGAGCCCGAGGTAGTGCGTGGATTCACGACTCCTTGTCGTTCATGCGTCCGTCCGAACCGCTTCCGGTGACAGGTACCCTTGGGGCTTTATCTACAGGCTGCAGAGCTATCTTTACGACCCACAGTGCATGAGTCAAATTTGTAGAAAATTCCCACAATCGAAAAATAATTGTTGAAATCTAATTTTTATACATGAAAAAGTCCATAACTTTAGTCAATTAAGGTCACTTCATCACACACCCAGGATAGGTAAAGGGCATCTTCTTGTCGTTCACATAGCAATGTTGGACACCTTCTTCACGAAGGGATTCGGCAAAGTCGGTCACCTTGTCGGAATTCTGAATCCAGCCCTCTGCGCTCTTGACTGCTCCAACGCGCTGATCAAATTTTCCTTCTTCATCCTTTGCACGTCCAACAGTCATTGTCGATTCCACAGTGTTCTTGGACACACCAAAGTTTGTTCTGGGATCAGCTGGGTTTAGGAGGCCGCTTTCGACCAATGTATCCGTCCACTCCGTTAGATCTACCCGAGACCAATCCACCGAAGCCAACTCAAATGGCGTAAATCCGCCGCAGTTGATATCGCATTTTCCAAGGGGCTGGCCACTGGTACTCGTGCGATATCCATAAGGTCGATTCGCCACCAAGTTCTTCTTGATGATCTGCTCAGACATCACTCGCGCGACAATTGATTTGTAGCAACAGTAGAGTTGCCGCTTTTCAACACACCCAAGCAAAAACACCTTTTTGGCACAACATGAATCAACGAATGTGCATAACTTCCATTTGTCATTCATACCCCACTCGTACTCTTCCTGTTTGCATGCAAAAATGATGTGTCCAATGAGTTGAAGGACCGAGTAGATTTGGAAGACCAAAGCAATGTTCTGCATCATTGCCGTCATCTCAAACCGAGTAGCTCCATTGGCAAGGGTAGTTTCTGAAAAGAACATGGCGGACAACTCAGGACCTCCACCAATAGCTTTCAGTACCTCGCTTGCGGACTTCATCAGCGTTTGGGTAAAGGAGTCGATCACCCCCGAGATTGAAGGCATCTTGACAGGTGCATCAACAGCCAGAGACGCAGGCGGTCCCATGATCTGCCCACCCGAACCAAAGCCTCCAAACAGGTTATCGAAGCCCGCACGGAATGGAGTCACTACTTTGTCTGTAATGAAGCCGGATGCACTGTCCAGCATGTTCTGAACAGGTTTCGCGATCTCGCCCAAGTAGTTGGCCGTTTGGTTGTAAGCGTCGTAGTTCGACATGAACTGCTGGAAAGTCTGGTTGCGCGTAATTTTGTAGAGTGCATACGTCGCTTTCAGGTAGTCGATCCATGATGGTGCCCCGCCCGCGTTTTTCTTCGCCTCCTTGCAGCAGTTGGGAGTCAGGCCAATCTGATGTCCGATTGGGATCTTGCAGTACATCGGTTTGCCGCCGAAGACCATGGGCGTGCAGGCCTGCTCAGCGCTCGTAGGTGCCGCTCCCGTCTCGGCGCACACCATTTCGCTGATCATGAAGTTCAGTGCCTCCATTCCGGAAACTGCCTGGGCAAACTCTCCACCGTGTGAGCCTGTCAGGTTCGGCCGGTGGCACTCGGTGCCGAGGCACCGCATAGCTCCAGTACAAGCGTCGCCAAGCTCCTCCACGACTACTGGAAGGTTCGACTGCTTTGTTGTGCCGCAGTCGTATGCAACGGTCGGGTTGTAGCACTGGCCCGTATAGAGTCCCTCAAACCGAGTGTCACAGCTATCCAGAGCGGGTGCGCGTTTGCACATCCCAGAGGACTCAAGAGGCTTACCCTCAGGGTCGCTCGCAATATGGCAATCTGTACCCCACTCCTCCTGCCCCTTGAAGAACCGCTTGAGGCTTCCTTCATCTTGCATCGTCGAGCAGCTCGTAAATGATTCGCCCTGCGCTTCCCAGCACATTGCGTCTTCGAGCATGGTCAGTCCAGGGCCCGTTGGCGTCGGGTCAGGGCTGTCTCCGCCCTCATAGTCAGGAAAAACAGCGGTGGACTCGGTTCCCCACTTCTTCAGAAGAGTCACGATGCCGCTATTGGGGAGACCAGGCCCAAAGGTCACGCCGCCCACGGTTCTCGTCGGCGACGTAGCTACGCAGGTCAACTTGCCACCACGGCAAAAGCCGTCAGCAACGTACTGCATGTACTTTTCACAACCAGCAAAGGTATTGATCGGGATGTTGTAGGCCTTGGCCATCAACCTCACTTGGTGAAGCGATCCATCACCTGCTGCTGAACCGGTTGGCATCCAATTAGCAGACGCTTCACCATAGTGAGTGAAGTTGCTTGTACCTCCACCTTGCACGTAGACGCCATCAAAGGCATATGTCTTTGGGTCACCACCCATGGGTGTGTGTGTGTACTCGACGTAGTACCCCTCGCTCCCACCTCGCGGATCATCTGGTATCTCGGTCGAGCAGTTCCCGCCAGGGCAAGTAGCAGCTCCCATGATGGTGAAATCAGTGCGAATGGGACCAGCCACGTTGGCGGGGTCCTTCCGGTATGTGAACAGCGGGTTCCCATCCGTATCCTTGATTTGCTTACCCGTCTGGGGGTCGATGATTGGAACCTTGGTCTTCATGAAGGCCCGCACTGTCATGAAGTTGTGTTCGCCCATGTATGTCAGGCCAAACGAACGCTGAATGTTTTTGCAGCCCTGAGGGTATGGATTGATGAGTGTCTCGGAGCACGTGTTGATGTCCGGAATGCCGTATGGCTTGCCCTGATTCACCTCAATCCGAGATATTGCGTCGCGACGGCAACTGCCAATCAGCTCCTGCGCCTTTTCACTGCTTGAGGCATTGAGGCCGCGCATCACGCCTGCGGTGACACCTGCATCGTTCTTGTAGTCCTTGCGTGATGCATTCACCGACAATGTGTCGTTGATGGCCTTGCCATATCGGCGATCGTTTGGGTTTGCCTGATCGTCATACATCAACGCGATGTTGGATCCGAAAGAGCCTGGACAGAACCGAATCACTCCTCCACCCATAGCCGGAACTTCGCAAGTCTCAGGTGGGTCGGGAGGGCACGGAACACCCTCTGTTCCTTCGTAGTAATTGACCTCGGTCTGGTATAGATCTGCAGAGAGATATAGCGCAGATGCCCCGTACGGAAGGGTGTAGCCAAGAACGGGCGTCCACCCATCCGAGGGAGATCCGTAGCTCACGAGACCTTGGTTCACGATGCGCTCAAAAGAACCTGAAGCGTTCTTCATCGCCCACCAGTGGTTGTACGTGAAGAAATTCCTGTTCTTTGGATTCGTAAATGGGGTGTACGTGTAGCGAATGGCAAAGGTCTCATCCACCTTGTCCCACCACACAGTCGATGACGCACCAAGAGTAGCCACACTCATCTTGACCTGGCCGCGCTTGTAGGTACTTGGCTTGGTAATGGTCTGATATTCCACGGGGTTAGTACCGGGAATCGGCTCTTTCACCAGGTCAAAAAACTCCACCTTCAGGATTCGATGATCGGCGGAAGACGGTGCGAGATCAATGTTCTGCAAGGTCAACGGCATGAACTGAGTACGGCGACAGCCATCCCGGCGCAGGTTGCGCTTGTTCTGTTCAGCCAGCGTCTTTGCCTTCTCAGGGTTTGCGTAAATGTCAGCTCCCATCTGATCGAGGCGATTCACCTCCGGGGACGAGAAGCCTGGCATGACCTCATGGAGGTTTACACGACTCCCGCTTGTCTGGTTTACCCCTGGTTCAACTTGTCCAGTCGCAAGGGACTTGTTGCCAGCGTCCATTTGGCCATAGACGGTTGAGCCAATACCCGAGCCTGACTGGGCCCCAGAGACCATTTCCTGTTGGGTACGAGGCTTCACTCTCGCTGCTTGGCGTTCGGCATTCGCCTTCTCGTTTGGATCCGCAACCACCTTTGGTGTTCTCACTGGGGTGGTGTCTTCAGCGAAGTTTGGGGTGCGAAGTTGACCCGTACCCTGGTAACTGCCACTCAGAATCTTTGAAGCTCGCTTGTTGATGAGGGTATCGCTGGTGGCTTCATCTTGGGTAGAGAACTCTTTGCCGCGAGATGTTGATGCCTCGATCTGGGCCTGGGTCGGCTCCTGGTATGGCAAAGACTGTGCATATGCCATGCTCCACATAGCGGGCATCACCCATGTGGCCCATGCCAACATCACGCTCGCGCCAAAGCGCATCGATTTGGAAATTCCAGTATCCATACGTTTTATCTCAGGGGGTGGCGCCGAAGCAGCAGTCGGTCCACTGGAAAATCAAATAGGAATGGTCTTCACCTGTAGCTGGTACATCGCGCCAAACGCCCCAAGCAGCGGTACTCGATCCAGTGGGGTGCGTGCAGGTGCTGAAGCGTGAGGGCGGGTTGACCTCTTGGACTTGAGAAGTCGTAGCCGTAGGTGGTGGGGCGCCTGGCAACCGTCCGTCGGACTCAGGGGACGGAGCGAGCATCTGCCAGCGATAGGCATCCTTGCGGATGATGGGACGCATCTGGCGTTCACAAAGGCTGTCGTTCCCAATGGTTTCATTCAGGAAGCCCAGGCGGTGCATCAGCGAAAGCCCACGCATAGCAGTCAGGCTGGTGAACCCAACGTTGTCCTTCATGTTTCCCACGCCGTTCCCGAAGAACCCTGTGATCGGGTACACAGGGCCCCAGGCCCCGGCCGTCCAGAACATATTGTTCAGAGGCTTTCCTGCTGTCGCGGCAGCTGCATCAATTGGCATTGCGAACAACGAGGTAGCATTCGCAAAGAGCAACATCTCCGGATTGATGAATGTCGTGTACCGACCAAGCACATCGTTCCAGTTTGGGTACAGCGGACTCGCTTGAATCAGATCGAACTCCGTCAACCCATCTGGCGGGCAGGCACCATCGTCCAGCAGGCGGAGCATGTAGACGATTGGGAAGCTGTACAAGACCCAGTTTGCAAAGGCTTCTTGGCGATCGTTACGCCCACGGTTGGCTCCCGAGTTCAGGAACTCAACGCTAGCGACGGGCATCTCGATTCCACCGAGTGATGGCATGCAGTAGGGCTTGCGCGTCACGTCCATGATCTTGGCTGGTGCCCAGAAACCAATGGTGAAACCAATTCTTGGAAGCTGTCCCTTCTTGATGTCACCCCCACAGGCGCAGACAACCTTGCGCGAAGCATCTGCAGGAACACCTGATTTCCCATTCATGAAAGTTCCGCCAGCTAGGCGAATTGGGAACATGCCAGACCAGCAGACATCGGAGAACATGGTTTCCAGCGGGTTGTAGCTGTTGCAGCCAATGTTCAACGCCTCGCCCTGGGCGTGAGCAGGCTTTGCACCACCGATGGAAAGCACCGCCCCGAGAAGGAGCGAAGCGATCGCGCCGAGAAATTTCATCACCGGTTCTCCGGGTCGAAGGAAGAAATGCGCAGGCGGTTTCCGTCTTGCACAACGATTGATGGGACGGAATCGACGCCCATGCGCTCGCTCAGCTTTGCAAGCCATGGGTAGACAGGCCGCTTGAATGCATTGCCCAGTTCGGTCGTCAACGGAGTTTTAGCGTTCCGCGAGGTCAAGTCGCTGCCGATCACAAAAAGGTCAGCATCCTTGTATTCCGGGCGCATGAGCCACGAGCGAACCATCTTGACCTGGCGGGTATCGGACGCATCAAACACGATGACTGGAACCTGGAGCCGCGTGTGATCAAGCAGGTTGAACGACTGCCCTCCCCTAGCCAAAACTGTCTCACCCTGCCCCGCCTGTGATGGCGCAGTGATGTCATGCGGTACGGTGAAGGTAGGCGTGAAATACCGCGTATCGGTACGGTTTGCGGTTGGCAAGTCAAAACCTGGCTTGAGGTTGTTGGCCATGCGCGCCTGTGCGCGAGCTAAAACAGGGGCCCAATCGAATTTCTTCGCCCGGTCCTCGATCACGGCGAGGATGTCTGGCTCTGCGATGGCATACATCTCACCAACAACCTTTCGGCTGCGATTGCGTACGTTCTCCTTCGCAGCATCAAGGCTTTGGGCTCCCTGAACCTCAAACCACTTTGATTGTTCCTTCACCAGAAAGACTGGAACGGCTTCAACCTTGTAGGTGCGAAATGCATTTGGATCAACCTCAAGGGCAATGTGATCGCTATATGGGTCAGGGAACAAGCCGCGCAGCTTGCTTACAAGTGGCCCGAGTTGCTGGGGAGTGAATCCACGGAGCACAAAACGGACTTTCCCTTGGGGAAACTGCATCGCCTGCGCAAAGAGGTGACGAAGGACCCCTTCTGGCATGCCGGCAGAGATGAATACCTGCATCTCATAGTCCATTGATGCTGACTCACCCTCCTTTACGCCTGGAATGGCATTCCGATGACGATCGACAGCTTCATTCATCCACAGAGAAGGCGCCCCCCTTGATGTTCCAAAGCCGAGATCACCCAGACTTTGGCTAGGAGGTGCTGTATGTAGTGGTACGGGCGGAACAGATGAACGATCCGTCCACGGCATGTGGACCTTCTCATCTGCCGTGAAGGCAGTACCAGTGCAGAGCACCGTCAGGACGCTACAGCAAAGGAATCGCGTAACCAATAATTTCTTCACGACGCAGGGTTCCCCAGTATCTGGAATCAAAACTCTCTTTGGTGGTGCCCATCAGGAAGATTTCGTGTTCAACCATGACGGAATCACGGTCGAAATCTCCGGGTGCTTTTCCTGGAATGCTTTTTGACAACCACAACCGATCGGTGTGCTTTTCATTGATCCACAGCTCAGTGCCTTGAATCCGCACTCGATCACCTTCGGTGGCAGCAACTTGTTTGACAATCCTGTCGCCCTTTCGAGCGCCGATGGACATGCCCGTTTCAGGCATCCTGGCCACTACGTAGTCGCCTTTGCGCGGTGTGTCGCGATCAGGCTTGTGCCAGAGATACAAGAGTGACGGCATGCATGCTGGCTCTCCAATGAGGCGCTGTACATCAACGCCAATCCGCAAGCCAGTCAGTAGAAGACCGACCACAACAAGGGCAATAGCCACCAAATCCACAGCCAGAAATCCAATCAAGAATTTCAGCCAGACCGGAATGCTCCTCTTTCTCGCACCTATTTCGGCACCAGCGATCGGGTCCATTTCAGGGCTTGTCCTTTGGCTCATGAGAAGGCTGCATGGCACCGGACTTGAGTAGCTTGGTCCTAATTTCATCGGTCAGATCGACGACGGATTCGGGAGCCGCCACCACGGAGTCTTTGCGAAGTACAACCTTGCCGGTTTCGTCCGCGTATGCCTGGAGGACCTTGATCAGTTCATCGCTGAACTTCTCAGTTTTTGCAGGCATTTCTGCGGGCAGGATTTCACCCTTACGGACCATATCGCCCAGGGCGAGCATTTCTTCACGAGCCAAGGACTCAATGTTGGCTACGAGGAATTGGCCATCACTCTTTGAACCACCCAGCGACAGCCCGATGGCAGGTGCAAACCGGATCGCGAGAATCATGGTCAGGAGTGAAACGACCACGATCACCAAGACATCAAACGCTAGTGCAGCAATGCCCCCGGGGCTACGCTTCTGAGCGACATCTATTGCAACGGGTACGGGTGTAGTTTCTGTAGTCATTTGGTTCTCTTCATTAGCCGTATGTGGCGATGTAGTTCTCGATGGCCCTTACTGGATCAACCCCCTTTTCAATTGAGTTGATAACCTCGGTTCGTTCTGTGCCACTGGTAGAGAAGAGAACCTGGGTGAAGCGGTCCACCACCAATCTGGCCAAGCCCATGCCCTGGTCGGTGTACATGAGGACTTCGCTGAATTTCCCCGGTTGTGAATGAACGGTACCGAGCAGATAGAACCCGTACTCGCCGAGAGCGAGATACTCGTTTTTCTTGACCTGCTGGATGGTTTCGCCGTTTTGACGCAGAATGAATTTGAAAGCCGAGTTCGCTGCGATTGCGATACCAGATGGCGACGAATACAGGTCGGCGATCGATTGGGTCACAACAATCGCGGACCCGCCGTACTTACGGAAGCGACGGTAGGCGTCTTCCATGAAACGGGCGATGATCGGGTCATTCAACAGATCCCAGGCTTCATCAATGATGAGGATCTTGGGACGCCCATCATTGGAGAGATACATTTCCCGCTGGATAGACGAGATCAACTGCATCAGCACGAGCTGCTGCAGTACACGCTTTCCTTTCAGCTCCTCCAACTCAAGCACCACAAGATCTTGATCCAGATCGATGTTGCACTTTCCGTCGAACCAGTAGCCTTCAGAGCCGTCGCGGGTAAACTGAAACAGCATTGATCCCAAGTCGCTGATCCGAGTGTCTTGTTGAGCCAGCAGGTAGGTGGCCACGTCGGTTATGGTTGTCGCCTTTCCCTTGGTGCTCCACACGGCCTTGATCGCTTCTTCAAGACGTGAACGATGCCAGTCTTCGAGACCGTCAATGGGGGCGGCCATTTTTTCGATCAAAGACTTAATCAGCCCAATCTCCTCGTCGATGTCTTCGATTCGAGAGAATGGATTCAAGCTGATCCCGGACATCGAGCCGAACTCGATAAACGACCCACTCAGCATCTTTGCCAGCTTGAGATACGAGCGGCCCACATCAATCACCCAGACCTTGGCCCCGATCGATAGGTAGTCCGCAATCATGGCCTGTGTGAAGAAGGACTTGCCCGATCCAGCAGCTGCGAAAACAACCCCGTTGTAGTTCGTTGGGCTGTCGTAAAGATCCAGGCTCATGACCTGTCCACGGCGGCTTTGGAGCAGCATGGCGTGACCTGTCCCAGGCTTCCCAGTAGAAGTACCCTTCCACTCACCGAGCATCGGAGCAAACGTCATCGCTTGCTCAACTGCCAGCGTCTTGAATCTGAACGTGTTCTTGATCGACTCTGCTGTCGGGAACAATGGAAAGGCGTTCCAGAAGGTCGGCAGCATCACGCGCTTTTCTTCGCCCATGCTGAAGTCAAAGGACTGCATGTACGTCTTGAGTGCAGCGATCTGACGCACGCTTTCTTCACGGTCTTTGCTGTAGACGCTGATGCTGAAGCAGGACTCCACCACCGTTGCGCCCTGCTCCACTGCGTTGACAAGCACATCAAGGCCCTGCTTCTTGAAAAGCAGCTTTGGAACAAACCGGAGCAGCGGACCAAACGCTTGGTAGTTTGTGAAAGCAGACTTCTGCTTCACCGAAGAGCGCTTTGCGTATTGCTCTGGGTAGTGCAGGGTCAGGTTGATGTGGTAAGGAAGCTTGATCTGGTTGTTGGCGCCCAGAGGATCGCCAAGCATGTAGGCCATGAGAGACAAATCATTGCCTTTTGGCCATCGGCCTACCGACAGCATCTGTGCGTAGGTATCGTCATTGAAGACGAGCCGGTCAACTTCTACGTCGATGCTCTCCCCAGGAACAAATACCTGCTCCTTGAGCAATTGGTCCTCGCGGATTTCATCGGTCTTTGGAGCATTGAATGGATGAGTCAGGCGGTACGCCAACGTGACGTACTGAGCAGCCGTCATGCGACTCATAAACAGCCCGACTACCTGCAGCGACTCCGCGAGCTTGGCCCCAGATTCGGCAACCAGGTCCATGTCCTTTTCTGTGGGCGTCATTCCACTGAATGGGATCTTCAGTGCGACAAAAACTTTTCGGTCAAGCATCTTCACCCCGATCGTTGGGATGTTTGAGACAGACCTTGAATGAGAAATGAAATCTGCGCGTCGTTCGGCGTAGGCCTCGATAACATTACGCGTGGCTGGATTGGTCAGCCGATTAATACCCTGCTTCCGCCGATCACGGTATGCGGCGACCTGGCGGTCAATATCAGGCATCCCGATCAGCGATACCTGGACAAAGCTTCCTTCTGGAAGCGATAGCGAAAATGCTCCCTTGAGCATTTCCGCTGTCGTGTCGTCAGCGCCGTTCACTGGATCACCCCAGTAGCACACACCCAGATACCCATCATCGAGGAAGAAGATCCCCGTTTCTGGGTCATAGGAGTTCACCGGAAGGAACCCGTCCGGGTTGATGCGCTGTGCCGCCCTGCGGATGTTGTCGTGAACTACTGACATTCGATTTCTCCCCCTGTTGCTCGATGTCTTAGATCGGGTTGACGATGGCTACGCCAGACGACACAACACCATCGATGACACCAGGGCCGAAGCCAGCGGTCAGAGCCATAGCGATGCCGACAACGGCGGCAATCACCGATTGCTTGATCACGCCAACGCCCAGACCAACCAGCAGCGCAGACACGCCGAGGACTTTGCCCAGCGTGCCGTTCGCCCAGCCGGTGAGCTGGTCGTAGACCTGCGTGAATTCCGTGCCACCTGCACCTGCCATCGCCTGCAGGGGCAAAGTGATGGCGATGGCCAGCAGCAAGGCGGTTTCGATTTTTTTCGAGGAGTGGTTCATATCCAATTTCCTATGAGTTGATGAGAGTTAGCGAGGGAGAAACTGGGGAGGGAGGCCCTGATGGCGGACCTCTTGTTCACCCACAGCCCAGCGGCGTGGTGTGACTTCGGAATAGACGTAACCCGACCAATTGAGGTTGTCCTGTTGATCGATGTAAGGAGCGATCCAGATGCGCATGACCTGGCTGGCTTCGCGCAACGGCTGAGGCGCTGGCGCACCGCCCATGAGCATTTGCGCGGAAGGTTCCGCGACAGCCAAATCCATGCGGAGTTCTTCACGGGCATCCGCCTTTTTGTCGCGCTTGGCGTCGGCGTTCTTTCCCCCGTTGAGCTTCCATGACTCCGGTGTCCGGCCGTTCTTCACTGAGGCGGGGGCGTGGTTTGTTTGCGAATACACCTCAAGGGGTGTCGGGCAGTCGCTGTTGTCACACGCAAAGTCCGAGTTCTTGGCAGTGTTGAGCGAAGAGCAACCGCCCAGTGCGAGGGAGGCCGCGCTAACGGCAATCATCAAAGCGGAGCGGAAAATTGAGGTCATAGTCATTGCCAGCCAATGCCGTTTTCGAATGTGGGTTTCTTTGCGTTTGCGACGCCATTGGCGATTCCGGCAGCTGAGTGCTGTGCCATGCCAAGTGCTGTGGCTGCGGGGGATTGAGGCGCACGAGATTCCTGATGGAGTTCCTCGTGGTCGCGACGGGCGTTGTTCCCGCGTTGCTTTTCGTTGGGGTCAACGAACTTCTGCAGATTCGTCGAACCCTTCAGTGGAAGGTTCGTACCGCGCGTAACGATGATCGTCGCCACTTCACCAGCTGGAATCTCCACAACTGGGAAAGTCTCTTTGGCCATGTCCAGGTAGAACTTCGCGATCATGTTTGTCGAAGACGAAATACCTCCGGCCAACCCCGACTGTCCGATCGAGGACAACGATTCCGACTGGTAGATGTTTTCGCCTTCTGTCGGGTTGATGTTGAGCGAAGGGACGCGGGAACGCGTCAATGCTTGGCCAACCCCGCCGAGCGCCCCGGCAATCAGCGTCTGGGCAATCATCTGGCCCTGCTTGCTTACCAACCGGCCTTGAATGCCCACTTTTCCATCTGAGCCAACGATGTAAGCATCGAGCTTGTTCTCGATCACCTGGCCATCAGAACGGACGCAAGAGAGGCTTTCAGCACGCGCCATCGCCCGCTCGCTCGCCAGCTGGCCATATCCTGCTGCCATGAGAAAACACTCACGCACGTCTATCGCTGCGAAGTTGGGCAGAAGCGCTTCGCGCTTTACGCGGATGACAATGGGTGTCGGGTTTTTCTGGGCGACAGCTGAAGTTGGCGCATCCAACCCGTTGAGGAGAACCCCTGTAAACATCGAACCCGCAGGAATGAACGCTCCTTCGGGAGCCTTCGGGCTCTTGGCAACTACTTCAGTCTTCTTGGCAACTTCAGCTACCTGAGTCGAGTTCAACTCACCACGTGATGTCACCACGCGGATACGACTCGCTCCAGCAGACTCAGGCTGAGCAGAGTTAGCTGCGCTGGTGTTTGCTGCTGGCATCGCAGGTTGCACAGGTGACGACGGAGCTTCTGAATTACCCGTCACCGCAGTTGGGGCCGAAGGCGGTGGTGGTGGCAGTGATGGAGGTCGAGATGTGGGCGCTTCGAAGACGCTTGTTTGTGGCGTCAATGATGGAATTTCCAGCGCGCTATCGACCCCACCGATCTCGTCGTCCTTGTTCGCTTCCTTCTTCGATGCGGGCGGGCTCTCGCCCCACTTCTTGAGCTTGGACTCAAGGGCCTCTTGCCCCTTCTGAAGTGCAGCGAGCTGGCTGGACATGCC
>Ga0307998_1000495_pt1 | contig 22001 bp, 14 predicted proteins | sample Davwhametageno37_FD_203147 | JGI IMG/M metagenome (GOLD analysis project Ga0307998, IMG submission 203147) | Marine microbial communities from Davis Island wharf, Antarctic Ocean - #37 | ecosystem: Environmental > Aquatic > Marine > Unclassified | place: Antarctic Ocean: Davis Island wharf... | reverse complement strand
TGAAGACGGGGATGCAGACAGAAAAACGGCAGAAGAGAACTTGAGGCGCGACGTCGTGGCGAAAGTAAAAGCAGACGAAAAAGCAAGAGACACGAAATGGGAGAGCGAAATCGCGGGGGAAATAAAGGCGGAAACAAAGGCAGCCAGCGAAGCAAGGGCGGCGAAAGTAAAAGCAGAAGAAACCAGAAAAGAAGAAGCGGCAGAAGAGAAAGTGAGGCACGACGCCGCGGCGAAAGTAAAAGCAGACGAAAAAGCAAGAGCAAGAAAAGAAACCAGAGAAGAAGGTGCAAAAGTGTTCATAAATACACTGGCAGAAGAATACAAAAGGCCAGCAAACGAACAAACAGCAGCAGGAGACAATCCCGAAGATCCATTTGGTGGTTACGTAATCGACAAGATTATTATTGATGTTATGCAAAAAAGAAATACGTTTAACGGAATTGCCATGCTGTACGCCGCTGTTGGGCGCCAGTACGAGTATCGAATGCAGCGCAACTTAACTCGTGAATGTAGTAATCACGCGGCATCGCACACGCACATTTATCGAAGCATGTACACGTTTCACGAGCGGCGAAACAGCATCTTAATTAAAATGCCAGGCCAGGATACTTTGACAGGTCAGAAGACGCCGAAGACGTCGAACGATTCCATTAAAATTTCAAGCAACGAAGTCGCGTCGTTTACAAACGGTAGTGTGCTAGAGGACGACGAAAGCATTCGTGCGTGGAATGATTTTTGGGGGCTGTTTGAGTCGGGGCACAAAGCTGTTCAAGTGTACATCGGTGGTGCGTGGTTAAACGGAACGGTGGATGGGTTATCGCTCGGTGTAGTGAAGGGGGAACACGGAAGCACAACAATCATATTAAACCGTTCACCACGACGTTTTGCTTCAGAAACCATCGTTACGATACGTAAGGATTTCCCTTCTGCACCCACAAATCAAATCCCGCTGTACGCAAACGTTACCGGCGCCCTTCCCAAAGATAAACTGGGTTTTCCCCCGTTGACGCAGATGCAGTCCGTATACACCGTGTCCGCCGGTTCTGTGCCACGTGATTATAGCCAAATCACGAGCACATGGAACGCAAAACGGGATGATGACGTCGACACCAGTCATCAGCTGACGGTTGTCGACGATGCCGAGCGTGCCAATGATTCCAAAATGCGCTTTGGAGTCAAAAAACCGAAACCAGCCGACGACATTGGACATGGGACGTTGACAAATACAACAGTCGATTTAATAGAAAAAGACGGCGTCAAAATGATCCAAGTGTATCCTGCAACACAAACCGGATTCGCTAACAGGTGGTCCGTACCGGTTAGTGCCAGGTGCGTTCCAGAACTGGTTCGACTGTGGGGGTGTTTTCCAGTGGAGCTTGTCTTTCCGCCCACGGTCGTAACGGATGCTCGTTGCGTTGCTCCTGAGTACATCTCTGCATACGATGATGCAAACGAGAGTGGACAAGACATGCACGACATGTCTATCCGCCCTTCGGTCTCCCCCAAAATAGGAGCAGACGCGAACATGGACCACTGGGCGTCGTTCTACCAACCAGTAAACGACCACCGGTCCACACAGTACAACGAGGATGTCATCGCCATTGTGCACAGCGCCGAAACAGCTACTTACAAACGGACGTCACAGCTTGAAGAAAACTTTTCGATTGGACAAAATGACCACATTTTTCTCAAAAATGGATACGCCGCCAACCTTACTACCAAAGTGGTTCCCGACACCTCTTTATCTGTTGGGTGGAGCGTTATTCGTAAGGATGCCAAGATCACCATTACGAAGGGGGGCCTGCCGCAAGCTTGCGGGAGGATGTCGCACGCAATGGCCGACGACTTCAATGGCGATGGTGTCGGTCTCATTTTGTCGCGCAGGAGCGCAATCAACCCCAAAACGAACCTAGGGCGTTCATACCAATTTCAAAGTACACCTGCACGCAATTTCAAAAACGTTTCTTTGTGTAAAATTGCGTCAAGGTTGAGCGTGGACCTACCTCCCATTGAAAACCTTTGCAAACAGCCGTTAAACAGAGGGCTAGTTTCAAACAATTTTGGATTTCGTTTGCCAGAGTTTTCATTTCTCACACAAAGCGGGATTGAAGCAAACCGCATTTTCAGTAAACTCGACGAAGACAGAAGTTGCGGGTGTCCCACGAGAGGCCCGATTGCGGATACGTTTTTGCAACCGTGTCCTATCCCAAGTCCGCTTACCAAAGGGTTTGAAGGTATGTTTAACCCCTTTGTCCCCATAACCGATTGGGTTGTGTCTGCACATGTGCCAGTCGAACCGAAAGGCAACGTTGTCCAGTTTGCGGTGTTGGAAGAAGAAGACGAGCGCACCCTAGAGATCCGATCAACAGAATCGTTATTTTTGTTGTCCAACAGCGAAATGATCATATGGGACACATCTTCTACCTATACCGACAAAACGCTAATGGTGCAACAATGCTTTCGGATGCGGCTTGTCAGCGATCTGGGCACCATGTCGGACGCTCGCTACCTCGAAGAAACTGATGAGGAAATAACACCTGTACAAGTATACCCGTTTATTCTGAAATTAATTCCAAAAGACCCTACAAAACACAGATGGTTACCTTTGTCGGACGAGTCCAGTTCAATAAGCGTTTCTTTGAACGTCCCATGCACAGTCTACAAAAACGTTGTGCTGTTTGACGAATTACCTGAGGGTGTCTATACCGTGGAAAAGGGAAGAACAATTTTAAATTCTATCGAACATAACGGAAACAAACGGTATACGGACGACGGAAACACTGCATACGAGCTCATCAATACCGCCAAGACAAATGAGGATGCATACACAATACAAATGAACACAGGTACAGATGCACGTCGTACCTTTGATCGCTTTATGTCAAACGAAACAACAACATTCAAATTGCATCTTTTCACTTTATCCCCTGGAATGAGGTCCGTTGCCGACAGCAAAGTTCTGACGTTTGGGTGCGTTGCAACACAAGGACTCTTCTCAATCGGTGCAGATGACGTTGTCGGCGCGCTGCTTTGCCCTTCACGCAAAATCGATAAACCTATGTTTTCGCTTGGCGATGTCTGGGACAAATCATCTGTCGCTGAACGAGACTGGCTGATGAACAGACATAACGCAATATACAGCAATGGGTCGATGCATACGTACACGTGCACACAAGATCCTTCTTTGAGTACCAGAAGCACGGTCGTCACCAGCGTAGTACTTGGCAGAACCACGGTTTATTTGAACCAGGCCGGAGTAGGAGTAGGCAAGAAGCCGGCGTGCTTTTGCTTTGATCCCGATAATGTAACATCGCGCGGTTTAAAGTTTAGCAGCCACGACGGAAAAGTCGTATCACCATTATCTGACACTGGCGGTTGCCTCACAAACCGTGCTGCATTTACGAGCTACGACGCGCACACCTTAATTGCTATCGGGAACATTATTACGTCCGTAGCCGACCTTGAGGCTAACCCGGATTCACAAACTTCAATAAACAGCGATACGTTTGGTAAATGGTGCGCCTACCGGCTCGGTGGGTATTTTTACCCAGATGATAAATTTGTTTCTACGGGCCTCCGTGCTATTCTGCCAAAGCCGCCACAACCGCTTTCGCCAAAGAAGAAACAACCGCCGTCTCCATACGCTCAAGTTCTTGCTGTGATTACACACCTCGTAAAGGCAAAAACATGCGCCTACGTCGTCAATGATGGATTACGGACTTCGTGGGCCGTTCAACGTAGAGGAGCTGATATGGTCGCCGCCGTACGTGCCGACCGCATCTTTGACGAAAGGTGCTCTCTGTTTTCGGTGCTGCAATCATGCCCGTCCAAATACACACTAATCAGTCCGCTTACGGTCACGCTCGGAGGCGGCATAACACCAACACTTCTTAATGTGCAGGGGTGGTACACAACGACAGCGCGGTACGAAACCGTAACACGCATCGTGACATCAGAGATATGCAAAGCCGCAAGGTCTTCGCAGGTTACGCTGGAACAATGCATCGAAGTTGAACCCATCGCGCTTGGCACAGCTTGCGTCGATCAATCCCTCATTTTGTGCCAAACGCTTGATTATGGTCTGCACTTCAAAGATCGTTCAGCGTTACGCCAATCGACAGCCCAGCGCAAGCAGGCGGTCTTTAGCATTGTGCGCCGTTTGCGCGAAAAAGGGTTTATTTCTTCAGCCTGCACCCCCACCCCCATTCCTGGTGTTGTTCCGTTTAAATTTTAAATCATTTTTTACCGATAAATATGTTTTTGTACGCGCGCGAAATGTTAGTGCACGGCAACAGCGAGCCTTGCAACGTTTGTTCGACGTAATCAGACCATTCAACTTGCGTCAGCGCATCCTGCATATCCGCCGACATGCACGCATGCGCAATTATTGCCCGCACAACCGTGTCCGCTCTGTCCGCAACGATTTGTGCAGTCACGTTTAAGTGTTTACGAAAATACTCGTCGGCTTCTGCGGTCACTGCTGCTTCCGCTGATTCTGCTGTTTCTTTTTCTTCTGCTGCTGCTCCTGCTTCTTCTGCGGTCACTGCTGCTTCCGCTGATTCTGCTTTTTTTTTTTTCTGCTGCTTTTTTGTTTCTGGTTCTGCTTTTTTTTTTTCTGTTTTTGTTTCTGCTGCTTGTTTTTCTGGTTCTGCTTTTTTTTTTTCTGTTTTTGTTTCTGCTGCTTGTTTTTCTGGTTCTGCTTTTGCTTTTTCTTTTTCTTCTGCTGCTTTTGCTGGTTTTGCTGCTTTTTTTTCTGCTGCTTTTGCTGCTTTTTTTTTTCCCGCTTTTGCTGGTTCTGCTTCTTCCGTTGTTTGTGACGCTGGTATTGGCGGAGATGCCTTTGCAAGCGTTGAAAGTATAATGCTTGCGGCAAACACAAGCCCAGCACCGACAACTCCCGCAATCTGCATGTAGTGTTGCGCGTGGTAATTGTTTCCGTCCACAATAGACATAATAGTAGGAGTGTGCCTAGACGCCAAACCCGTAAAGCGACGCGGGTGCATGCTGTACGCAAGCGCGCCAAAGTCGCTGCTGGTTATTGAGATGTTTGCGTCCTTTTTAATGGTGCCAATAGTGCACGATAACAGCAAGGCAACTTGCGACGGACAATCATACGTTTTCGTTTGGTATTTTCCGTCGCCATTCAAAAACTCCACCGTTACATGTTGAGTCATAAGTGACTGGGTCTTTTGTTTCACGCACAATTACATCTAACATATACACAACCCACCCCCTCAGCTAGATGTCCACCATTAACGATATTGTCCCAAAGACGGTACGTCGTTCGAAGTGCGCGGATTCACCATGTCCAACCGAGTTGGCTAGCGCAGTTGAACAGGGGGCGCTGTATTTCAGCCCAGGTGGTGTGCATCCTGCAGGCATTAACGGAGCCGTTTTGATCCACGCCGTCTCCGCCGCCATGCCAGGGACGGCAATTCAAACACAATTGCTTTCGCTGTCAAGGTTGTTCAGGGGTCACCCGCCGCCAAAACTCAAAGATGGACCACCAGTTGACTCGCTGCACTCCATTCGGGGCCGTAAGCCACATCTCGATGTGTACACTACAAACCAATTGCTGCGAAATCTGTTGCAGCGGAAGGTGACAAAAAAACCAAGCACCGGCAAACTGCGCATTGCTGCGATGACGCACGCAGACATGAAGACGTGCCAGCACAGGTTTCACACGTCAAACAAGCCAGCGGTCAAGTTTAGCAGAGTAGCAATGTGCGCAGAGTGCTGGCGAATGTACAGGTTTAAACGCGCAGGACACGGTCGTCAATATTACGCGAGGTCACAGTTGCGGAACGAAGGTCGACTGTGGGCGTACGTCAAATTATTGTTTTCGGCAACAGAAGAGGCGTATTGCGGTTACATTGCTGCGTGCAAGGCACAGACCGCGCAGTTTGCAGTGACTCCATGTCTCCCGGTTGACGTGCTCGAGGAAATTGGCCTGGTTGCGATGTTGTACCCGTGGGCGGTTTTGTACCCGATGAAAACGTACTCGGCGGTCAGAATGCTTCATTCAGCGCGCCCGGCGGTTGCAGCCAGTCTGATATTGCTCGAACCAGTGCGGGCCGACGCATCGAGGGTCAGATGGTGGCGTACCGCAGAAGAACGCGGGTGGGTCTCGTGTGCAGCGAGGTTGGTGCGGAAGGGTAATTGGGCATCGCCGATAGAAAGTGCCACGGAACAACACGCGGTTGCGTGGTCAAAAAACACATTGATGTCGGTTGCCGCAATAGCTGTTGTTGCCGCCGTCCGCAACTTTCATCCAGATATGGTGTGCACGCTTGCGGTGGAAATTGGTCCGCACGCGCTCAAGTCGGATCGTGTGATTCCGGCCGTGAAGGTATCGTCAGAAAGTGCAGTCGTGATGATTACTGCTGCACAATCCGCGAGTTGGGCGTTTGTTTGGCGATGCCTGTGCCGCGCAAAAGACGCCGCAGACGCCATGGCGGTTGTGAGACCGGGTCGCTTGCCAGTCAGGTTAGTATTGATTGGAAACCCGCTTGCTGCGATGCCCACAAGGCCAACGCACCCAGCGTGGATGGCAGTAGCAGCGGGCAAGCCAGGCGACTTGATTCCAGCGCCAACCGGATCGTTTTTTTCTTGGTGCCTTGGGATTGCATCCACACAAAAGCATAGTATTGTTGCGTCGCCGACACTCACGCCAGCAGGAATGTACCCTGCTTCGCAGACAAGCGTCGCGGCACTCGTGGCATCTATTGAAAGCGGGTTTCCCGTCGTAGATGACACGGTTGTAGTTGACGCGGGCAAAACATTGTACGCCCACACGGTGGAGGCCCCCCTCGGCAATTCGCTTTTATGCGCCGACGTACTATAAGCCGTTTGTGTGTGTTGGTGGCAATCCAGTCATGCCATCGATTATTCCGGGGTTGACAGACGTTGAAAATGTGTGCGATCACGGTGTTGATCAGACAAAGTTTTCGGTTATGCTCCAACCAGACAGCCCAGGCAGTAGCCATGTTACGATTTCGCCGGAACAACTTATGATGAGTTGCGGTGTTCAAGACGGCGATCATCTTCGAATTCACAAAGCAGTAATTACAGGGGCACACCTTCCAGCCGGTCAGGCGGCAAGTGCCGTAGGCGTTGTTTTGTCCGCCGGCAGTACCCCATTGTCGACAGCAAGCCGCGTCACACACATAGACTCTGAACTTAATTCGGCAGATTGCGTGCATTGCGTTGCCAAGTCCACGCCATTAACGCACCCGGTGGCCATTGAAGTTGGCCCATGCCGACGAACAATCAATCAAGTCGAACACGAAGCTATTGCGCGAGGTGTTGCCCGGGTTGCCAGGTGGTCCTCGGTTACCCCAGAGCAAGCAAAGGTGTCTTCTGACGTGACGACATTCGAAAAAGGCGGCCAAAAGCGTCATCTGTTTCCTGCATCCACTTCCGCCTCCAGCAGCCCAGTCGTGCGACTGTTTGAACACAACATTGACAACCCTAGCTTTATGGAAGGTCGGTACTTGCGCCAAAATAGAACCGCCGTCGGATCGGACAATTATCTTGTCAACAATCCAGACTTTGAGGCTGCGCAAAACACACTCGAAGAAAGCCTGAAGCCTAGAAGCATGTTTGCAACAGAAGGCCTGAAAATCCAGACCATTAATTTAGGGGGGGGCGGCGAGGTTGGCCCGTGCCACGTTGATTTCACCCTTCATCGCACTCCGCTGACCACCAGCGATCTCACCGACGGTATTAATTCTACTGCGCTCGATACCCACATGGGCATGCTTACAGTTGGGTCTGCACAACAGGCTCTCGGCGAATCTGCCACAACACTGCCAACGCTTGTTGCTGTCGGGGGGGGTCCTAGCGTAGAAGCAGTTTTCGCACCCGTTCTTCGCAACGCTTAAGATGAACCGAATGCCGTACGCAAGAGTTGTGTTTGGTGAAATTCACGGCATGGTAGAATCGTTTGTCAGTTTTGTTCACGGAGAAGCAACCGTCGAGGAAATTGCAGCCGGCACATCCATTTCGCTTGTAGACCTTCACCACGCAGTTGCCGACATGGCTGCATGCCGCATGTGTTCCGTTACAGATGGCACGGTCCTGCTTATTGTGCCACCCGCTCCACTGGCCGCACTGGTCGCAGAGGCGCTAGCATAAAAATAGCGCCGTTCTACAGTATTTTTATTATATGTTACTTTTTAAAGAGTCAAAATAAACAATGAATATTGAAGACACGTTTAAAACGAACGATAACAAATGCGTCACACTTGTCCGAAATACGAACAGCGGGAAAGAGTACTACGTGCTGGCCGGACCTACATACGTAGCAGGGATTTTTTCGGATATCCACGATGTAACCAAAGAAGAAATCGAACTCCTAAGAACACGCGAGCATACGACGAACTTCGTAAAAACTAGCAACGCAAATGAGGTGTTCATGCAGCGGATCGCAACAATAAAGGCAAGCAGTGTCCCATACGCTGAAACAGTGTCCGTAGCTTGCACGTGCGAAGATTGGAAATGGAGGGGGGTGGGTCACAGCTTGTCAAGACTCAGGCCATCGTCAGATTTAAAAACGAACGAGTTGTATACGTGGGATTTTAATATCGGCAAACGCACCACCACAGCTCAAGCCAACAACAGTACAATGGTATCTGGGTGCAGACACATGCGGTATGTAAACACAAAGCGATTGGAACATGATATTGAAATCGGTGTAGATGATGACGAAGATGACGCGGGGGGCGATGAATCCGGCATTGCTTCCATTAACGGCACCTTGATCCAGATTGGCATGAAACTGATAAACTCGGACAATCAAACCCGCACCGTAACGTCTGTCACTGCGCACCGGTTTGGCATCGCGCACAAAGCAGCAACGCAACACCCAGATAAATGGTCAATCGCCCCCGACCAAAACGAATACGAAAACGTCGACAATTTTAAGGTTGGCCAGAGGGTTCGCAGAAAATCAGATCTCTCGGGAAGAATTCACACTGTTACCAATGTCGGAACCGCCAACGTACGCAGCCGATTTGGATTTGACGGTGGGCGCAGCGTGCAAGTACCGCGCATGTGGATCTTAGAAATCGACGATGAAGAAATCGACGATGATGACTAGGGGTATACGCCAGCTGCAAATGGTCGTTAAACATGGCATCCATTTTGTTTGCCGCTTCGGCTGCGTACGTTGTCATCAAATGGCGCATTGTTCTCCCAGAAGTCATCGCAAGCGTGCGCATCGCCACGCTGTCGTCGACACGTCTAGACAAATCTATCACACGGTTTGCTTCTCCCGTCGTTGTTGCAGTGGCATCAGGGGTTGTAGGCGGGTACGCTATTTTTCTCCAAGATGACCTGCTTCCGTACACAAACGAAACCATCATTGCATACGCACTTGTTGTCGTCGCAATTATTACGCTCATGTGGGCCGATGACACGCACTGGTCAATTGCGTGCCTCCAGCTGGCCACCATCCTGGCAATCCGGCTGGCCTTCGTCGATTCATCGGTCTGGGGTGTTGGCGTGGTTCTGCTTTTGATGCTCCACGCTAAAATTACGTATACTTATGTAACGGGTTAGATTTGTCCGCCGTCCCATCCACAAACGACGAAATGATTGGTGCGTAGTCGCCAAGCGCCGCTATCCACATTGAGATTGCCGTGTCCACCCCGTACCCGTTGCAGACGTAAAAGGTGTTGTCGAGCATGTACCCGTACGCATCAACCATGACTCCATCAACCGGGAAGTCGCACAACACCGTGGGACACGGCACACCCGGTGGCACAAAAAGCGACGCTCGATTCATCTTTACCGACAACGCTGCAGATCCTGCCAACTCAGCGATAAGGGTGCACGCCACCACAAAAAGTACAACGTTGTCGTCGTGGAATTCATTCGTTTTAATGTACTCGCTCACAGACATGTCGACAAATGGACGCGCAATGTCGTTGACAGAACTGTCCAGCAACGCTGCCATGTCCGCATAACACCCCCCAGGCGAAAGCATTGTGCACCACGACGGCAAATGCATGCGCAAACATACGTGCAAAAAATGATCCCCGGTAACAGCAAACGTGCACTCATTTGCGTACCGGGGAAGAACTGGGGCCAACAATGCATACGCTTGTTCAGCGCCCGTAGGGCGACACACGCGCACCGTGACCTGGCGCGCAAATTGAGACAGCGACAAATGGTACAAAAACAACGACGCATTGCGCACGCTAACCGACTCGCCAGCACGCAACAGTGCACGACGGATGTCGGCGGATGCCGAAAAAGGTGACTTGACCCGTATCACATATGGAGGCACCGTTATTGGAAACGCACCACTTTTTACAAATCGACCCACTACAACACACGCTTCTGCTAACCATACTGGGTCCACGTGCGGTGCAGCGCACACAGCAGAATAAAACATATCTGGTGCGTTTGCCGAAAGGTACCCAAACATCGAAGAGTCGGGGGCAACAGAATACCACCACACCATGGCCGCAGCCGGAATCGGATGCGCTTGCTTGCCGCACATGTCGCAGCTTGCTACAAATGTAACTGCTGCAGTGGTGTGCGTTGCGTGCGGCCAGCTCCGTTGCAGCCGGTGCATCAGAAGGCATACATGTTGCATTTCAAAGCAGCACATTTCCGCTGCAGCAATCATATCACGGTTGTTTGGCGCGTCAATGTTAAAATGCACCAGAGGATGCATCGGCGGAAAACCGCATGACATGTGCGCGCAGCGCCCAGAATTAACTGCAACAGTCGCGCACAACGGATTCAGGATTGACATTAACAACAAAAGATGGAAAATTTTAGAGGCTCCGTTGTCCAAAGCCGAATTGTGGAAAATTAAAACTCGGTCGCTAGACGGCACACCACATTTAACGTACGTGGTTGTTGGCCCAGTTGTTCCAGGGACCACGCTTAAAATGCCGATGGGTTCGCACCCAGAAATTACAACGCTGCAAAGCGCAGATGTTGCACGGATCGGGTCTGCGTGGAGTCCCGCTTCGCCGTTTTTGGGTGTCGACGTCGAAATGTGGCAGCGGTGCGCTGCTTCGAGCTGCGCGTGGGCGCGAATAGTGCACAGAACGCCCCCGGCGTTGGCAGGGGAGATTCTCGCGCACGCAGAATTTGGAATTGCAGGCATACCAACGCAGCAAATGCCGCCAATTGCAAAAATCGGCAAATGGAAAACAACGTGCGCGTTTTGCGGCGTCCACCACAAGTCCGTGCAAGAATACGCTCGCATCTGCGCACCAGATGTTATATGCCCAGACACAAACGGTCAAAAAAATGCCGCAGGTATGGTTGGTTCTGATGATAGCGTCGCAGGCTGTGGCACAGTCGACGATGCGCCTAGTTCAACTGCGTCAGAATGGGCGGTTCGTTTATGCAACCGAAAACGTGCTCGTGAACATCCCAGCAACCCCGGTGACGTTTGCCGTCGCGTTCAATCCGTCGGCAGCGTCCAAAGCATCGTTCATCACGATTCCAACGCGGGTCACGCTCACAATTCCAAACGCGCAGTTCAACGGCTTGTTTGAAGTTGGTCCATCAAACGAAATCGCGCTCGTGCACATGGCCGAAAAAGGCATTGCCGTGTGCAAAGGCGCCGTGTACTTTGGCACCGTTCCATCGCCGTGCGCGTCTACCGCATTCATTGGCGTAACGTGCACGTTGGACGCATGCACCTACCCTGCTACCGTTGACGACGTTGCTGTAAGCATCACAGCCGACCCGCATGCCGTCATCAGCTGCGATGCAGTTGCAACCCTTGATGCTGACGGCACAATTGTGCGCGTCTGCACACAAGACGGCAAATTTAACCCGTTTCAATCAGGCGCAACCGTTTACTACCTCGGCCGCACGCACCAAACTATCTTCTTTCCTCCTGCACCAGAAGACACCAAAGTTGAAGCCCTGTTTGTCGTTCTTGTTGTTCTTCTCCTTGTGCTTTGGACCGACAACATGCACGACTTTGTCTACGACGAAAAAAGCCCGTTTGGACCAAACAGGCTCCAGGTTATGTCCGTCGCCGTGCCAGACGTCGCGGCATCCGTTACCGTGGCATCGGCGTTTGCAATAATGCTAACGTCAGAATCGTACATCCCAACCGAATCTGTCCTTGCTACTAACGCCGCCGGTGTTGTTTGGGTACGCGCGTACATTGCAAGCTGCTTTCTCGGCGTCGCCCTTTCCACCGCGTTTGCCCTGGTGCGTGCAAATGCAAACGCCAGCGCTTACATTGGCCAGATAGCCCGCGCGCCGCTGGAAACTATTCTTATGGTAGTCATTCATTTTCACCTCCCGAACACTATGGGCCCAGTGTTCAGAAGAACGGTCGGCATCTTTTTAGGCATCGCCATCGCGTGTATTGTTGCAAGAGACATCCCACCAAACTTAGGCAAACTGCCGTGGGCAAGCCGCGCCCCAGTCATTGCATGGACAGTGGTTTCGTCCGCGTACGTGGCCGTTATCATGGTCGTACCGGTCCTGTACGACAGTTCCGGCATCACAAACGAAGCTGTCCTGCCAACGTCAGCTGCCGTCCTGCTTGCCGCAGGGTCCGCAACATTTCGATACATTCACCTATGACCCAGCCGCACTACCCTCCACACTGCTACAGGCACAACCACCGTTCCCAACGAGGCAAACGTTACCGCTCGCGCAGACAGGCCACACCCGTACACATTGTTTGCATCCTCTGCCGACACGTACACTAATACAAGTGACACTCCGTACACCGATTGGAGAATATACCTTCGCCGCACAATGTTTTTGGGTCGACAAAAATACAGCCGCAGCAAAGGCCAATAGTGCACACTAAAATTACCAAGAATGTACCCGCTCCCACCAAGGTCTGAAAGCACGTTTATCAAAAGATCGCATTGCACAGAAGAGAGTGCAACAACTCCAACGATGATTGCAGACGACAACGTCATCGGAATGCCCCACACCGCGTCGGCCGCCGCTGGATTTGCAAACGACAAAAATGAATAAATTCCGAATGCTGCCAACCCCCACCACGTGAAGTGGTTCATGTGGTTTGGTTGTGCTATTATTGCTACCACAACTCCAAAAAATTCCACAACACTCACTGATTGTGACCAGGTTGGTATGTGGGCTGCCATGCGGTCCCACAAACGGCTAAAGTCCAGCATCGAACCCGCGGCGTTGCCGCTAACCGTTTTTATGGGGTGGGGGGGATCAGGAAAATCGCGAAAGGGCTTTCAGGTTGCAGCACAATACAAGGGGGTCGCCTTTTTGTCGCTCACTGCCGCGTTGCTGTCATCTGTCCCAGACAACATTCGCGTTCTTTTCAAATTGACGATTGCAGCGTTTGTCGCAAGGCCGGGTCTCATTTTGCCGCGCGGTTCATGCTTATACATTGACGAGATCTCAATGGTGCCCCCAGAACTCATGAACGCAGTTCTTGCAAGAGCTAAATCTTGCGCAGTCGTGTGCACAGGCGACGTGTTTCAAATTCAACCTATTGGGGAAGGCGTTTCCCGGTGGTTTTTTGATTCAGAGGAATACAAACAACGGAACCCAATGGTTACAACCATTTACGAACAACACAGACTTACAGGACCAGATTGCGAAGAGGTACGAACCCTTCTCCGCGCTGTCGCCGCGCAAGCTTCCACAGACTGGCGAACAATCCTCGCGGACTTTATATCAAAACGACGTACATCGGTAGTCCAGAAAGACGCCGTCATTATTGTCTTTGCAAACAGCCAGATTACAGCGATCACGCAACAGTGGGCAAAAAAAACAGAAAATACTCTAGACAGGCACGGCCTATGCCCAAACCTCCCTGCTACCATCACCGCAAACAAAATTGAATCATCAGGCCCCACTCACGTCACGTACGCACACCGAAATGGCCAAACGGGAACCATTGTCAAAATTGGCCCAAACTCTACAACTATTAACATCGACGGTACACCTATTGTTGTAGCCCACAAAGGCACAGGGGCCGAAATTCCACAAATTAAATCAGCTGTCGCGCAAACTGCAGACGCTGCACAAGGAAAAACTATAGATTGCCACGTTCACGTCATCTTTCCAGAACACTTTTTCCCGCACCCTGCTAAAATTATTGTTGCAGCATCACGGTCCAAATCCGTTTCCTTCCACATACCTAACGAACGCGTGTTTGCCGAAGGCATTGCCACTGCAACGTTTGACCCTCGCGCAGTAGAATACGCCGCACGCCACGGAACTATCTGAATTTATTTTTATTTTGTTTAAAAAAAAACCACCCCCACCCCCCACACCTCTATTTTTCATAAATCACGTTGAATGCCCCTCGCGGCTCTCGCGGCCCCTGTACACTTGAAGCCCGTTCACGCAGTCCATATAATATGGATCGTCGAGATGCCCAAGCGGCCCCATGTTGCAACCACCCTTCAATTTTGGATTGGATTCGTTTTTCCACGCCCCCGAGTATGCATATCCCTCTCGCGCGGTGTGGTTCCCCCCCCTGGTCGGAACGATCTCCCGAAACCGAGTGCCCGGCGACTCCACAGGCTGCTCATCGGCATTCATGCCCGCAATTTCTGCTGCGTAGAAAAACTCATCCGAAATTATCCCCTCAAACGCAACGTGCGGAATTACAGTCACATTCTCAGGCTTTTTCAGAATGGCACCAAGGTACACTCGCAATGCAACCGTCATCGCCTCCGTTCGCTGATTAGTTGATATTGACGTCATTGGATACCCAACGAGAAGCTCGCCTGTTTCCGAGCCACACTTTGCTATCACCGCAGACGACATCTTTACCTTAAGCTCCCGAACAAGCACGTGGCGTGCCTGTGGCGCAAGTCCTTCAATTGGGGCATACGTTTTGTCCACCAAGGCCTTTATTTCCGGTTCAGTCATGTCCGCGTTTTTGTCCCTCAGGTCATCTGCGAACAGTTTTTTTTGCTTGACAATCAGTGGCGCTTCCGCCTCCGGCATACTTGCCCAAGTTGCTGAATCCCAAGCAGGAGCTTCATCCGCTGGGTGAGTATCGTCAGCCCTCCAGTTTTCTCCGCGCAAGGCGTTGTCGTAGTCTGGTCTTAACTTGGCACTTTTCCCCACCATAGAGCTCATTGCTCCTTGCACCGCTATTCGCTGCGCGTCTCTTTGATCGAAGCGCGGCTGCTGCGTCAGTGTTTTGTGCTGCGTGGATTTCGCATTGGTTTTAAGGTCAACGCCAGTCATTGCCTGTTGAACAGCAAATTGTAAAAATGCAGTTGCCTTGTCAGTGTCGGATGCATTTTTTAAATAAGAGCGCGCTTTCATCATTGCTATAAAACAGCCGGCAATATTTCCACGTTGGACGTTGAGAATTATGTCTCTAAACGCCTCCCCAAGAGGATTCGGATTGCTGCCGACGCTAGCAACCTGTGCAATGAGTGCTTGTTTCATGTCTTTGCGTTCGAGTTGCTTTTTTATCTGTTGAAACATCGTTTGTTTGTGCGCATAACTTGCCTCATCCGAATTGCCGCCTCCGTACTTGGTTTTCAAATACTCATGGTACGTGGCACAATCGAGGTCGTCTTTTTCTGTAAACGCTTTAAATGATTCGCTTTCAAAATAATCGATATTTTCCAAGCCCGCAATTCCAATCAAATACTCCAAAATGCCCAGATGGATTTTGGAATCCGCGCTAGTGGAGTCAACAATGGCCTTCATTGTTTTCCATGCAAAAACACCAGGAAACCCAACATCTGCAAAGTAATTTTTGAGTTCACTTTCATTGGGGTGATTTTTAACCGCACTAACCACGACGGCAATATCCACAATGCACTCAGTGTCGCCGTGGCTCAATGCCTGCCATACATGTTCCGCGACGAAAGCCAGTTTTGCCATGTGGTTGCCCTGCCGCCCAATGTTCTGCTTAGCCTGATCGGCCGCACTAATTCCGGCGATGCCCCAAAGGTTAAACATTTCGTTTGGTGTTACTGGGAGCAGTTGCGCACTCACGTTTTCGTTGCCCAAACTTTGACTAATCCACCTGTTGATTGCCGACAGTTGAGATTGAACACTGGGAGAAAAACATTCTGTAATACGCATGTTGCCGGCAACAGAACTGATCATCCACGCAAGTACAGCCGTTACGTTCCTGTCGACGTCGTGTGCGTTGCACTCCGTGGCAATTCCTGTCGACATAATGACCTCAAACACGCAGTCAGGCGTGTTGTTATCATCAGTATAGCTTAAAGTCAGCGCCCCCACAAGGTTCCTCGTGGCACGGTCCCCCAATTCGATGCAAATTGATTTAGCGTACACTCGAATGAGATCAGCAACAGTTTTGCAGCCCCTCAGCTTTTCACGAAGAAACTCAATCTTCTTAGACAAAACATCAAAAGCGTGTACAATGGCTGCATCGGAGTCCCCAGAAAGTCCAGCCGTTTCTAATTGACGCATGCTGGGCGCCCCAACATATTTTACGGGTTCAAACGCAGCAGCGGCGACTGCATTTTGGAGCAGTTTGCGTGCTGTGATGGTTTCATCAGCAGCAGCAGCAGCAGCAGCTGAGTCATATGGCTTCTGAGCCCCTTCATCAATATAACCTCCAAACAACTTGCTGGTGGGCAGTACACCAAATGAATTTTGAATTACCCCCGCCGCAAGCTCAATGTCTCTCTTTGTCATCTGTTTGTTGTACTTCATGCCCTGCATGATGTGCGCCGTAAGTTGCAGTCGTGCAAGCTGGTCGCTATTGATGACCTTCGTGTCAAACATCCCCCCCGCCATTGGGGTTTTGGATCCCATCATTCCCATCGTGGGTTCATAAAATTTTTTGTACTGTTCGTTTACTCGATGTCCGGTGTACGTATTGTAAATCGGAATGCCCCAGCGGTCTTTGCTCGGAAACGCGGTCCATCCGCCGCTCTGAAGGTTTGGGTACACCAGCCCCCGGCGACCAGAACCAGGAATTTTTGTCAGCGCTGCTTTATCTGTTGGGTAAACCATGAACAACGACACCGTCTCAGACAACAACCCAGCCGTCGTAGACGGGAGTGCAGACCCGCGCGAATAATCGGACATGGGAACGTGCACCATTATCTTCACTCCAGATGACGGATCTGTCGCCACGTTGTCAATCGTCATTGTCACCGGCTTCTGGTCTGCAGTTCGGAGGCCAGACACGGAATAGTTCATGCTAGACGCCTTTGTGTACCGAAGCATCTCAGACGACCCGTGCGGAAGTACAAGCACAGTGCCAGGCCCATCAGCAGACGTGTACGCACGGGACGTCTTGCACGCCGCGAGCAAGTTGGCAATTGGGAATTCATGCTTTGCAAATGCACCAAAACACGTCCGAAAATACACGAGCCGAGCATATTCCCGTGCCGCTGGCGAATCCACGTCTCCCGGCGGGGCAAACGTCGGATTTGCGCGCACGGCAGTGTCCGGAAGGCGCGTCGCTTTGTCAAAAATCTCCTGCCACCCAAGCTCGACCAGCTTGTTTTCAAGCGTTCGCTTTTGCGCATTCAACTTCATGTCAAGCTCTTCTTGCGCTTCCCCAGGAAGCATGAACAAGTTAGTGTTCATCGTAACGTCCCCGCCGTACCTTTGCAACTGCACCTTCTGCACATCGTGCCGAACCTGCACAGTGCGCGCAGGTGCACGCTCAGGCGTCATCGTAGCTACACCGCCCACAACATATTTGCGCGTCACTATCACTGTCTTGTCCTTGCAGATTGTCGTCCCAAAAATCGCTTTGATGGGATCGTGAAACGACGCCAAGCTTTCGCCGACGCTGCTTTCAAGAACAGTCGCTCGCCCGCTGATGTTGTACGCAAGCCCAGTGTCCGTCATGCTGTCCCCAGTCCAATAATCGACGCTGCGGTTGGTCTTTTCGACAATCGCACCGTCCCCAACGAGCTGCCGCACAAACGCCGTTTGGTCCGCACGACCAGGGTTGGCACCATGACCAAGCGTCGAGTTTACCCGGTCGAAATTTCCCCCTTCAACAGCAAGACGCTGTTCGACATTGTTTGGGTTTGCAGTCGTCCACGCGGAACTGGCAGCCATTGTATTGTCCACGCGCGCACAGAATGGCTTATACGGTCTCTGCTACAAATACACCGTCGCGGTTTGTTATTACTATTGCCCGCACGTCTGCCTTGTTCTTGCGGAGTATTGGCGAATGCCGCTTCCCAACGCCAATGGCAAGCCGTCGGTTGCCAGCGCTGTTTCGATACAACCCAATTTTGCCAGCACCAGATTGACGGTGCGTCCTCGGATCAAACCCAAGTCGCGCGACAACGCGCCGTAACGTAGGCGATTGACGGTCCCAGGGTCCACCGTCTACAATTGTTTGCCGCCCAGCAGGAAACGAGCCAGCAGAACCGTACACGCTCGCATCAACTGAATGGCCAACGGCACCATTTGTGCAGTTCACAATAACGAGCCCGCGCACTGCTACACCAGGGTTTGCCAGCCGAAATCCAGCAACCCCAAACCCGGCTTGCAACCGATGCCGCACACTCTCGCTGTTGCACATTCCGTTGGCGAGAACGCCGTTTCCGGGGCACGCAATATTGTACATTGCAGCATGCTCAGACAACGTCCGCTGCGTGTTTTTCAGCTCAATTATCCACACCACCCCATCTGCATCCACCCCCACACCATCAACAGACGTTCGCACATTCACACGCGGAAGGCACACAACCGCTTGAGACGTCACCATGACAATTCCTCGTCGCCGAAGAACTTGCGCTATCACGGGGGGCATTCGACCACGTGCACCGCTCGACGCAAACTGCCGAAACGCAGAATCAAGCTGCCGCCCAAGCACAAGACCAGTACGCACACGCGAACGCCCCCCCCCACCACGGACACACGAACGGTACGGAATTCCACGCATCAACGTCTGACGAAGGTACGTCGTAAATCCAACACACCCACGCGGCGGAGCCGCCATCCGCTCAACCATTCCAAGCACCCGTTCAACGCTCATGTTTCAGTTCACAACCCACGCACTCCTTATACGCCCAATCATTTTTAAGAACTGTTTATTAACTTAAATTTTAAACAAGAGAAATGGTCAAGTAAATGTATCCGCCATAGCCCGCTGCAGCGGGCTCATCGATGATGCCGCCGCCGCCGCTCCATCGTCTGCCGCCGACTTTGCAGGCAGCACAAGAGCCTCTGATACTGCTCGCCGCTTGCGGCTTCCAGACAGCGCAGATGCAAGGTGTGCAGACGCACACTTCACGACTTGCGTCACGTGGTGCATTACTTCCGGCTCGGCGTTCTTCAACACCTTGCACGTGTCACCTGTTACAGCGTACGACTTGGCATCCGGCAACAGTTCCATAAGATATTTAAATTGTTCATCAAACAAACGCTTGTCTGTCTCTTTTACTTCTACAAGCCCATTGAACCGCGTCGTAGCAGTCTGCTCAGCAAGCCGCGCATCGTCGGCATGCGCGCACAGCTCAGTAAACCGCGCTTCCACCAGCACACGGTCTGCCGCCGGCAGACTTTCTACAATTTGCGCAAGGCGCGATTTTGAGTCGCTCACTTCCATTTTTGTCGGTCGCACGCTTGTTATGCCCCCTGCGGTCACGCGCGCCTTATACGCAAACGCATCCTCCAACGTATCGCAACGGTATCGCACAAAGCTAAAGTCGCGCGCAGGCACAGAACACAACGACACCTCGACCGGCGTTACTGCTCCGCCGTCGTCCACGTGCGTCAACGACAACCCCTGCAAATGCCCGCCGTCTACAAGCCACAACACTAGGTCAAACGCTGCCGCAACCTCAAAAATTACCCACACGCTCCCGTCTCCACACATCCACCCATGCCGCACAACGCCCGCGTTCGCCAAATCAGCACGCATCGCCTTTGCCTCAAGCTCCGCCCCCGCAGAAAGGACTCGCTCCACGCTCTTTTGAATCCCAGCGTGCTGCACGTTGATAGGAAGGTTCAAAACGGAGGCAGCGACTCGCCGACGCGCAATTTGACTAAGTTCATACCCAAATGGCACTTCCACTCCAAACGCAGGCACAATGACCCCTACAAAATATACCATCAAGGTTAACACCTCCGCAGACGCCTACAAGATTGCACAAACTGCAGCCGTAGCGCTCAAACTCTCAAACACGTTCAAATCTACATGGCTCAAAACCCACGCCAAGGGCATATACAGAATGGTGCCTTCCACATCAGGAAAAAAACACCGCAGATGCCGTCCTTCTTTTAAACGCCTCACCGATACATTCGTCGCAGAATGCTCCCTCGTGCACGCACGTCACGCCAAATCAGAAAGCGCATCAGCAAACAACGTCCCATAACGACGCGAACACCGCTCATGCCCGTCGTACATCCGAGCAAGAAATTGCTCCCGCGTCGATACACCCCCTATATCAAAACTCGGATCAAGCAACAACCGGCACGCTGCACCAACCCGCTTAGAATTTCGCGTACGACGAAACCGACCACGCACAGTCACCCCGTCGTTGTTGACAGACACAGCATTTACATCGCCACCCCCTTCTATACGAAGAAGGTACCGCCGCTCGCAATCGCGCCAGTCTGCAGCAAACACCCGCGCACGCACGGCCTCACGAAACTTGTCAACGCTCATCTTGATTTCATCGTGCACATCCCCGCTCGCAACTCCAACAAGCACAAGACAACAGCTCGCGTACCCGCTCATGGCACGCGCATCAGCAGTTTCATTTTCAGGGACACCGTCAACGCACCCGCCACATGCACACACGCCAGACATATTGTGTGCCGCTTTTACTTTCGCGGAAACCTGTTTGTTTCACCCCAGTCATCGCGATGTCATCCCGTACTCTCGTTTCAAATCATAACCCACCAATAAACGGCAACGCTGAATATTTCTGCGTTTTTCACGATTATTGATTTTTTAATTTTTTTTTTTTTTTTTTTTTTTATTTGACACTCACCTTGTCTGTTCCAACACGTGTTACAATATATTACCTAACTAGAGCTCTCATAAAGTCACCGCCGTAGCGATTTTAATGTATGTCATTAAAAATACCCTAGGTTTTATTCAAATGCAACAAAAATACTGCATGATGTTTTTTTTCATTAATTATCTTTTATTTGTTATAAATGTAAACAAATTATTGCTTTTGCGAGCCTTTTAGTTTTGTGCGAGTCGTGAAGATGTATATCTTGTGTCAAACAATATTCTCGCCTTCTCCCGAATTTTCTTGTTTTCACGGAACAATTTGGCCTTGTTGATTCTTTGTTGCGTCACGCGCGATTTTGATCTTGCCTCCAAGCTTGCCGTCCTAATTGGAGGGCACTTTCGGAGGTCGTCGTCATCGTCATATTCTATCGTTAAGTGCAGAACGTTCTCACCAAAATTGTGAGCAGAGGTTGGGGCTGGGGTTGCATGACTCATTTTGATTTTTTTTGACGGTTTTTGATATGGAGTTGGGTTTGTTTGAACTTTTTGAATTTGTGCGCGAACAAATTTTCTAGACTCTTAAATACCCTCCAATTTGGGCCGACGTTCAGACCCGGGCCGACGTTCAGACCCGGGCCGACGTTCAAAAAATTACCATGAGAATCAAACCCGGTTTTGAATTTTGAATTTTGAATTTTGAATTTTGAATTTGCGTCGCGCGATATTTCATCCCATTTCATCCCAGGTTTGATTCTCATCCTGAATTTGCGCCGAAGATGCGCCGAAGATGCGCCGAAGATGCGTCGCGCGATATTTCATCCCATTTCATCCCAGGTTTGATTCTCATCCTGAATTTGCGCCGAAGATGCGCCGAAGATGCGCCGAAGATGCGTCGCGCGATATTTCATCCCATTTCATCCCAGGTTTGATTCTCATCCCAGGTCTGAACGTCGGCCCAGGTCTGAACGTCGGCCCAAATTGGAGGGTATTTAAGAGCCTAGAAAATTTGTTCGCGCACTAAGTCAAAAAGATCAAACAACCCCAACTCCATACCAAAAACCTCAAAATATCAAAATGAGTCATCCAACCCAAAAACCTCAAAATATCAAAATGAGTCATCCAACCCAAAAAC
>Ga0307998_1000490_pt1 | contig 22257 bp, 20 predicted proteins | sample Davwhametageno37_FD_203147 | JGI IMG/M metagenome (GOLD analysis project Ga0307998, IMG submission 203147) | Marine microbial communities from Davis Island wharf, Antarctic Ocean - #37 | ecosystem: Environmental > Aquatic > Marine > Unclassified | place: Antarctic Ocean: Davis Island wharf... | reverse complement strand
CGGCTTCCATTATGGGCTATTTTGGAATTTCCATAAAACCTTCAACTATTTTAATTTTTAGCATTGCTTTTGGAATTTCTGTAGACGATACGATACACTTTTTGGCGAAATACAGGCAAGAGCTAAGCAAACATTCTTTAAATCTGCGGGAAGCAGCAATTAGTGCACTAAAAGAAACTGGTGTAAGTATGATTTATACTTCAATTGTATTGTTCTTTGGTTTTGGTGTGTTTACAGCATCACAGTTTGGAGGAACAATTGCGCTAGGGTTATTAGTGTCCCTTACGCTATTAATTGCCATGGCGTCAAACTTGATTTTGCTGCCATCATTACTATTGTTTTTCGATAGTTGGGTAACAACGAAAGCATTCAAATCCGAATCAATAGTTGTATTAATCGATGAAGAAGAAGATATTGATTTAGATGAGTTGGAGGTTAAATAAATAGAGAATTGTTAATTTGGCCAATCTTAAAGGTACACTTGTAAGTAAATAGTATGAAAGGAATAGTTTTAGCAGGAGGTTCAGGAACGAGATTACATCCCCTAACATTAGCAGTGAGCAAGCAATTAATGCCGGTTTATGATAAACCAATGATTTACTATCCACTATCCGTTTTAATGAATGCGGGGATTAGTGAAATTTTAATTATTACAACCCCACATGATAATACAAGTTTTAAGAAATTATTAGGAGACGGATCCCAATTTGGTTGCAACTTTGAATATGCAATTCAAGATATTCCAAATGGGTTAGCACAAGCCTTTGTGATAGGGGAAGAGTTTATTGGGGACAATAAAGTTGCTTTGATTTTAGGTGACAATATTTTCTACGGAAGTGGAATGGGTAAGTTACTACAGGCAAACAATAACCCTGAAGGTGGTATTGTATACGCGTACCATGTTTCTGATCCAGAAAGATATGGAGTAGTTGAGTTCGATAAAAATCAAGTGGCTATTTCTATTGAAGAAAAGCCGGAGAACCCAAAGTCAAACTTTGCTGTTCCAGGATTGTATTTTTATGATAACGACGTAATACAAATTGCAAAAGAATTAGAGCCTAGTTCAAGAGGAGAGTATGAAATTACCGATGTAAACAAGGTATATTTAGAGAGAGGCAAGCTGCAAGTTGCTATTTTAGACAGAGGGACAGCTTGGTTAGATACCGGCACGTTTGCTTCTTTAATGCAAGCAGGTCAATTTGTTGAGGTTATTGAAGAGCGGCAAGGTTTGAAAATTGGCTGTTTAGAAGAAATCGCCTACAGACAAGGGTTTATAGATAAAGCTCAATTGAAAAAATTAGCTGAACCACTTTTAAAAAGTGGTTATGGCACATACTTAATGGATTTAGTGTAAAGTGGGTAAAAGAAAAATATTAATCACAGGAGGAGCAGGATTTATTGGGAGCTCATTGGCAGTTAAGTTGGCCGAAGACAAAGGGAATGTTATCATTATAGTTGACAATTTGTTGACGGGCGATTTGAACAGAATTCCTAACGTAGATAACGTAACGTTTATTAAAGGCGATGTAAACGATAATCAAGTTATCTCAAGTATTTTTTACGGAAATAATTTTGATTATGTATTTCATTATGCAGCTGTTGTTGGTGTAAAGAGAACAATAGAGAATCCGATAATGGTCTTGGACGATTTGAAAGGAATGAGAAATATCTTGGATTTGTGTAAAAATACATCGGTTAAAAGAATTTTCTTTTCTTCATCTTCTGAGGTATATGGCGAGCCGGTAGAATTGCCGCAGCATGAATATACAACACCATTAAACTCAAGGTTGCCGTATGCTATTGTAAAAAATGTTGGAGAAGCCTTTTTGAAGTCTTACAAACAAGAGTATGATTTAGATTACACTATTTTTAGATTTTTTAATACTTACGGTCCGCTTCAAAGTAAAGATTTTGTGGTATCTAAATTTATCTTAGCTGCTCTTAAAAATGAAGACATAACAATATATGGTGACGGTTCTCAAACTAGAACGTTCTGTTTTGTAGACGATAACATTCAGGCTTGTGTGAATGCTTTTATGAAAGATGATGTAATGAACGATGTAATTAATATTGGGTCAGATAAAATTTTGACCGTGTTGGAATTAGCTGAAATGATTGTTAATGTTTCAGGATCTACATCGAAAATAGTTCATTTACCACCCCTAGATGAAGGTGATATGACTAGAAGACAGCCGGACACCGGTAAAATGTTGCAATTACTAGGAAAAGAGCCACTTTCATTAGAAGAGGGCCTTAAAAAAGTAATTGATAATCCTTCCTACTTTTTATAAAAATGATCTATTCTTGGCAGGAGTTAAGTCAGCAAGTTGAAACGAATGTAAATTCATTTGATTTTTCGGGAAAACCGAATGAATTGTATGACCCAATAAGTTATACGATGACGTTAGGGGGAAAGAGAATTCGACCAACGTTATGTTTGCTAGCAGCTCAATTGTTTGGTGGCGATTTAACAAAGGCTATGAACGTGGCTATGGCTGTTGAAGTATTTCACAACTTTACGTTAGTGCATGACGACATTATGGACGAAGCGCCTATTCGTCGTGGAAAACCTGCTGTGCACGCTAAATGGAACAGGGATATTGCCATTCTTTCCGGTGACGTAATGTTTGTTCAAGCTTATCAACTGTTAGCAAAAGGAAATCCTGAGAGGTTGAGTGAAATATTGACCGTTTTTAACCAAACGGCTATAGAAGTTTGCGAAGGGCAGCAGTTTGACATGAATTTTGAAACAAGAGATGATGTAACAGCAGAGAATTACATTGAGATGATTCGATTGAAAACTGGAGTTTTATTGGCCTGTAGTTTGCAATTGGGAGCACTTGAATCTGGAGCATCTGAAAAAGATGCCAAACTTATTTATGAATTCGGAGAAAAAATTGGAATTGCCTTTCAAATTCAAGATGACTTTTTAGACTGTTACGCCAAACAAGAAGATTTTGGAAAGCGAGTAGGGGGAGACATTATTTCGAATAAAAAGACTTTTTTGATGTTGACTGCGATGGAAAAAGCAAATGAAGGTCAAACGAAGAAGTTAAATGGCCTAATGTCAACCAAAATATCTGATGAAGAAAAAGTAAGCGGAGTTCTAGAAATCTACAATGAATTAGACATACCCTCTCTCACGAAGTCCGCCATGCAAAATTATTTTGACGAAAGCCTCGCTGCATTAAATCAAATTGCTGCTGCAACTGATTTAAAGCAACCGTTGATTGAGTTGGCTGAAATGCTAATGATGCGGAAGAAGTAGAAGGTTAAACTATTTTTAAATATTAACTCCCATATTTAAGTTGTGAATAGGCTACAGCTTTTTCTGCTTGAACCCATGTTAATTTTCAAATATCACATTAGGATTAATTTGGACTCAAATCTATTCTCAGATAGTCTTTCTAGTTTTTTGAGGGCGCTTTCATTAGTATTATTCTGTAAGACAATTTTTAAAAAATGGCACGAGACAGTTTAAAGTCAATCTGTTTTACGCTATATGTTTAAGTATCATTTATGAAGTATCCTAGCTTTGGGATAGTAACTCGGTATTTGATATTTATGACCTAGTCTTTAGCTTTTTTGGTTATTAGTAGGGCTCCTTTTACTTGTGTGCACCAATCGACGTAGTTCTCAATGAGACTGATAAATTGCAAGTGAAATAAATATTCAATCTAGTCAAAAATGAAACAAGTGGGTTTTAAAGGGTAAAGCTGAGAAAACTTTCTTTAAACAGATGTTCTGTTATTATTTGAATTTAAACTCCTTCTCATGACTAAAATTCTTACATCAAATAGTCAGGTGATTTAACTTTCCACATTCTAACCATAAATCTCCCTCAACGCTCCTTCCAATTCACTATACTCATATTTAAATCCAGCCTTCTGAATCTTTTCAGCAGAAACTCTACTACCTTCTAAAACCAACAGAGCTCGAGTACCTAAAATGAGTTTCATCACAAAGGGTGGGACGTTTGGTAAAAAGAAGGGTCGTTTTAAAACTTTCGCTAAGACTTTGGTAAAAGTTTTATTATTTACTTGGTTTGGTGCGCCTGCATTATAAGCACCTTCTAACTTATTCTCCATAGCATGAATAAATAGATGGCACAAATCATCAACATGCACCCAAGGCAAATATTGCTTTCCGGTCCCGAGCGCTGCAGCTGCAAATAATTTAACGGGTTTTGCCATTTCTTTCAAAGCACCGCCATTTTTATCGAGTACAATTCCAATTCGAATCAATGAAGTTGGAATACCTAGTTTTTTTATTGAATTCGTGCTTTGCTCCCATAATTCGCACGTTTCTGCTAAAAAGTCAGTTCCTGCGGCATCTGTTTCTTTAAAAATGTGCTCTCCTGTTACAAAACCATAAAACCCAACTGCAGATGCTGAAACAAATGATGTTGGTTTCTTAGAATTTTGCGAAATCGCTTTTGCTAAAAGTTCTGAGCTTTTTACTCTGCTGTCAATAATTTCTTTTTTGCGTTCATCCGTCCAAGGCTCATCAACTATTCCTGCTCCTGTTAAATTAATAACATATTCGAAACTTTCTATTGCGGTATGGTCTAATTTTTGGTTTTTTACATCCCACTCTAAGGTGTTTTTTTTGCCTTTTGAACTTCTGCTTAAAATCCACACTTCGTAGTTTCTAGCTTCTAATAAATGGTTAAGTCTCTTTCCTACTAAGCCGCTTCCACCGCCAATTAAAACCTTTTTTTTCATTGCACTGTATTCTTGAATTGTTAACCTTTTAAAGTAAAAATAGTTTCTAAAATCCTACTTTTAACTTTTAAAAGGACAAATTTATGATTCAATTGAGCAAACTTGAATTGAATGCTTACAAGACTAAATTCGATTTGGTAAAAAAAGTGGGACTTCAAGTTCAAAAAGATTTTCAGCTCTACGATGAAAAAATAGAGTTTAGTGGAAATTCCGAATCAGCATATGATGAACTATCCCAACAAATAGAACCCGTCATGTTTCGGATGTTGGAGTTAAATTCGGCGCGCTTCTTTTCTTTGTTGTATGCCATAGATGTTGAGGAAGAAAAAGTAAAAGAGTTATTGTTTGGGCAAAGTGAAACCGATGTGTCAAGGGAATTAACACATTTGATTTTAGAAAGAGAGTTGTTAAAAGTAGCGAGCCGCCATATTTATGCTAAACAAATCAAAAAAGATTAACCTTTATATGCTAAGTATTTTGCCAATAAGGCAGGCTGTATTTTGTTAACAAAATACAAAGTTCGAGTTTGTTTTGGATTTCTAGGACATTTCGGAGGTAATGGGTATAATATCTAATCTGTTTTAAAGGCTGGTCGTGTAGAATTATTTAAATTTGTACCGTGATAATTCACCTTACAACAACTTATGGATAAGTTTTCTTATTTGAGCAATGCAGATGTGTCAGCCGTTGAAGAGCTGTACCAGAATTACCTAAACAACCCTCAGTCTGTTGATGAAGGATGGGCTAAGTTCTTCGAAGGGTTCGAATTTGCTAGAAAGACCTATGAAGACGAAGTTCCAACTTCTGGTAAATCAGGAGCATTTACTGTGGGGATTTCAACAGACAAAGAGTTCAAAGTTCTTAATCTAATAAATGGGTATAGAACTAGAGGGCACTTGTTTACTAAAACAAATCCGGTAAGGGATAGAAGAAAATATACACCAACACTTGAATTAGAAAATTTTGGGTTAAGTAAAAGTGACCTAAAAGATAAGTTTCAAGCTGGTTCTGAAATTGGATTGAAAGATAGCACGTTAGAGCAAATTATTGCTCACTTAGACGAAACCTACTGCAGCTCCATTGGCATTGAATACAGATACATTCGAAAACCGGATAAGGTTCAATGGATTCAAAAGAAATTGGAGTCCAATAGAAATCGACCTGATTTTACGAATGATGAACGCAGGCACATGCTAAAAAAGCTGAGCCAAGCAGTAATGTTTGAGCAGTTCTTGCATAAGAAGTTTGTTGGCCAGAAAAGATTTTCGTTGGAAGGTGGCGAAGCTTTAATTCCGGCATTAGATGCTGTTATTGAAATGGGCGCCAACATGGGAATCGAAGAGTTTGTTGTAGGAATGGCGCACCGAGGTAGATTGAATGTGTTGGCTAATATTTTCCACAAGACTTACGACGCTATTTTTAGTGAATTTGAAGGAAAAGAGTACGAAGACAACTTATTTGATGGTGATGTAAAATATCACTTAGGTTACACGTGTGACATTGAAACAGATAGTGGAAAGCAAGTCAAGATGACGCTTTCGCCAAATCCTTCCCATTTAGAAGCAGTAGCTCCTGTAGTTGAAGGAATTGCAAGAGCAAAAGTGGACGACTACCTAGGAAGCGACAGTAAAATTGCCCCAATTTTAATTCATGGAGATGCGGCACTTGCAGGGCAAGGAATTGCTTACGAAGTATTGCAAATGGCCAATTTAGATGGCTACAAAACTGGTGGAACAATTCACATTGTAATTAACAATCAAATTGGGTTTACCACGAATTACTTAGATGGACGATCAAGTACCTATTGCACGGATGTGGCTAAGGTTACTTTATGTCCTGTTTTTCATGTAAATGGAGATGATGTAGAGGCAGTAGTTCATACGATTAAACTGGCTTTAGAGTACCGAAATAAATACAAGAGAGATGTTTTTGTCGATTTATTATGCTACCGAAAGTATGGTCATAATGAAGGCGATGAACCAAGGTTTACTCAGCCAATTTTATACCAGGCTATTTCAAAGCATAAAAACCCTAGAGATATTTATTTAAACGAATTATCTGAAAAGGGAATCATCACAAAAGAGGAAGCAAAAGCTACAGAGGCAGAGTTTAATGCATTGTTACAAGATCGATTAACTGAATCGAAAGAGATAGTTAAGGCAAAAATTACTAACTTTTTGGAAGCTACTTGGGAAGGCATTAGACCTTCTGAAGAGGAGGATTTTGAGAAGTCAATTGAGACAGGTTTTTGGAAAGACAAGTTGATGAAAATTGGCAAGAAGTTAGTAACTCTTCCTGAGGATAAGGCGTTCTTTAAAAAGTCGAAGAAGCTGATGGAGGATCGCCGAAGAATGTTGGAAGATACCGACCAATTAGATTGGGGAATGGCAGAAACATTGGCATATGGCTCATTACTAGAAGAAGGTCATTCAGTACGAATTTCCGGTCAAGATGTTGAAAGAGGAACATTTTCTCACAGACATGCCGTAATTAAGGTGGAAGATTCAGAAGAGGAATATGCTCCATTAGGCAACATCAGCGAGAATCAAGGAAGATTTGACATTTATAATTCTCTACTTTCAGAGTACGGAGTATTAGGATTTGAATGCGGGTATGCTATGGCCATGCCAAATACATTGACTATTTGGGAAGCGCAGTTCGGAGATTTTAATAACGGAGCACAAATTATAATTGACCAATTTTTAAGCGCTGCAGAAGATAAGTGGCGCTCAAAAAGTGGATTAGTTATGTTACTGCCTCACGGCTATGAAGGTCAAGGTTCGGAACATTCAAGTGCAAGATTAGAGCGTTATTTATCGCTTTGTGGCGACAATAACATGCAAATCGCAAATTGTACAACACCTGCAAACTTCTTTCACATTTTAAGAAGACAATTGAAGCGAGAATTTAGAACTCCTTTGGTTGTTATGACTCCAAAGAGTTTATTGCGCCACCCCGAGGCTATCTCCAAGGTTGAAGACTTAGCAACAGGTTCATTTCAAGAAATTATTTCGGAAGAGGTAGATTCTAGGAAGGTAAAAACAGTGGTCTGTTGTTCGGGCAAGCTTTTTTACGAATTGAGAAAAGCGAGAGATGAAAAAGGATTAGATGATATTGCAATTGTAAGGGTTGAGCAGTTATATCCATTCCCGCAAAAGCAGCTAAACGATTTGTTAGGTGGTTATCCCAACATGAATAATTTAGTGTGGTCCCAAGAAGAGCCTGAAAATATGGGAGCTTGGAGGTTTATTAAAACGACAACAGAACAAGCTGCAGATTGGAGTTTGGTTAGCCGTCATTCAAGTGCAAGTCCTGCTTCAGGTTCGTCTAAAGTGTTTGAAAGACGACAAGCTGTAATTATAGAACAAACGTTGGGTTACTCAATAAAAAAATAAAATAAGATGGAAGAAGTAAAAGTTCCAAGTCCTGGAGAATCAATCTCAGAAGTTGATATTGCATCATGGACAGTTGCAGATGGCGACTATGTTAATATCGATGATGTTATTGCTGAAATTGACTCTGATAAAGCAACCTTAGAATTAACTGCAACATCAAGTGGCACTATTTCGCTTAAAGCGGAAGAAGGAGATACTGTTGAGGTGGGACAAGTTGTAGCAGAAATTGATACCGCTGCAGCAGCTCCTGCGGCTGCTCCGAAATCCGCTGCGCCGAGAGCCAAGTCGTCAGATTCGGTAGCGGAAGATTCATCAAAAAATAAGAGTGCACCGAGCGAAGCCAAAGCTGAAGCTCCTGTTGCAACTTCTCATGCTGCCGGTCACCCTTCTCCGTCAGCTAAAAAAGTAATGGCAGAGAACAATATTTCTGCAAACCAAGTGAATGGTAGTGGCAAAGGAGGTCGAATTACAAAACAAGATGTTCTTGAAGTAATGGCAGCGGGCATACCTGTTGAGTCTACTCAAGGGTGGGGAGGTTCAAGAGAAAAGTCTAGAGAAAAAATGTCCTCTCTGAGAAGAAAGGTCGCAGAACGCTTAGTTGCTGTCAAAAATGAGACAGCCATGTTAACTACCTTTAATGAGGTAGACATGACGGAAGTAATGGCGCTGAGAAGCAGAATGAAAGAGCGTTTTAGAGAGCACCATAATGTAAATCTAGGTTTCATGTCTTTCTTTACAAAAGCAGTTACTGAGGCATTAAATCATTTCCCTAAGGTGAACGGTATGATTGATGGCAATGAAATGATTCTTCATGACTATGCGGATATTGGGATTGCAGTGAGTTCACCAAAAGGGCTAATGGTGCCTGTGGTAAGAAATGCTGAACAAATGAGCTTGGCAGAAATTGAAGCAGACGTTAAACGTTTGGCAATAAAAGCTAGAGATGGGAAACTATCAATGGATGAAATGACAGGCGGAACGTTTACAATAACAAATGGCGGAGTTTTTGGCAGTATGATGAGCACTCCAATTATTAACCCACCACAATCAGCGATTCTGGGTATGCACAACATCGTTGAGCGTCCAATGGCTATAAAAGGAGAAGTTAAAATTAGATCAATGATGTATTTAGCGTTGTCTTATGATCACAGAATTATCGATGGAAAGGAATCTGTTGGGTTTTTGGTAAAAGTTAAGGAGATGATTGAGAATCCATCGAAAATAATTTTTGGAGGTAAAGATCCCGATGAAGTATTATTAGGATTGTAAAAAACTAGTATATTTAAACTTTCAATCTTTATACTTTTATGACTATAGAGGTATGCTTTTATTATGAAGACATTTATTACGACACTTTTTATTGTAAGTTGCTTAGCTCTTTCGGCACAGCAGACAGGTTCTCTTGTTGTCTACGGTATCATGAAACACAAGAAAAGTATTGTAAACGAAGTCCAAATTGAAGTTTATCGTGACAATAAAGTTTACAAGCAGTTACGGAACTTAAAAAACGGTAGTTTTCAGCTTTATTTGCAACTAGGTCATGTGTACAGTGTTACTTTTAGGAAAGAGTCTTTCATAGAAAAATCAATTGCAGTAGTTGCAAAAACTGATTCGTCGATAAGTATAAACGGTCGATATTTCTTCCAATTAGACATTGAGCTTTTTAAAGAGGAAGATCACGAAGCAGGCGAAAGTATGCTCCCACCAGTTGCTATACTCTACATAAAGGATCAAGATTCTGGTTTTACTTTTGACAAGAAGTATGTAAAGTGGGTGGCTGAAAAATTTGATGAAAAACTTAAAAAATAGTTCCGATAAAGTGTAATGTCAGTGGCGTAAATGGTCTGTAAGGCTATCTTTGCACTAAAGCTCGATAGATAGTTTTGGTAATTCTTAATTAAGAGATTCATAATTGTTCCTAACGTCCCAAAAGCAATTTCATATAATCTTCGTAATCTAAAAAGTAACCCATTAAAAAACTCCCAGTTTTAAATTCGCTTTTTTTATTAAAACAAAAAGCTTCGTTAACTATTTTTTTACTTCGCAATTAAAAAATTCGTAATTCTTTAATGAGTGAAAATTTGACATTTCAGAATTCTTCATTCTCAATTTCGTTTCTTTGCAAAAAAAGCAAATGAACATCCTTATTTTAGGTTCAGGAGGTAGAGAGCATGCAATTGCATGGAAATTAAAACAAAGCTCAAAAACTAGTAATATTTTTATAGCTCCAGGTAACGCAGGAACGGTAACTGTTGGAACAAATTTAAATATTGCAGTTAACAATTTCGATGCTATTGCAGATTGTGTGAGGGTACATCAAATTAGAATGGTTGTAGTTGGACCTGAGGCACCCTTAGTTGAGGGAATTGTTGATTACTTTAGAGAGAAGCAAGAGTTTTCTTATTTAAAACTTATAGGACCGGCTAAGTACGGAGCACGGTTGGAGGGGAGCAAGGAATTTGCGAAAGAGTTTATGATCCGAAACAATGTTCCAACGGCAAAATTTGAGTCGTTTACTTCCGAATCATTGGAAAATGGATATGCTTTTTTAGAGACACTCAAAGCACCGTATGTTTTGAAGGCTGATGGCTTAGCAGGTGGTAAGGGTGTTTTGATTTTGAATGAACTATCTGAAGCAAAATCTGAATTAAGAGCAATGCTTGTCGATGCTAAATTTGGCGAAGCAAGTTCGAACGTGGTTATAGAGGAGTATTTAGATGGCATTGAAATGTCAGTTTTTGTGTTAACGGATGGGCAAGGTTATCAAATTATGCCCGAAGCGAAAGACTACAAAAGAATTGGCGAAGGAGACACCGGTCTAAATACAGGAGGTATGGGTGCAATTTCTCCGGTTCCATTTATGAATGAAGAACTCCGAAAAAGAATTGAAAATAATGTAGTTCAGCCAAGTGTAAACGGTTTGAACGCTGAAAAAATAGACTACAAAGGCTTCCTTTTTATTGGACTAATGATAGTAGAGAATCATCCGTTTGTAATTGAATACAACGTAAGGATGGGTGATCCAGAAACAGAGGTTGTTATGCCACGTATTAAATCTGATTTAGTAGATCATTTTGTAGCTTGTGCTGAGGGTAATATGGCCAATTCCAAAATCGAGTTCGAAGAAAATACAGCTACTACTGTCATGTTAGTTGCTGAAGGATACCCTGAGGAATATGAGAAGGGAAAGGAAATGACAGGTTTTGATCAAACAGAGGATTGTATATTATTTCATGCAGGTACTAAACTAGAAAACGAAAAAGTCATAACTAATGGAGGAAGAATCTTGGCCATTACTGCTGTCGGTAAAAACTTTAAAGATGCGCTAGTAAAGTCATTTAACAATGCTGACCGTATTTTGTACGAAGGGAAATATTACCGAAAAGACATAGGTTTTGACCTAATGGAATAATAAATAATTACTCTATTGTCCCGTTTTTCTTAGCTTCGGCTCTGTATTTTTTAAGTTCAAGAATCCAATAAACAAGTCCCGCGAATATAACACCTGAAAATAAGATATTAGGAATATTTCCCAATGTAGGTAAGATTTCGAACGTTGCAGTTATTAAATCTCCTAATCCGTATACAATTTCATTCCAGGTCATCGTCGCTTGTTTTATTTGAGATGCAAAAATAATAAACAATTGTAATTTTAAAACCAAATAGTTGAATCAATATTTAATACGTGTTATTTAAAATTCCTCAAAATATAATTGTTAGTCTTATTATCTCCTTAATCGGGGCAATTTTGTTGTGGGTCTCGATAGACGATTCTCAGTTAAGTGTTGGTGGCACATACTGCTTATTGGATATTTCGACTGAGCTAGATTCGGGAGTTTTAAAAACGGCTTTGCTATTAATTTTATTTTTTGCCTCGATTATAGTATTTCAAATAAATAAATTACATCGTTTCGCAGAGGGCAATCTAAATCCATTTGTGCTCTTTACGATGCTAGGTTTTGTCTCTATATTTTTTGCAAGTGGTTCTTTGTTAGATTTTCTTGCAATTTTACTTTCCGTTTTTAGTTTGTTTTTGGTACTGCAAGTTTACAATCAAAAGTCTGTTCTAGGTTTGTTGTTTGCAGCATCGTTAGTTCTCGGAACAGCCTCAGTTTTATTTTATCCAATTCTAATAGCCGCAATCATTCCACTATTAACAGTTCTGTTTTTTCGACCCTTTGAATTAAGAAATTACATTGCAATAGCTATAGGGTTTGCTCTTCCTTTTTTCTATTTTTCATGTATTGTGTATCTTTTTAATTTACCATGGAAAGTAGAAAATATAGAATTTGCCTCCCCCAACAAAATGTTTTATAGTCTGGAATATTTTCTTACGGGTATTGCGTTTTTAACCCTCTCTATAATTGCTGCTGTGAAGGTATTTTTAAATAGGTCAAAGTTTGTTGCACGGCAAAGAAATCAATTGTCGATCGTTAATATATTTATGTTAGTTCAATTGGGAATTTTAATTTCTCTTCAGAATTGTGCGCCAATTGCAGGAATTATACCGTTTTTAGCATTGTTTTTACTTTATTATTACAAAAAGCTCACCCGAAGGTGGGCGATGGATGTAGTTGCATTGCTATTACTTTGTACTTTGGTTTGGATAAAATTTTAACCAAAAATATAGTTTTCTACTGCATTGATTTTTTTATCTTTGTCTAAAATAGAAAGCCATGAAATTCGGAGTAATTACTTTTCCAGGATCCAATTGCGATCAAGATATTATACATGTGTTGGAAAGCACAATGGGCTATAAAGTTGAGCGACTTTGGCACAAAGAAGCAGACCTGAAAGGAGTTGATTTTGTAATACTTCCAGGAGGCTTTTCTTTTGGAGATTATTTGCGTTCAGGAGCCATTGCAAATTATTCTCCAATTATGAATGAAGTCCAAAAACATGCTGCGAAAGGCGGATACGTTATGGGGATTTGTAATGGATTTCAAATTTTATGTGAGTCTAAATTATTGCCAGGAACATTGTTACATAACAATAATCAGAAGTTTACATGTAAAAATGTGTTTCTAAAAGCTGACAATAATGCATCAATTTTGAATCAAGGAGTCTCTACTGATGACATTTTGAAAATTCCTATTGCCCATGCAGAAGGACGTTATTTCGCGCCCGAAGATATGCTAAGTAAAATTGTGCACAACAATCAGGTAATCTATCGCTATTGTGATGCTGACGGAAAAATCACTGATGACTCCAATCCTAACGGGTCGTTGGAAAATATTGCAGGTGTGTGTAATGAGGGAAGAAACGTTTTTGGCATGATGCCGCATCCTGAAAGAGCGGCGGATCAGACTTTAGGCAATACAGATGGATTGAAGATTTTTGAATCAATGATGGGACTCGTAGGGGCCTAACTAGAAAATTTACAAGAACCATTCAGTATAGTAAAGAAAATGCATATAACTAAAAAGAAAGAATTACTCCAAATTTGTAATCGTGCATCATTAGTTGCGGGTAAAGAAATATTAAAAATATACAATTCTGACTTCGTTGTAGAGCATAAGGACGATAAATCTCCTTTGACGGAGGCAGATAAACAAGCACATTTGGCCATTGTAGAAGTATTAAAAGCTACAGACTTTCCTATCTTAAGTGAAGAAGGCCGAGATATTCCTTACGAAGAAAGGAAAAATTGGGATTATTTTTGGATGGTAGACCCATTGGATGGAACCAAAGAGTTTGTAAAACGAAACGGAGAGTTTACGGTCAATATAGCGCTAATTCACAAACAGCAGGCGATCATGGGAATTATATATGTTCCGGTAAAAGATGAGTTGTATTTTGGTGCCCAAGGAGTTGGATCATTTAAAGTAAATGATTTCTCTAAGAATGATGGAAAACCTCTAGATCATTTCATATCCAATGAAAACAAGTTGCCACAAAGTATCGATAGAAAATATACGATTGTTGGCAGTCGTTCTCACATGTCCGCGGAAACGGAGGAGTTTATTGAATCCAAGCGTCAGGAACAAGGAGAGATTGAAATGATTTCGGTAGGAAGTTCTTTGAAATTATGCATGGTTGCAGAAGGAAAAGCAGATGACTATCCAAGGTTTGCACCTACAATGGAATGGGATACAGCTGCAGGTCAAGCTATAGTAGAAGCGATGGGAGGGAAAGTCATCGACTATAAGACAAAAGCAGAAATGAAATATAATCGCGAAAATTTATTAAACAATTGGTTTCAGGTTACGAAAGAGTAGTAATTTTAGAAAACAGTAATATTGTAAGTGAAAAATTTAAAAATGAGCAAAGTAGCATTAATAACGGGAGTAACAGGACAAGACGGAGCTTATTTAGCAGAATTATTGTTGGAGAAAGGGTATGAAGTCCATGGTGTGAAACGAAGAAGTTCAATGTTTAATACTGCGAGAATAGATCACTTGTATCAAGACCCACATGAAAAAGGGGTGAAGTTTAAATTGCATTTCGGCGACTTAACAGATTCATCTAACTTAACAAGGATAATTCAAGAAGTTCAACCCGACGAAATATATAACCTCGCGGCCCAGTCGCATGTAAAAGTTTCTTTCGAAACACCTGAGTATACTGCAAATTCAGATGCTATGGGAACATTAAGAATTTTAGAAGCAATTCGGATTCTTGGGTTGGAAAAGAAGACTAAGTTTTACCAAGCTTCAACATCAGAGTTATACGGAAAAGTGCAAGAGGTTCCACAAACTGAAACGACACCATTCTATCCTCGAAGTCCTTACGCAGTTGCAAAATTGTATGGATTCTGGATTGTAAAAAATTATCGGGAGGCTTACGGTATGTTTGCATGTAATGGGATTTTATTTAACCATGAAAGTCCTCTAAGGGGGGAAACATTTGTTACTAGAAAAATTACTCGTGCGGCAGCTAGGATTAGTCTAGGGATGCAAGAAACAGTGTATTTAGGGAACATGGATGCTCAACGAGATTGGGGACATGCTAAAGATTATGTTGAGGGCATGTGGAGAATGTTACAAGTTGACAAAGCAGACGATTATGTGTTGGCAACCGGCGAGATGATTACGGTGAGAGAGTTTGTGACAAGAGCATTTAAAGAGTTAGATATAGAAGTTGAATGGAGCGGACAAGGAGTTGATGAAACTGGAAAGAATAAAGCAAATGGAAAAGTTTTAGTAAAAGTCGATCCAAAATACTTTAGACCAACAGAGGTTGAGCTATTAATTGGGGACGCCTCGAAGGCGAAGAGAGAATTAGGCTGGACACCAACGTATACGATCAATGAGTTGGTGAAAGACATGGTTCAATCAGATTTAGCGCTTTTTAAAAGGGATAAGTACTTGATGGAGGGTGGACACAAAGTGTACGATGCTCATGAATAAGACGGATAAAATTTATGTTGCAGGCCACCGAGGAATGGTAGGTTCTGCAATTGTGCGTAAGCTAAAATCTGAAGGGTTTAACAACATCATCTATAGAACTTCCGCAGAATTAGATTTGAGAAAACAAGAAGCTGTAAATCTTTTTTTTGCAGCAGAAAGACCTGCTTATGTTTTCTTAGCTGCTGCAAAAGTTGGAGGAATTCAAGCCAATAATGCTTACAGAGCAGATTTTTTATACGAGAATTTAATGATCGAAGCAAATATTATTCATGCTTCATATGTCAATAAAGTTGATAAATTATTGTTTCTGGGTTCATCTTGTATTTATCCAAAAATGGCGCCACAGCCCTTAAAAGAAGAGTATCTGCTAACGGATACGTTGGAATATACCAACGAGCCTTATGCCATTGCAAAAATTGCTGGTATAAAAATGTGCGAGAATTATAGAAAACAATACGGATGTAATTTTATTTCAGCAATGCCAACCAACCTTTACGGGCCAAACGATAATTATGATTTAAATAACTCTCATGTTCTTCCTGCTTTGCTTAGAAAGTTTCATTCAGCAAAGGTTGAAGGTGCAGATACCGTGGAAATATGGGGTTCCGGTAGTCCGAAACGAGAGTTTTTACACGTAGATGATTTAGCAGAAGCTTGTTATGTGTTGATGCAAGAGTATGACGGCGAAGAATGGTTTAATATAGGAACGGGAGAAGACATCTCTATCAAAGACTTAGCTTTAACTATTAAAAATGTTGTTGGCTTTGAAGGGGAGTTAAAGTTTGATGCAAACAAGCCTGACGGGACGCCAAGAAAATTATTGGATGTCAGTAAACTGCATGCTGTAGGGTGGAAACATAAAATAGATTTGCGCAACGGAATAAAAAAAGTGTACGACGAAGTAAAAAATATGGACTTTGAATTGCTCGGATAACCCATGTAAGAAATTGTTATTGTTGGGAATTGGTTTGGTAATTCCCTTTTTTGCGTTTGTACAAAACCTAAATATTCCGCTGAATCAATCTTTTAGTGTTGAGTTAGAACGGCAGATACTATTATCCGAAGAAATAGTTCACAGTGGTTTCAAGCCATTATTAGCAAGAGATTCAAAGCACCAAGGGGCTGTTAGCTCTCTTTTAACCTTAAATACCGATAAGTCGTGGCTAGGGAAACGCCTGTTCTATCAACATTTCATAACCATTGATTCTGCCAACTTTAAATTGACAATAGATCCTCTTATCAATTTCGAAGGCGGATTTGATACTGAATTTGACAGCAGAACGGATGCTAATTTGTATAAAAATACAAGAGGATTTGTTGCACGATTGCAGTTGGGGAAAAAAGTAGCCATTGAGTCCTCATTCAGAGAAAATCAAGCAGTTTTGCCATTTTATTTGCATGAGAGGATAAGAACACAGAGAGCGGCTTCCGGAGAAGGAGTTGCCTTTGGCCAGGGAAGGGTTAAAACATTTAAAGAGAATGGATATGACTTTGCGATGTCATCCGCCTATTTAAGTGTCTCTGTAAATAAGAACATTAACATTCAGGCAGGCCACGGTAAACATTTTGTAGGCAATGGACATAGATCTTTATTGTTGTCTGATTTAGCATTTAACGCTCCATTTTTGCGAGTTAATTCAAATTGGTTTAATGGAAAATTGCAATATCAAAACTTGTATACTGTATATCAAGATTTAAATCGGTTGTCAACCACTACTGTTTCAGAAGGATTATTTGAGCGGAAACAAGCTGCAACACATTATCTTGAATTCTCACCCAACCATAAATGGAGTTTCGGATTGTTTGAAAGCACAATTTTTCCAAGTTTAGATAGTTCCGGAAATATTCCAGTCGGGGCTAATTTTTGGGTACCTGTAATGTTTTTAAATACACTAATTGAGGGGCAGAAAGAAAAAGGCAACAGTAAAGTTGGAGTAAACATTAGGTATAAACTAGCAAAGCAAATTCAATTATACGGTCAAGCAGTGCTTCAATCTAGTGTGTTAAGTATTCAGCTAGGAACGAAGGTATATCCTCATAAAAATGTAATGCTTCAGGTAGAGTATAATCACATTAAGAGTCAAACCGAAGTTAATTTATTCTCTCATTATAATGAATCATTAGCGCACCCGATCGTGGGTTTTGATGCTGATGAATTTGTAGGAATTGCTCAATTTCAAAAGAATAGGTGGTTAAGCAGGTTTAGCGCAAACGTTATTTTAAATAGCGATGTAGATGTTGCCTACGCTGACTTTCGACAAAGTTTTATTGTAAACCCTAGTTATAATTTTACAATCCACGTTGGAACTCAGGTTCGACGAGCAGATGTCTCTAGGCCAATTATTCAAAGTGAACCGCTGACTGTTGGGGGCGGTTATGTATTAAATTCCAACTTTATTTATGTTGGTTTAAGCACTAATTTGCAGAACATATATTTTAATTACTAATGCAAATTATCATAACTTCGCATTATAATAGCTAAACATTATGGAGATAGCGTTAGCCATCATGATTTCTTTTTTTATTGTGTTACTCTCAACACCCTCATTTATCAAAGTTGCTCAATTAAAGCACTTGTTTGACGATCCTAACGAGAGCCGAAAATTGCATACCAAAAGCATTCCTTCAATGGGAGGAGTTATGATTTTTGCTGGCACACTTTTTTCATTCATGATTTGTTACCCAACCGACGATATTGGGTATGTGAAATTCTTAATTCCAAGTATATTGGTAATGTTTTTTATTGGAATCAAAGATGACATTATTGGTACAGCTGCTGTTAAAAAATTATTAGGACATTTATTAGTAGCGTTTATTATGACGCTAATGGCCGATATACGTATAACTAGTTTGTACGGGATTTTTGAGATCCGTGAGATTCCAGAATGGGCCAGTATTGCACTTACAGTTTTTACGTATGTAGTTGTTATCAATGCGTTTAATTTAATAGATGGAGTAGATGGATTGGCGGGAGGTGTAGGGTGTATTGCTTCTGTATCATTCGGAATTTGGTTTTTATTGGCTGGTTCCATGGTAGATGCCATTATTGCTTTTTCCCTAGCCGGGGCTTTATTAGGGTTTTTGCGCTTTAACTTTTATCCGGCAAATATATTTATGGGTGACTCCGGCTCGCTGACCGTAGGCCTCATTGTTTGCGTACTGGCAATCCAAGTAATTGAGTTTGACTTCTCTCAGGTTCCTGAAGAGATGAAACACATTTCAAAACCAATCTTTGTGATGGCTGTTTTATCCTATCCGTTAATAGATACATTCAGAGTGTTTACGATACGAATAGCTAAGGGGCTCTCACCTTTCACTGCAGATAGTAACCACATCCATCATAGATTGCTGAAATTAGGATTGAATCATGCTCAAACAGTTGGAATAATTTATTTATTTAATGCGGTTTTGATTGCTTACGCCGTTATTATTCCTTTGATGAATACGAGCATAACCTTCCTAATTATGGCCGTAATTGTATTTGCATTTTTAGGTGCTCTATTTTTCATTCCTTCTAAGTCACAAAGCAAGTAAAGCATGCGTTTTTTAGCTCTAATTGTATTTGTTGTCACTAATATAAGCATACGAGCTCAGCAAGTTAATGATCGAAATCTATTCCGTTACGATGAAGTTAAGCAACTGTATTCAAAATCGTCAACAAATCACTCTGCCTTTAAAAATACCTGCACCGATTCTTTAAGAGGGTACATCGGCGTGAAGAGGACACCTGCGAATCAAACTAAATTTTTCGTTCGACCGCTTTTAGATTTCTCCTTTGGTTTACAAAACAAAGAGCAGAGTCAACTGGAAGGGATGGGCGGAGGTTTGGAAGTTCAATTTCGACACAAGAAGTGGAATTCTGGAATTAGTTATTTGTTGAATAAACAGCGTTATGCTGCATATCAAAGTGCGTTTATAAACAAAAACAAAGTTGTTCCGGGAATGAGTTTGGCTTCAGGCGCTCTTGATGGAAGAAAAAGGAGTACTTATCTGTCTGCTTTTGTAAATTATACACCAAATAAATATTTTGAATTGGAAGCTGGTTACGGCAGAAATTTTATTGGAGATGGTTATCGGTCATTGTTGCTATCTGATGCAGCAAACGCCTCGCCCTATCTAAAAATTCAAACTAAATTTTGGAAAATTCAATACACAAATCTCTTTGCTAGTCATAGAAATATTTATGGCGTTGAGGGGAGAGGAGAATTGTATGAAAAAAAATACACGGCTACCCATTACTTGGACTGGAAAGCGACTAAATGGTTAAGTGTTGGTCTGTTTGAAACAATAATTTGGGGAGCTAAGGAGGGGAATTATACGAGAGGTTTTGATCCAAATTATGCTAACCCTTTTATTTTTTATCGACCGGTAGAATTTTCAGTGGGCTCATCTGATAACGCTTTGGTTGGAGCAAATTTAAAATTAACAGTGGGAAAAACCCACGTGCTGTATGCTCAATTATTATTTGATGAGTTTTTGCTTAGCAAGTTAAAAGCAGATGTTAACCAATGGAGAAACCCAAACGATTCGATACTTTCAGGTTGGTGGGGGAATAAATATGGCTTTCAATTGGGTTGGACAGCTTTTGATTTATTTAAGGTGAGGGGATTGCAAGCTAGAGTAGAGTTTAATCTGGTTCGCCCTTATACCTATGCTCATAGCAGTCCTACGCAAGCATATTCGAATGATAATATTTCTCTTACGCATCCGTTAGCTGCTAACTTTTACGAATTTTTAACGAGAATTAATTACGAAGTCAAACGGTGGAATTTTTCATTGAATTACCATCAAAACAAGCAAGGCCTCTCGAGCTTCCTGAATAATGCAGGAGAAAACCTTCAAATATCAAACGAAAAAGTAAAGGTAGATTCAGAATATGAAAATCAGGTGGCGCAAGGGGTTCAGGTTATAACCAGGTACACTGAGGCATCTGTTTCATATTTGCTATCTTCTAAAATGGGAACTTCAATAAGTGCTTCGTATATAAATAGGGACCAGGTTTATACCGGACAAACTTCAAATGGGAGTTTACTAATGCTTCGCATTAATTCAAACTTATTTAGCAAGTATTTCGACTATTGAAGTAACGATTAAGAGCATGCTGTGTTCTGTTTTATTTAACGGTTTAAAGATGATTTAATAATTTCTTGATCTACAATTAATTTTAAACTTCCTTGCGTACTTTTGCAGTCTTAAAAATGGCTTAATCTTCTATGGATTTGACGACGGAACAACAGCTTTCTATACATACGATTCTCGCAAATAAAATGGCTGATTACGCAGCTTTTTTTAAGCTTAGATTGGCTTCTCTGGTTGTTTTTTCTGCAATTTTAGGTTATCTCATTGCTGTTGAGTCTATTATATGGGTTGATTTATTTTGGCTGTGTTTGGGAGGTTTCTTGGTTACGGGGTCTTCAAATGGGTACAACCAAATAATAGAACGTGATTTAGACAAGCTAATGGATAGAACGAAAGTTAGGCCTTTAGTGACGGGAAGAATGACCAAAAATGAAGCGCTAGTTGTTGCTGGAGTTTCGGGTGGATTAGGAGTTCTGATTCTGTGGTTTTTGCTGAATCCATTGTCAGGAATTTTAGCATTAATATCTCTAGTCCTATATGTAGCAGTTTATACTCCATTGAAGCAAAAAACGCCATGGGCGGTTTTTGTTGGAGCTTTTCCTGGAGCCATACCACCTATGTTAGGTTGGGTTGCAGCAACTGGGCATTTTGGTTTGGAACCAGGTTTGTTATTTGCGCTTCAGTTTATGTGGCAATTTCCACATTTTTGGGCAATTGCTTGGAAGTCAAGTGACGACTATGCAAAAGCTGGATTCTATCTACTGCCATCAAAAGGTGGAAAAGATTTTACTTCAGCATTCTTGATTTTATTGTACTCGCTTTTTTTGCTGTTAGTAAGTGTTTTGCCGATTGTGTTTGGTTTTACAGGTAATATAGCTTTGGTAGTTATAATCATCGCTGGAGGAATGATGATTTACCCTTCAATTCAGCTTTTTAAAAATAAATCGGATAAAGCAGCAACAAAAGTGATGTTCGCTTCTTTTATATATGTGCCAATGGTGTTATTGGCATGGTACATCGATAAAATTTAAAATATGGAAGATCAGTTCTCATTAAGCGAAAAAGATTTTCAAGATGAAAAGAGGAAGAAGGTAATGAAACCCCTCTTGTGGATTGGTATGGCAAGTATAGTCATGATGTTTGCGGGCTTTACAAGTGCAGTAATCGTTAGAAAGGGAGACGGAGTATGGTTAAATTACGAAATGCCAAACATGTTTTTGGTGAGTTCAATAATTGCAGTAATAAGCAGTGTTTTTATCATCGCTGCTTTGTACATGGCAAAAAAAGACAACCAACAAATGGTGAAGACCTTTCTTTGGCTAACACTTGCCTCGGGATTGGCCTTCGTTTATACCCAGCTTTATGGCTTTGGGCAGTTAGTGGACAATGAAATTTTTCTTACAGGCCCATCTTCTAACCCTTCAGGATCTTTTGTGTACATAATTTCAGGGTTGCATTTATTGCATTTAGCAGGTGGTATTATTGCTTTATTTATAGTCATTTTTAATGCGATGAAAGGTAGATATAACTCAGAAAATTTACTAGGTTTGCAGGTGTGTTCCACCTACTGGCACTTCATGGGGGCAATGTGGATTTATTTGTATGTATTTTTTAGAATGATAATTTAACAATAGCGCTATGGCAGGACACTCTCCCACTGTTGATTCGAAAACCCTTTGGGGTGGAGGAATTTCACCTTTTAATATTAGT
>Ga0307998_1000489_pt1 | contig 22317 bp, 17 predicted proteins | sample Davwhametageno37_FD_203147 | JGI IMG/M metagenome (GOLD analysis project Ga0307998, IMG submission 203147) | Marine microbial communities from Davis Island wharf, Antarctic Ocean - #37 | ecosystem: Environmental > Aquatic > Marine > Unclassified | place: Antarctic Ocean: Davis Island wharf... | reverse complement strand
AATGGAATTGTAAATGGTTATTCCACAACCAATATAAATAGTCCTGACGAAACCAAAAGTGAAATAAGTGGTTTGTATTTTAAAAAGGATAAATCCTTTCAACTCCAAGAAACTCAAATTCTACAAACAAAGTCGGAAGCTGCACTGAATACTTTCTGCTATATAAATATGAATTTAAACATTACAGGCAAGTTTGGAGCAAAACGCATAGAGGGTACTTTTACAGGTAAATTTTTAGATAGTATTAAGTGTGCTAGCGGAAAAATAGTGATGATGGAAAGAACCAAGTTGGAAAATAAAATTGAAAAAATAAAAAAGAAAGTAGAGAAAAAGTACAATGAAAAATACCTAGACACTTCATTAGTTAAAAGAACACAAATATTAAAAGATGGGGATGACTTTACCATAAACTGGGAAGGTAAAAAACTCAGGCTCTTCATTTGGGATACCAATATGGAAGATGGTGATAAAATTCAGCTCACTATAAATGGGAATATCATCCTTGATAATTTTGAAACAACTAATAAACGCAAAAAAATTAAATACAAATTAGTAGATGGAGAAAACATTATTGAAATTAAGGCTACTAATTTAGGAACTTCACCACCCAATACTAGCCGCATACAACTAGTCGATAACAAAACTAAATATCCAATAATTACTCAATTAGAATTAGGAAAAACAGCTGTCATTAAAATTATAAAATAAATAATCCCAGAACTTACGTTCTAGGATTATTATTTATTGTGAACTCGGAGGGACTCGAACCCCCAACCTCCAGAGCCGTAATCTAGTGCACTATCCAATTATGCTACGAGTCCTAATAAAGTTGCAAATATAATTTATTAGCCCTTAGCACAAATATTTTTACTGTAAAATATTAAAGAATCTCAACATTTAAACCATACAGAGCCAAATCCTCTCTTAATGGCTCTAAATCAGCATTTTCACCCATTACAATTTCGCAACTTCCCTTGTAATGAGTAAGTAATGCACATTGCTCTGCTTGTATTATTTCATGGTCGCAAATTGCTGTTAAGCAATCTACAACATAGTCAAAGGAATTAAAATCATCATTTATTAAAAATAACGATTTAACCTTAATCTTACTTGTGCCCTCTTTTGAAGTAGAATCTTGTGATTTTTTCATAGTTAGTTATTTTTACCAAATTTAACTTTTGTTTCCTCCCCCCTTAGCAACCTTTCAATATTTTTTTGATGAGTTATTAACGATAAGATGGGTACAAAGAACGCAAATAAATTTAAGGATACATTAGTTGAGCCTAAAATTAAAATAACAAGAATAGGAAAAGCTATAGAAGCTAAAATTGAACCCAAGGAAACATATTTTGAAGTAACAAAAACAATAACAAATACCAAAATAGAGTATAATGCTGCTTCTGTATGTAAACCGGTCAATAAACCTAGTAAAGTAGCAATTCCTTTTCCTCCTCTAAAACCTGTATAAATAGGAAACAAATGACCAATAACTGCTGCAATACCAAAAGCCAATTGAATTTCAAAAATAGCCTCAGCTGATTGAGGAATATTTGTTAAACATGAAATGTAATTTACACTAAGCCATCCTTTAAAAGTATCCATTATCAAAACAGGAACACCAGCCTTTTTTCCCAATACCCTAAAAGTATTTGTAGCCCCAGCATTACCAGAACCAAACTCGCGCACATCAATTTTATAGAATGTTTTTCCTACCCAAACTGCTGAAGGAAAAGCACCTGTTAAGTAAGCTAGAAGGATGAATAAAAGAGTTTCAGTTGTCAACATAAATGGGCTGCAAGATAGTGATTAATACTTTTTCTTAACTGATTTTAAAAACTTCTCAGTAACATCTTCAGGTGCAGACATATATCGGTAAGGAGTAGCACCTTTTTTAGGTTCAGCCTTACGCTTAGCATCAGTAATTTCACGAATTGCGATATTAAATTCCTCATTAGTTGACCAAGAACGCATCACCCCATTCTTGTATTGAAAGTAATATTCATCATAGAATTCTGTTTGCAAGTAAATTGTTAAAATATCAGAATTCCTACCTTTCTCAACAATAATATAACCATCTAACAAACCATTAAGCTGACTCTCATTAATGTTGCCAAGCCATAATTCACCCTTAGCAACATATGCTTTATTTACATTATCCCATTTAAATTTAGCCTTAGTAAAGGACAGAGTATGATTCATTTCTTTTGGAAAGTCAACAAATTCATCTTTTAACTCCAAGTCAAGCATAAGCATATCTCCTTTTTCATCCCCAACAATTCTTCCTAAGTTATTTGCATAAGCCTCATCATACTCAAACAATCCATCACCAGGAGCTGAATAAATATCTTTTGCCATAACTTGCATTGCTTTTTCCGAGAAAAAGAAATCCAACATAAAGAACCCTTCAAACTCCTTTTTATTATTTTTAATATCATCTGAAAGCATCCCAACACTTGTTACATCAACTTGACCAAAATCTAGATTTAAATCAACTATACCTTCTCCTGTTGTCTTGCAAGTTCTATCATAAAGCGTAAAGTAGTTTGACAAAGTATCAGGACCACCAATAACATAAGCAAATCGTTTTTTATCATAGGCCAAAGTATAAGATGCTTTTAACAAATCTGCATCTATTATTCTGTCCTTTCTACTTAAGAATGTAGAATATATATCCGTAGAATCCAAGCTCATAACTAAGCCTGTGGAAATTAAACCCTTCTCATCATTATATAGTTTTTCGTCTAAAGTGAATACAATATTTTGAGGGTCAATTTCCGAACGGAATTTCACCCACTCCTTATCTAATAATTCACAAGAATGATTTGCCATAAAATAACCATCAAAAATTAAGTTTCTTCTATCAGCAAATAAATCCAGACTTCCTTTAAAATCGAACTTACTATCAATATGAAAAGGCTTATCTGTTTCAACATCACTTCTAGCCATAGTAACAGAGTCTTCTCCAACTCTTATTTCTTTAAAGAAAATTTGTTGTTTCTGATTCATAGCATCTGTATAGGTATAATCCCCACTTGCCGTGTACTTATGAGCAGAAATAATATCAACAGATGCATTCGTGAAAGTATGATATTCTGTTAAATCATCAGCCAAAACTCTTGCTCCATAAAGAGTTTGAATAATAGCTTTCTTTTTAACGGTTACTATTCCTGAATCAGGATAAATTATAGCATCAGCTACCGCAATATCCTCTACTCCATTAGCATGAATTATATAATCCTTCAAACTATAATTAGCAGTAGTAGCTATAAAGCCTAAGGAATCCTGATGCGGATGAACAGATATAAATTCTGATCCCTTAGAAGAAGCTACTTCATCACCCAAAGTTAACAGTTCTTCATCCATTTCCCATTTTAACTTATCAATATAACAGATGTATTGATTGGCTGGTAATTCAACATAAGAACCAGCTCCATTGGAATGAAAAACACCTTCACGCATTTTCATGTCAATATGTGTACGGAGATTGTTTGCTTTAAAAGCAATAGCCCCACCACTTTCATATACATTCAAACTAGCAGCATCCGACCCAAACCAAGAGGCATTATAAGTAAATAAATTGGAACTTACCTCTGCTTTATCTAGTGTCATAATACCATTACCAGTAACGCCAGTAGGTTGCATTAACAAGTTTCCATTAAAGCTTGCTTGTCCATTATAAAAATCAAATTCATCTTTTCTTTTATCAATCTCTAATCTATCTTTATAAGGCATAAAATGAGCATAGGTTTCTGTATTACTAACCTGAGGGAATTCAATACCAGAAACAACCTCATTTATAGCAAAAGTTTGCGTGTAAAGATTGGTAGAATCAGGAAAGAAAAAAATTTCCTCAGCTGAAGCCTTAGATGTTAAATATTCAAAATCACCACTTCCTTTTAGTCCTTTATGGCTCAAATGGATATCATTATAGTATTTCCCCTTTCCACCATAAATATCGAAACCATTATTAGGCGTTTTTCTTGTAAATCCAAGTGAGTAATCCTCTTGCAAACGCAAAGTATCTTCAAAAGTAGGGAAAATTCCAGCTGATTCAAAAGTACCCGAAAAAGCTAAACCCTTACCAGTATAGTTATCTAAACTATCAATTTCAAAAGGCTGTAAATGGAAGGAAAAACGATCTCTATCATATACACCATCATTAATAGCTTTCCTATCATAATACGCATAGGAATCTTCAAACGAACTAAAGATAGGGAATCCTGGAAAACTATCTTTTCGTAACCCCGATTTATTAGTTGGGTCATCAATTCTTAAATCACCAGTAACTGCCTCAATTACAGTTTTAACTTTCGTTAATAACTCATTACCATACATGTCCTTTTGAATTGGCAAAACAGGAACTGAAAGCTGTACAGAATCAATCTCATTTAAGTCTACTTTAAACTCATCATAATGAAAGAAGAAATTTTTACCAAACAAATTCAAACGACCTCTACCAGCATAAATCTGACCATTGAAAATAAAATCTCTATTCTTCTTAATCACCAACAAACCATCAGTAGGATACAAATAAACATCTCTTGCTTTACTTAATTGAATATCATGAATTCCAAGTATATTTAAATCCTTAGTTTTAATATTTAAAGCTGCATTAACCAAGTATTTATCAGAAGTATTATACTCTCCTGTCTTAATAATTGAATTAAAAGCAATTACATCATAATCACCTAAACCAGAAGCAGCTTTGATATAAGTAAACAACTTAGGCAAAACAGTAATCCTTTTTTCTCCATAATCATAAAAGATAAAACCATCATTAGCCAACTGAATCAAATAATGCTGAATTTGCAAGGAAGGAAAACGAGAAAACTTAGCGAAATCTTCAACAAAGAATTTTTTTTCTTGCTTAGCTACAACATAATTATTCACCAAGAATATGGGGTGAATTGCATCTATCCCCTGCATTGATTCATATTTTTCTTGCAAATACCTGTCTACGGACTCCAATTCAACACGAGATTCTGCTGTGCCAGGCAAAGAACCCAATGTAATGATATCTTTATCAATATTCCATTCCAAGAGTTCAAAATCCATGGTTACATTATGATAAGTATTCAACATAGGGGCTCCTGAAGCACCATTAACATCTCTGTATAATTGCAGTTTCCGTTCACTATTAATATACTTAAATTGTAAATTAGAATGGTAAATTGAATCTGCATCAAAAAATATTTTTATTCCTGCTTCTTTTGAAATGATTCTATCTTTGCCCAAACTAAAACGATTAGCATTTGCAACAAAAACAGGCAAACCATTTCTTTTAAAAATAATTCTAGCCTGTGCATAATCTCCACCATCAGCAATAAATTCTTTTCCTTGCATTTTATAACCTCCTTTATAATCTACATTTGGAAAGATTTCTTTTAGTTCTACATTCTTACTGTATGAAGTGAATTTAGGAAATTTTTCAGCTTGCCTAGCTGATGCTAACTTATTAACAACCTGTCCAACAATAGGTAATGGAAAAAAATATTTATTATAAAAAACTACTGAATCAGCAAGCAATTGACTTTTACGAGTATCAATATTATAATTAGCAATATTTGCGTAAACAGAATCAATTGCCAAACCATGACTTTCCCAATTAATTACCCCTCCATTTCCCTCCCATTTATTAGAAATAAAATAGTATTTACCTTTTGTTTCTTCAATAGTGTAAGAACCTCCATCAGCACTACAACTTAAATTAAAATTAGAATTAAATAGAATAATAGGCTCGATCATTTCAAACTCAAAACTATAATCATCAGTATCCACCAACCAAGCAGCAGCCTTGCTTTTTCGCAAAATATTTTCTCTCACCAAATCATCCGTAAAAGCACAGAATAACATTAATTTTTTAGTAGTTGTATTGTCAACTATCTCATCAATAACCCCTAACCATTCAGGCAACATGCTCTCCCCTTTCACATGATTATTTACATTCATTAAAGCAGATAAAACCTTAGAGAAATGAGGATTAGAACGCATACGCTTATCCAACATTTTATTAGAGATAAGAATAATTTTCTCTTGTTCTTCTTCTGTAAATTCTAATGAATTTTTTGAAAAATATTTATATACAGCCTTCAAATCTGAATTATCTGAAGCTGTCATAAACTCATTTAATTCAAAAAGATAAATAGGGAAATCTTTTGAAAATTCTTTAAGCTTCCCTTTTTTTTGAGCGGAAGTTGAAAAAGAAAAAACGAGCGTTAATACAAAAAGTATTAAGCCTTTTTTAAATGTAGCATTTGCCATTTGTTTTTATGTTTTGAAACAACTAATTCTAATCCTAGTTGTTCTGATTTTTCTAAAATTAACGGAATGTCCTCTTTTAAGAATCCACTAAATATAATTTCGGACTTTGTATTCATAGCTTTTACATAAGTTGCAATATCTTGCAAAATAATGTTTCTATTGATGTTTGCTAAAATGATATCAAATATAGCATCTCCTATTGCATCCGCATCTCCATGAATAAAACTAATAGTTGAAATTGCATTAATTTCTGCATTCTCTACTGCATTTTCGTACGCCCACTCATCAAAATCAATACCGATAAGTGAAGTCGCACCAAGTTTGGCCGCTAAAATTGCCAAAACTCCAGTTCCACTTCCCATATCTAAAACTGATTTATCAGTAAATTCAATTCCAAACATTTCATTCATCACTAAGGAAGTAGTTTCATGATGCCCTGTTCCAAAAGACATTTTGGGTGTAATAATAATTTCGTGCTTTATATCAGTAAAAGCAGCATGAAAATGAGCCCGAATTACACATTTATCATTAATATGCACAGGCTCAAAATTATTCTCCCACTTTTTATTCCAGTTTTCTTGTTTAACTTTAGTAATCGTAAAAGAAAGCTCACATAATTTTTCAACTTCATTTATAATTTCTTTTACTGCACTTTCGTCTAACAAATGCGTTTGCACATAAGCCTTTACCCCAGTTTCATCTTCACAATAGGATTCAAACTCAATCTCATTGAGCCTAGCCACCAAAATATCAGCAAAAGGAACAACAGGCTTTAACCTAATATCTATTTCAGTATATTCCATTAAAATGATTGTGTTATAGCAATAAAATCATCAGAATTTAAGGATGCACCACCAATTAAACCTCCATCAATATCTTGGCTGGCGAATAATTCTTTTGCATTACTTGGTTTGCACGAACCACCATATAATATTGATGTGCTTAAAGCAACTTCAAGTCCGTATTGGTCAACTAATATATTTCTGATGAATGCATGAATTTCTTGCGCTTGATCAGTACTTGCTGTAACCCCAGTACCAATTGCCCAGATAGGTTCGTAAGCAATAACAATATTTTTAAATTCTTCAGATGAAAGGTGAAACAAACTCTCAGAAATTTGAGTATTAATCCAATCAAAATGCACACCACTTTCTCTTTGTACTAAACTTTCACCACAACAGAAAATAACTTTTAAATTATTAGTAAACGCTTGTCCTACTTTAGTTTTTAAAAGCTCATTTGATTCCTTGAAATTAGCTCTTCTTTCTGAATGTCCTAAAACAACATATCTAGCATTACAAGATGCTATCATATTAGCAGAAATTTCTCCGGTAAAAGCCCCTTTTTCATTAGAACTACAATCCTGAGCTGCAGCTGCTACTTTAGAAGTATTAGCACACATTTTCGCTACTTTATGCAAATACACAAAAGAGGGAGCAAATACAACATGAGTATTATTATCCGTAGGCAATTTAGCTAAAACATCTTCTACCAAAGCAATACCTTCTGTTCTATTCAAATTCATTTTCCAGTTTCCTGCAACTATATTTTTTCTCATATTAACTTATTCTTATTCGGGGGTCGAGCCACCCATATATTAAATCGACTATTATATTTATGATTACAAAAACTGAAGCAATAAACAGAACTGAACCCATAACAACTGGCAAGTCCATTTTATTTAGAGCATCAACTATTTCTTTTCCTATTCCGTTCCAAGCGAAAATGTATTCAACAAAAACTGCACCTGCCAAAAGAGATGCAAACCATCCCGAAACTGCCGTTACTACAGGATTCAAAGCATTGCGTAAAGCATGTTTAAAAATTACGGTAAATTTATTCAATCCTTTTGCTGTTGCTGTACGTACATAATCCATTGAAAGCACTTCTAACAAAGAATTCCTACACAACTGAATGATAACCGACAAAGGACGAATACCTAAAGTAATTGCGGGTAAAATCAAGTTTTTTAGTTGCAGGAAAGAACCTCTTCCATAATCATCTACTTCATACAAGCTACCCGTCATATTTAGCCCAGTAAAGTTATGAAGCACAAAACCAAAAAACCAAGCAATAATTATAGAAGCAAAAAAGGAAGGCAAGGACATGCCTAGTACTGAGATAAATAAAATAAATTTATCAATAAAAGTATCTTTACATAAAGCAGAAAATACTCCCAAAATTAAACCTAAAAACAAGGCAATTCCAATAGAAGAAAGGGCTAAAAAAAAAGTATTTTTAAAAGTATTGCCTATTATTGAGGTAACGGGCGTTCCTATTCTCACAAAAGATTCCCTAAGGTAAGGAATTTTAAAAACTAAGTTGTAATCAGCAATAGAAAACAATTGTGTAAATCGATATTTTCCACTCGTTAAAGAAGTAAAAGCAGTAACGCTATTATGATGGATTGAAATGGGCAAAACATCATTAAGGTACAAAGCATATTGCTCGTTAAGAGAACGGTCAAAAGCATATTTCTGCTTGATAATAGCTAACTGATTAGCATCCTCACGCTTGTCCAACATCATACGAGCAGGGTCGCCAGGCAATACATTAAACAAAAAGAAAACTAGCGTGAGTACTCCCCATAAAACCAGGATACCGTATGTTATTTTTTTTGTAATGTAAGCAAGCACAATTTTATTTATCTAACAGTAATTGTAGTTCATCAGCATGATATTCATTATACCCAGTACCATCAAATAATCTTATTTGTTTTGCTCCTTTATAAAGTATCACAATAGGGTTATCATAATCAGGGAAAGTAATCTCCATATAACTATCTACTTCATCAGTATCATAATTTGCAAATGGCATTACTTGGTAAGGATATTGATTGCCTACATATTCAAAAAAGTTAGGAATATTTTCTTGTTCAGTATCTGAAAACACTATATGAACAGGCGGAAAATTATCAGATAAGTTAGATAATGAATCTAAACTTCTTGCAGCATGTTGGCAATGTTCACATCCTGCATCAAAATAACATAGAATTTTATAATCTTCTGAATTCTTAAAGTTTTCATCTTCAACAAATGAAACGAAACTACTCCCTTCTGATTTAGTTTGAGATAAAACCGGTAAGAACGCAAACATTAACAACATAATAGATAAAAATTGTATACTTAATTTTGAATAACTATTCTTTTCATCATTAGCAATATTCTTATATAAATACCCTAAGACACCAATGGTAATTATGTTTTTAATTAAAGCTTGTAAAGGAGACATTGGAATCAATTCACCAAAACAACCACAGTTTTCGCTATCGCCTAAAAATATTGAATAAGCTAAATGCAAACTAAACACAAAAATCATAAGAATTGAAGTAGGAATAACTAGTTTTTTAAGGTAGTTTTTCTGTAAAATAGCAAGGGCAATAAAAAATTCAATTGCTATAATGAAACGAGAAAAGTAAGGCGCCAGCCCTTCTGAGAATCCCATAGGAATTAGTTGGCCTTCTTCAAATATTTTAGTAATACCATACATTGGCGTAGGGTATAGCTTTGCAAATGCTGAAAGCAAGAACAGTGCTGAAATTAGCACTCGGATAATCATTGGTAAATTCTTTTTCATAATTTTATTTTTCTAATTTAATTAAGGCAAAAACAGCATAGTTTAGCATATCTAAATAATTAGCATCTACTCCTTCTGATATTAATGTAACTCCATGATTGTCTTCAATTTGTTTTACACGCAATATCTTTTGCAGGATTAAATCAGTAAGTGATGACACTCTCATATCACGCCAGGCTTCACCATAATCATGGTTTTTAGCAATCATAAGTTCCTTAGCAACATTAGCATGTTTACTAAAGATGTTCATAACCTCATTATAGTCCATTTCCTCTGCTAGTTCAGAAACTCCTAAATCCAACTGGATAAGTCCGACAATTGCATAGTTTACAATTCCAACAAACTCACCCGCTACTCCTTCCTGTATTTTTTGTTCACCTTTCTGTTCTATTGAACGAATCCTTTGTGCTTTAATAAAAATTTGATCCGTTAAAGAACTGATTCTCAGTATGCGCCAAGCACTACCATAATCTTTCATTTTCTTAGCGAAAATGTCCTCACATTTTTTTATTATTGAATCGTATTCAGTAATTGTCTGTTCCATATAAAATTAACCTTTAATAATGCCGAAATATACATCATTTAGCGTGTCAAATTCCATAAAAGGAAAAAGCAATTCAAGTGTGTTTTCAACAAAAAACCCAATTGTAATGGGGATTTTGAATGTGACTGAGGATTCATTTTTTGATGGTGGCTTATACTTAAATGAAGAACAAATTATAGCAAGATGCAAAAAAATGCTAGAGGAAGGAGCATCAATAATTGATATTGGAGCGCAATCCTCACGACCAGGGGCCACTTTGATACAGGCAGATGACGAACTTTTAAAAATTTTACCAATTATCAAATTGTTAAAAACTGAGATTCCTGAAATCATTATTTCAATTGATACCTTTTGGGCAAAAACAGCTAGTGCATGCATAAGGGCTGGAGCACATATCATAAATGATATTTCAGCAGGTGAAATGGATGAAAATATGTTTGACACTATAGCAAAACTACAAGTACCTTACATTATAATGCACATTAAAGGAACTCCACAAAACATGCAAAACAACCCTACTTATAATAATGTAGTAGCTGAAGTGATTTCTTATTTTGATGAAAAAATAACTTTACTGAAAGCTAAAGGTGTCGAACAAATCATTATTGACCCTGGTTTTGGTTTTGGCAAAACTTTAGCTCATAATTATCAGCTTTTAAATGCACTTGATCAATTTAATCAATTTGAATTACCAGTACTAATTGGGACATCACGCAAAAGCATGATATACAAATTAATAAATACAAGTCCGCAAGAAGCATTAAACGGAACAAGTGTAACCAATACTATGGCATTGCAAAAAGGAGCATCCATTTTAAGGGTGCATGATGTGAAGGAAGCTATGGAATGCATTAAAATCACTACATTCGCAAAAAATAATTGTTAATGGAATTTTTAGAAATTGGCTTTATAGAAATTATTGATATAGCGTTGGTTGCCGTATTAATTTATCAACTATACAAACTAGTAAGAGGGACAGTAGCTATCAATATCTTTATTGGATTAGCCGCTATTTACTTATTATGGAAAATTGTAGATGCTTTCAATTTTCAGCTGTTAAGCGAAATTTTAGGGCAATTTATTGGTGTTGGTGTTATTATACTAGTTATAGTCTTTCAGCAAGAACTCAGGAAGTTCCTCATGTTCATAGGAAAAGGGAAAGTGATTAAAAATAAAGGCCTTTTTAAATTCAACTATAAAGTAGAGCATGACAACCATTTAAACACTTCAGCTATTGCAAAAGCATGTGAAGATATGGCAAAAACTAAAACAGGAGCTATAATGGTTATCACACAGATGGATGATTTGGCAGTATTTGCAGAAACTGGTGTAGCAATGAATGCAGAAATTTCTGTTCCTATGATAGAAAGTATTTTTTACAAAAATAGCCCTCTGCATGATGGAGCTGTTATAATAAGAGACAACAAAATAATAAGTGCAAGGTGCGTACTTCCAGTAAGTAATAGTGATGATTTTCCTGGAAACCTAGGAATGCGACATAGGGCTGCAGTAGGTATTACGGAAGAATCAGATGCAGTTACCGTTATTGTATCGGAAGAAACAGGTAGTATTTCTTATGTAAAAGATGGAGAACTATTTACTAAACGAACCGCCCAGCAGTTAGAGCAATTCTTGAATAGAATATTTACTGAGAGCAAGTAACTTCAGCTTCTTAACAATATTTTACATCTCATAATAACCGTTATTATGTAGTTGATGCCCCCTTAGCATGTTTAACTGATTATATGCATTAGCCATAATCAGGACTACTATAATTGATTTTCCATTTCTCACTATTTTTTTTTGTGTTTTGCCAACTATCAAAGCTTATAACAGTATCAATAAAATTATGATTTAAAGTTTGAAAAAGCATACTATCAAAAGTACTAACTAAAACTCCATTAAACCATTTTGATTTATTTTCAATTACAAATCCATCTAGTGTTAAAAAGTTTAAATACTGTACTGATATTGGTAAATCAGTACTATCAATAGTTATGCTATACTTCTGCCTTTTAGCAATTGTTTTTAATGACAAATACTTTTCAGGAGTGTTAATACTATAATCTGTATTTGCATTATTATTGAATGAAATAAAATACCTAAAAGCACCATCTTGAGCAAAAACTAGTGTGTGAAATAATAACAAAAAAAGTATCTTTTTCATACTAAAAGTATTTTTTACATTCTATCTGGCACACTAGCACCTAACAAACGCATAGCCGTTTGTATCACTTCACCAACCTTAACTGATAAACCTAATCGAAAATTAATCAATGCTTCACTCTCAGCAGTTAGGACAGCCGTATTCTGGTAGTAAGTATTATACTCCTTTACTAAATCATAAACATAATTAGCAACAAGTGCAGGACTATAGTTAGCTGCCGCTTCTTGTATCATATTTGGAAACTCAGTCAATAACTTAATAATCTCTTGTTCCTTACTGGTAATAGCAACTGCACCTGGGATTATAATTTTAGCAATATGCTTTCTTCTTAAAGACTGAATACGAGCATAAGTATATTGTATAAACGGACCTGTATTTCCATTAAAATCAATTGATTCTTTAGGGTCAAAAAGCATACGCTTTCTAGGGTCAACTTTTAACATAAAATACTTCAATGCTCCCATCCCTACTGTTTCATAAAGTGTATTAGCATCTTCATCACTCATGCCTTCTAACTTACCTAATTCCTTAGCTATACTTTTGGCAGTACTTACCATTTCCTCCATCAAATTATCAGCATCCACCACAGTACCTTCACGCGATTTCATCTTTCCACTTGGTAAATCCACCATACCATATGATAAATGATAGCAACTCTTTGCCCATTCATAGCCTAATTTATCTAGAATTAAAAACAGTACCTTAAAATGATAATCCTGCTCATTGCCTACTGTGTAGGCCATGCTTGAAAAATTAAAATCTTCATGTCTTTTTACAGCAGTACCAATATCTTGGGTCATGTAAACAGCAGTACCATCCGAACGTAAAATAATTTTTTCATCCAAACCTTCAGCTGATAAATCTATCCATACCGACCCATCTTCTTTTTTATAAAACACACCTTTTTCAAGACCAATATCAATTACTTTTTTTCCTAGCAGATAAGTATCACTTTCATAATAGTTCTTATCAAAATCAACTCCAAGCCTTTCATAAGTAGTTTTAAAACCTTCATACACCCAAGCATTCATTTTTTCCCATAAAGCAATTACAGTTGGTTCTTTTGCCTCCCAACTTCTTAGCACATCTTGTGCTTTCTTAAATACAGAAGCTTCTTTTTCTGCTTCTTTCTTATCCATTCCATCGGCAACTAAATCAGCTACTTCTATTTTATACTGTTTATCAAACTCCACATAATATTTACCTACAAAGTGATCCCCTTTCATCCCCGTACTTTCTGGGCTTGTACCATTCCCAAAATCCTGCCAAGCCACCATTGATTTACATATATGTATACCCCTATCATTAATGATTTGAACCTTTTTCATGTTTTTACCACTTGCCTTAATAATTTCAGCAACTGAATAACCTAATAGATTATTACGGATATGTCCTAAATGTAAAGGCTTGTTTGTGTTGGGTGATGAATATTCCACTAAGAAAGTAGGGGCATTTATATCTACTTTTACTGTACCATAATCATTAGTATTATAAGCCAAAACAAATTGATTGTACCAGTATTCTTGTGTAATTTCTAAATTCAAGAATCCTTTTACCACATTAAAACCAGCAACCTCAGTAACTTTTTCCTTTAAGTAATTTCCTATTTCTTCAGCAGTTAGTTCTGGTCCTTTTTTTGAAGCCCTCAATAATGGAAATACTACCAAAGTAATATCTCCATTAAAATCTTTTCTGGTTTTTTGAAATTGAATACTTTGTTCAGTTGCCGAATACAATTCAGCTAAACATTTTTCTATTTCCTGTTTTAAAATTTCTTCTATCATTACTTTTGTTTTGGTAAAAATATTTCTGCCATCATACATCTTGCACTTCCACCACCACACGCTTCAATAGTATCCAGTGAAGTATACAAAATAGGGCAATGTTTTTCAATAGCTATTTTTTGTTCTTCTGTTAAGCTACTATAAGCCGAGTTAGACATCACAAGGTAAGGCTTATCCCCCACTACTTGCAACATATTTCCTGCAAATCTATGCTTTTGAGCTTCAGTAATCTCAATAATTTCTTTTCCTGTTTCTGTAAGGGTTTCTAAAACATGCTCTCTTTCAGCTTCATTATCAATAGTGTCTAAGCAAATTACTACAAAAGTATCTGCCACACACATCATTACATTAGTATGGTAAATTGCCATACGCTCACTCTCTACATTTTGGTTGGCCGTAAAACAAATTGGACGATAACCAAACTCTTCACAAAACTGCATGACAGCAATCTCATCAGTACGGATAGAAATAGCCGCATAACAAATCATATTTACATGATCCAACACCATACTGCCTGTTCCCTCAAGATACTTATCGTGCTCTTCAAATTCCGTAAAATCCTTTATTCCCTCAATGGAAAAACCATATTCATCAACTAGAGTGTCAAAGATTTCCTCCCTTCTTTCATCTCTCCTATTTTCAGCACACATAGGGTACAATCCTACCATAGCATTACTATGAAAGGAAACCCAGTTATTAGGAAAAATAGAATCAGGAGTGTCAGGATATTCTGTATCCTCAATTACAACTACATTTACTCCTACATTTCTTAATTTATCTACAAATGTATTAAACTCATTTAACGCTTTTTCTTGCGTTTGCTCATCTGTCAAATTATCCAACACCTGCTGATAATAATTATTGACAGCCGTTTGCTCATTGTACCTAAAGCCTACAGGCTTTATCATCATTATTGAATTTGTAATCTGTTTCATCTTTCTAATCTCTAATTAATGGCATTGTTGAACATCTTAAAAGCCCTTCCATTTTCGCTATCTCGGCATAAGGGACTTCTTCTACTGTAAACCCTCTTTTTCTTAATTCATTATTTAATCTTACAAATCCTTTTTCAGAGATAATTACCTCTTCTGAAATTGAAAATACATTCGAATTCATATTATACATTTCTTCTTTACTTACTTCAATAATATTTTCCTCACCAAAATAACTCACTAAAAAATCAACATCTGCAGAATGCTTAAAACCTCCGATATAAATAATAGCCATATTTTTTCCTATAGGCTGAAAGCAGCAGTCCAAGTGCAAAGCATTTTCTCTCGGGTCATTATCCGATTTATTGAGTTCGAAACCCTTCACTATTTTATTCGGAAAAGTCAAAGTTAAAAAATCAAGTGCTGATCTGTTCGTTCTGGCAACTGTATATTTCTCAAAATCTTCCTTTTCGGAATAGCCAACAAAAATATACTCATTGCAAGGCATCACATCTCCTCCTTCTGCTCTTGTACTTAACGGCATTTTAATTATATCCTTACTTGCAATTTTACTTATAACATCAGAAATAGCATCTGCCTCTTTAATTCTATCTTCAATTATATTAGGAATAACTAATTTATCTGAAATTGCAAAAGCAATATCTCGTGAAAAAATCTGATTTAAACCCCGTATGTTTTTAGGTCTAAAAACTTCAATATCATACTTTTCAAAAACATCAACTAAAGCATTTATTTCAATTACACAAGCTTTATTTTTAGGGAAAGTACCTGCTTTAACATGCGCTCTGGATTTGGGGTCATAACAATCCTTCACATTAGGTGTACCGCCAAAATCAGTAGCTATTCCCAACACTACTGCCCTTAGTTTACCTGATTCGTTTTCAATACTTATCTTCATCATAATTGGATGCAAATTTAATTTTTTCAAAACATTTAGGGCTTAGTTTTAACAAATAACATTTATTAACAATTTAGTTGGGAAATTTTAGTTTCTGCTAGTATTGCTATTCAAATCAATTTGTACTTTTGGAGAATATATGACAAAAAAGAAATTAAAATTAAAACCTGCTACGTCCTTTAAATTTAAAGGAATAACAGCGCCTTTTAAAGATGAGAATAATCAGAAGATATTTGCTTCTGTTTTAATTCTCACTTCCCTGTACTTACTTATCGCTTTTGTCTCTTTCTTTTTTCAGTGGCAAGAAGATGATAGTTTAGTTTCAGGAAAAGATTTATCAGATATCATTACAGAAAAGAAAATCAATAACTCTATTGGAGGATTGGGAGCATATATTGCCAACCTGTTTGTTAAGTTATGGTTTGGACTTGCTGCCTTTTTCATTCCTCTATTTAGTTTGTTAGCAGGCTTAAAAGTACTTGGTCTTAAAAAATATTCGCTCAGCTCTTTTATTTTTAACGGAATACTTGGAATGTTAATTATTCCAATATTTATTCGTCACTTTTTTGGTGGTACAATTACAGCAGGTGGTATTGGTATTTATACCAATGAACTAATGAGTTCAGCAATTGGAAATCTAGGAACTTCCCTTTTACTAATTACTATTTCAATCCTTTATATTGCTATATCTTTTGACATTGATACTGATAAAATCAAAGCCTTTATTCTTAAAATAAAACCTAATAAAAGAGTTGTAAAAGAGAAAGGTAATGAACCCGTACTAAGAACAACTTTTGGCAAAACTCCAACTTCAGCATTATTGGAAGAAAAACCTGGAGAAGCACTTACTGAAACTGCACACATTCCTTTATCAGCAGAACCAACTTTAGTAAAACCAAAAGTAGAGGAAAAAGTAGAACCAATAGTAAAAGAAGAAGGATTAGGACTTGAAGTAACTGAAACTACTGATGAAGAAACCTTAACTGAAACTGAAATTGAAAAAAAGTTAAAAGAACTTGGTGATTTTGACCCTACCCTTGAACTTTCACAATTCAAAATGCCTGGAATGGATTTATTGAATGATTATGGGGCAAGTAAAATTGAAATTGATAAAGACGAACTTGAAAACAACAAGAACAGAATTGTTGAAACTTTAGGTCATTATAAAATTGGAATTGCTTCTATTTCTGCTACTGTTGGGCCAACCATTACGCTTTATGAAATTATACCAGAAGCAGGAATTAGAATTTCAAAAATTAAAAATTTAGAAGATGATATTGCACTTAGTTTAGCAGCTGAAGGTATTCGTATTATTGCCCCTATTCCAGGTAGAGGTACGATTGGTATTGAAGTTCCTAATGCTAAGAAAAATACAGTTTCTATGCTGGAAGTTTTGAAATCAGAAAAGTTTCAGAATTGTAACATGGAACTACCTATTGCTTTTGGAAAAACAATTTCGAACGAAACCTTTGTGGTGGATTTGGCAAAGATGCCCCATTTACTTATGGCTGGTGCAACAGGTCAAGGAAAATCAGTAGGACTAAATGCAATACTTGCCTCTTTATTATACAAAAAACACCCGTCACAAGTGAAATTTGTATTAGTAGACCCTAAAAAAGTTGAACTTACCTTATTCAATAAAATTGAAAGACACTACTTAGCAAAACTACCTGATGATGGAGATGCTATAATCACAGATACGAAAAAGGTAGTAAATACTGTGAATTCATTGTGCATAGAAATGGATGATAGATATGAGCTTTGTAAACAAGCACAATGCCGTAATATTAAGGAATACAATGCAAAATTTATCAGTAGAAGATTAAATCCTAATGAAGGACATAGATTCATGCCTTATATCGTTTTGGTGATTGATGAATTTGCTGATTTAATTATGACTGCAGGAAAAGAAATTGAAATGCCAATTGCTCGTTTAGCACAACTTGCCCGTGCTATCGGGATTCATTTAATTGTTGCCACACAAAGACCTTCCGTTAATGTAATTACAGGAATGATAAAAGCCAATTTCCCAGCAAGGGTAGCCTTTAAAGTTACCTCAGCTATTGATTCCAGAACAATTATGGATAGCAAAGGAGCAGAACAATTAATTGGTATGGGAGATATGCTTATTTCCACTGGAAGTGATTTAACACGTTTACAATGTGCCTTTATCGACACTCCAGAAGTAGAAAAAATCTGCGAGTTTATTGGTTCACAAAGAGCTTACCCACAACCTTATATGTTACCAGAATATGAAGGAGAAGCAGAAGCTGTTGGAGGTAAAGCTGACCTAGAGGATAAGGATGCAATGTTTGACCAAGCAGCTTTGGTGTTAGTACAACATCAATCAGGATCAACATCATTAATACAAAGGAAACTCCGACTTGGATACAACAGAGCAGGAAGGATCATTGACCAACTAGAAGCTGCAGGAATAGTTGGGCCATTTGAAGGCAGTAAAGCCCGAAAAGTATTGGTTAGAGATGAAATGGAATTAGAAGAATTATTAAAAAAATTAAATAACAATGACTAAATTACTCACTACCCTTTTAATTGCTTTCAGCACTACCCTTTTTGCTCAGGATCAATTAGCAAAAGATGTACTTGATAGACTAAGTACAACAACAAAATCATACAAAAACATGACAGTTGGTTTTGATTTCATTTTTGAAAACAAGAACCAGAACATTAATGAAAACCAAAAAGGAATTTTAGTGTTACAAGAGGAGATGTTCAGATTAGAAATGGAGGAGCAAATCATCATTAATGATGGGGAGAGCCAATGGATTTACTTAGCAGACATGAATGAAGTACAGATAATAGAGCATGACCCTGAAGAAGAGATGATGAGTCCAAACAAATTATTCACTATTTATGAAGAAGGTTATAAATATAGTTACGTAAGGGCTCAGTCAGAAAAAGGGAAGCGCCTACAAATCATTGATTTGTTTCCTAAAGAAAGTGGTGCTTTTATGAAAATAACTTTAGCAGTAGATGCCGCTAAAAACCAATTACACAAAATTACTATACTCGATAAAAATGGAGGGACATACGCTTATTTAGTAACAAGTTTCAAAAGCAATACTGCTGTTGCTCCTTTTATTTTTAATGCTACTAACTACCCAGGAATTGAAGTGATTGATTTAAGATAATTACTTAATCAATAGTACGCTTCCTACTTCTTTACGTTTCGCACCTAGTTCATCAACGATTACAATAACCCAAGTATACGATCCATGCTGGCTATCAGCACCATCCCACCACTCATTAATATCTTCTGTTTCAAAAATTATCTCTCCCCATTGGTTATAAATATAAAATGAATAAGATTTATACTCCTCCATTCTTAAGCCTTGAGGACCTAACTGATCATTATCTCCATCATCATTTGGCGTAAATGCAGTAGGCACATACAATACAAAATCATAATACATAGTAATTCTGTGCATTACTGAATCGACACATTGGTTGCTATCAGCAACAGTTAGCCAAACGTCATAGGTTCCTGAAGCTTCAAACTCATGTATAGGGGAAGGAATAAAACTATAAATTGAATCACCAAAATCCCAAGAAAAGGAGTTGCAATTAGCTGTATTCGTTATAAAATTCATTTCTGGCTGTAAAGTAGAAACTGTAAAAGGAGTATATTCAAAACTAGCAATAGGATTATTATAAATAGAATAGAACTTTCCTATCGAATCAATACAACCAAAATTAGAAGTAACAAACAGTTCGGTAAAATAATCTCCAGCGAAAGTATGGGTATACAATAAGCTATCTCCATTTACTAGCTCTCCATTTTCAAAATGCCAAATGCTTGACACGATATTACCTTGGCTAACTGTGGAAGTACTCACTAACATACTAGGCCTATTTATACAAACTCCATCTACTATAAAATTAGCTTCAGGATTAGGACTTACATTAATAGAAATTATATTACTTGTGTTTTTACACCCATTTGTATCCGTTACAATAACAAAATAATCATCTGTTGTATCAGCATAAATATAAATTGAGCTTGAATTATTATTCCATGAAAAAGCACTATATACTGAATCTACTTGCAGCAGGACACTATCTCCTTCACAAAAAGAGATATGTCCTGAAGCAAATATATTAGGTTGTGGTAAATCATGAATCTGCACTAATATACTATCATATCCTTTACACCCATTTGCATCTATTTCTTCAACTAGTAATTTAAACACACCTATATTGTTAAGGTCAATTAAAATATGATGTGTTCCGTTACCAGAATCAATAGTGGCTAAATTAGGGTCACTAACTTGCCAATTATAAGCAGATGTTGGATTATTAGGCACTATAAAGTTACGATTATTCCCAATACACAAATGTGCAGTATTTTGTGCAAACACTTGTGTAGCAAATGCAAAAAGGAATAATATAATAACTTCTAATTTACGCATTAATTTCTAGTTATGAAAAATTGGCCCTGGGGTTGGATTTGGTATAACCGTTAATGTCATTGTACTTGAAATAGGTAAACATGGAGAATTACCAGTTACTGTAAGTGTTAAATCTACAGTTCCTGAAGCAATATCAACAGGTCCTGGAGTGTAGTCAGGGTTAAGCGAAGAAGTATTTGTAAATATTCCATCTCCTAATGGTGCTGTCCATAATACTGACACCTGATTAGTTGCTGCAGCTGAAGATAATGAATATGGAATATTATCACAAATATTATCAGCTGGTCCTGCAAAAGCTGTTGGACCAGGAATAATAGTTAGTGTCATAGAACTAGTAGCACTATTACAAGCTAAAGTACTAGGAGCACTTCCTGATACTGACCACTCTAACAATACAGTACCAGCTGTTATATCACCAAGAGATGGAGTATAATCACTAGTAGCTGAAGACACATTTGTAAAGGTTCCAGTTCCAGAAGTTGTCCAAGCCCCTGTTCCATTAGTTGAACTTCCCGATAATGTATAATTATTTCCTGCACATACATTATCATTAGTTCCTGCACTCGCTGTAGGAACTGGATGAATAATAAGGTTTAGAGTAGAACTATTTGTAGCGCAAGCAGAACCAGCTGGAGCAGAACCAGTAGCTGTAAGTATTAAATCTACTGTTCCTGTAGCTATATCATTAGTCCCTGGTATATAATCAGGATTAAGTAAAGATGCATTTGTAAATGTTCCATCACCTGAAGTAGTCCATAGTACTGACACCTGACTATTAGCTGTAGCTGAAGATAATGAATAAATATCTCCAACACAAACATCACCATTTGGTCCTGCAGTTGCTATCGGGGAAGCATCTATAGTTAGTGTCATTGAACTATTGGCACTAATACAAGCTAAAGAAATTGGCGCCGTTCCTGTTACTAACCATGTTAACATTACAGTTGAATTTAATATATCAGTAGAACCTGGAGTATAATCACTATTTGCAGAAGTTGTATTGGTAAATGTTCCATCTCCTGATGTTGTCCAAACCCCTACTCCATTAGTTGAACTCCCCGATAATGTATAATTATTTCCTGCACATACATTATCATCTGATCCTGCACTCGCTGTAGGCACCTGATGAATAGTAAGAGTTAGAGTTGAACTATTAGTAGAACATGAAGAACCGGCAGGGCCTGAACCTGTTGATGTCAGTGTTAAATCTACTGTTCCTGTAGCTATATCATTGGTTCCTGGCGTATAATCAGGATTAGGTGAAGACGCATTTGTAAATGTTCCATCACCTGAAGTAGTCCATAGTACTGACACCTGATTTGTAGCTGAAGCTGAAGATAATGAATAAATATCTCCAACACAAACATCACTATTTGGTCCTGCAGTTGCTGTAGGCCCATCAACTATGGTAATATCTAATGTCACTAAGGTACTATAACATCCTCCATTAGATTCTATCACTTCTAAAGTATGAGGACCTCCAGCTATTGCCCCCCAATCAATTGTAATAGAATTTGATGTTGATACAGGATTAATAACACCACCTCCACTTAATGTCCATTGATAGATTGATCCAACAGAAGGAGGATTAATCAAATAGGGTTCAGCAGGTGAGCTTGCACATACAGTTTGTGTAACCGTTTGAGAAGTTTGAGCCATTAAATGGATATTGCTTAAAAATAATATGCATATAGCAAGTACTTT